>Ga0116188_1003416_pt1 | contig 11669 bp, 9 predicted proteins | sample AD_JPNTR2_MetaG_FD_89807 | JGI IMG/M metagenome (GOLD analysis project Ga0116188, IMG submission 89807) | Active sludge microbial communities of municipal wastewater-treating anaerobic digesters from Japan - AD_JPNTR2_MetaG | ecosystem: Engineered > Bioreactor > Anaerobic > Digestate | place...
CAGTTACGCAAGTCCTGAAAGGCAACCTGAAAGGCAAGGCGGATTGGCTGATCGCCAGCTGGTCCCGACGCGTATTCGACGAAGTACTCGTATTCATCTATTACTCCCGGCGTATACTCCAATTCGATGCTTCGAACATCCGGCCAGAGCACGATGTCGGCCGGGCCCGGGGCCGCGCCTCGTGACCCGGGTTCCAGGTTTTCGAATTGGCTCGGAACTTTCAGTCGGAGCGTGCTGACCGCCGCGTCGAACGCGGCATCGCTGATGTTCATCTGAAGCGTGTTCCGCGTCATGTCGAGGCTGACGGGGAACACGGTGGCGACCATGACCATGCCCAAGCCGAGAATCATGATGGCGATCATGAGTTCGACGAGTGAAAAGCCTGGGCGCTGGGAGGAAGAACGCTTCATTACTGGCTCTCCACGGTCGTGCCGAGAAAGCGGTTGATGTACAGAGCCGAGCCGTTGGTCTGGAGGAACTCGAACAGGTTCGCAACGCCATTCGGGGCGTTGGCAAGCTTCTTGCGCTCGTAGAGGAGCACGCCGGTGGCGGAGTCCTGAGGACTCTGGATCATGGGCGGGTGGGAACTCTCAACTTGTTGTGTCTCATCGATGTAGAAAAGATTCTCTCTGGGAAACGTTTTCAGCATGCCGGTTGAGCTGAAGACGATATAGAACGTGTCGAACGGGTAATAGCCGATCGTCTTGGCCGGGTCGAGCCAATTGTCGTTTTTCCCGTTTTTCCTGAGCTGCAAGAGGTCGGTTGGTCCGAAGTCGTTGGTCGGATCGTCGTCGTCGGTGTAAAAGTTCGTCGGTGCGAACCAGATCGCGCTGGGCAGGGCGGTGATCTTGCTATCTTTGATGTATCTGAACCCTTCTCTCGAAAACTCAGGCGACTTATTGAAGATCACGTAGCGGATTTGCTGATAGTCGAGGTACTTGGGATTCACACCGTCAGGCTTGACCATCCGACCGTAATTGTCGAGTTCGACGGCCCGCTCGATGCGGATGCCCACGTCGGTGGTATGCGACAGGGCGTAGGTCTGGGCGGTGGCCAGGCAGCTGTTGAGCGCGGCCGTCGCCTGGGTGCGGTAGTTGGAGACCAGAGCCGGGCCGACTGCCGGGACAGCGATGGCGATGAGCAGGATGATAATGGCGATGACGACGACAAGCTCAATCAGCGTGAAGGCTCTGGGGCCGTGGACTATCCGCGACGCCGGGAAAGGAACAGACACGGCGAGGGGTGAGGACGCCGGTGCGGCGGCAGGGAAAAGCGTCGATCTGTCGCGGTTACGCGTCATCAGGGGCCTCGCAGGATCACATCATCGGAGCCGTCATCTTCGTCGGCAAATGAGCCATCGACCGGCGTGCGCCACGTGGGGGCGAACTTGCCGTCCGGACCGGCAGAGCGGAGCTCCCAGCGAATCTTCAAGCGAATCTTCAACGTGCCGTTGGTGGTGTACACAGGGGCCTGAACGGCATAGCGCAGCGAGTTGCCCCAGGCATCGTTTACTTCGAACAGGTCGGTGGTGAACAGGTCGAATCCCGTGGTGGTACTGCCGTCGGCGTCCCAGGAGATGCGATCACCGTCGCTGTTGGTGACATACTTCTGGAGACGGTCGAGGGACCGCGAAGCTTGCGGGCTCAACCTCCGGAGGAAGAGCACGAGCGTCTCGATGGACAGGTGTTTGTCGGTCTCGGGGTGAGACGTGGTCTTCCATTGGCTGTCGTTCTCATAAACCCACGATTTGACGCTGTCGGGTCCGGTTCCAAGGGGGACGAGGTTGTTGCGGACCAGATTCTCGAACCGCGCCTTCGTGCCGTTGGTGTCGATGAAATTGTCCTTGAGGTTCTTGTCGTCCAGCGAGAACTGGCTCGGGCCGAGGTTCTCGAACGCGGGCTTGGTAGCATCCAGGAAGATGGGCGTCACCGGACTGGGCGGGAAGCTCCCGAAGAATGTCATATATTCCGGGGACGTGATTGGCTGTTCCGCAGCGAACGAGCTGATGGCCGCATCGAGCGTCTGCATCGTCATCTTGGTCGCCTTGGCCTTCTGGCTGTTGACCAGGCCCATGGAGACGGGGATGGAGATGGCCAGGAGGAGGCTGATGATCGCGACGACGACGATCATCTCGATCAGCGTGAACGCGGAGGAGCTGTGAGCGGTGAGCTGTGGGCTATGAGCCGCGGAAAGCACGCGCGCGGCACGCTCTGGCTGACAGCTGACAGCTGACAGCTGATAGCTCTCAGCGAACCGCTGATTGCTTCCCCGCGTTTGGATTTTGGTCGGTGATTCCGGCATCTCACCTCCACTATTCGGCCCGTCCAAGTGTCGAGCCAAGACCGGTAAAGTATAAATGGAGGATTGGCGGAAGGCCAGAGGGAGGGGCTAGGGGCCGGGGACTGGGGGCTGGGGGAAAAATGACGCGGCGCCGCGTCTCCGCGTCGTTCGGTTCTCCGGCTGATAGCTGATAGCTAAGAAACTCACACTTCCCCGCTCTCGTCGCCTTCGGCCGAGGGGGCCAACGGCTGGAGGGCTTCGTCGGGCTCGTCCGGCAGGCGGGGCGGCGGCAACTCGCGGTTACGCAAGGCGACGTCGCAGGCCACGCGGATGGCGGTCTTCATGCTCTCGGGGCTGGCCAGGTTCTGGCCGGCGATGTCGAAGGCGGTGCCATGATCCACGCTGGTGCGGACCATGGGGATGCCGAGCGTCATCTGACAGGATGATTCGAACGCCACGAGCTTGATAGGGATGAGACCCTGGTCGTGGTACATGGCCACGACGCCGTCGTAGCGTCCTTCGAGGGCCTTGCGGAAGAGCGTGTCGGCGGGGAAGGGCCCCTCGACGAACCAGCCGGCCTCGCGGGCCATGGTGATGGCGGGCTGGATGATGCGCTGCTCCTCATCACCGAACAGGCCGCCCTCGCCGGCGTGCGGGTTGAGCCCGCAGACGGCAATCCGCGGGTGCTCGATGCCGAACCATCGGGAGAGAGCCTCGGCCATGTGGTCGATGGGCGTGAAGACGCGGCCGATGGTGAACGAATTACGCAGGTCGAACAGCGGCTCGTGGATGCTGGCCAGGGCGACCCGCAGCTTGCCGCCGATGAACATCATGGTGACCTTGCGGGTGCGGAAGGTGTAGCCGAGCTTCTCGGTGTGGCCCGGGAAGCGGTAGCCCGCCAGGTGCCAGCTCTCCTTGGAGATGGGGGCGGTGACGATGGCCTCCGTCTGGCCCTGGAGGACGCCATGGATGGCCGCGTCGAGGAAGCGCATGGATGCTGCGCCGCCCTCGGCCGAGGGGCCGTGCATCTGCATGGCGGGGAAGGATATATCATCGAAGTCGGCGACGATTACGCCGCTTTCGATGCTGGGCGGCACGACCTCATGCGGCAGCCGGAACCAGTACGGGCTGATCTCGGCCAGGTCGGCGGCGTACTCCAGCGCTTCGTTCAAACCGTAGATGATGAACCGGCCGAGCTGGCGGATCTCGGGATCGGCCAGCGCTTTGACCGTGACCTCGGCGCCGATGCCGGCCGGGTCGCCCATGGTGATGCCGATGAGCGGCTTGCCCTTGGGCTTGGCACGCGGTGGCAGCGAAGCGGGATTGGGCGTCGGATCGCTCATGCCGTCCACCCGTTGGCGATGAGTTGTTCGACGGTCAGGCCGGATGCGCCGCGGCGGCTGGTGCCGGATCGCCCGAGGCCGGCGTCCGTGCCGGCGGCCATGCGGCGGAGCGTCTCGACGGTGGTCCGCACGAGGATGTCGGTTTCGAGGTTGACGCGATCGCCGGCGCGGATTTGACCGAGCGTGGTGCGTTGCAGCGTGGTGGGGATCAGGGCGACGCTGAACGTGCTCTCGCCGACGGCGGCCACGGTGAGCGAGATGCCGTCGATGGCGATGGAGCCCTTGGGAATGATGTAGGGCATCAGCTCGGCGGGGGCCTCGAACGTCCAGAGCTGGCCGGTGGTGCTGCTGCCGATCTGCTTGACGCGGCCGGTGCCCTCCACGTGCCCCTGCACGAAGTGGCCGTCCATCCGGTCGGTGGGCCGCAGACTGGGCTCCAGATTCACGCGATCGCCGGGGACCAGGTCGCCCAGCGTGGTGCGGGCGAGCGTCTCGTGGACGACGTCGAACTCGATGCGGACGGCGTCGCTGGTCACGACCGTCAGGCACGTGCCGTTGACGCAGATGCTGGCGCCGTCGGCGATGGGCCGTTCCAGTTCGGGAGCGCTCACGGCGATCCGCGCACCGCTGGCGCGGCGCTGGACGCTTTGCACGGTGCCCATGGCCTGAACGATGCCGGTGAACATGCAATTCATGCTAGCGGGCGCGGGAGGGGGATTCAACCGAGAAGACAGGGGGCTAGGGCCTGACGGCCCGGGGCTTGGGGACTAGGGACTGGGGGCTAGTGAAAAAAGAAGCGGAACGACGAACCGTCAACTGAGCTGTCGCGATCTCCACGTGCACGCGCGAGGATTCTTCTGCTCCAGGCCCCAGCCCCCGTTTGAGTCCCCAGTCCCCGCTTTCCTACGCCTTCTCCTGCTCGCGCAGCCACGCGATGGTCTTCTTCACGCCTTCCTGGTAGCTGACGGTGGACTTCCAGCCGAGTTCGCGGCGGGCCTTGTCAGCGCTGAAGTAGCATCGACGGCCCATGAGCCAGACGGCGTAACGAGTGATCATGGGTGGCTTCTTCAGCTTCAGTGCGTGGCCGATGCACTCGAGGATGAAGGCCAGGTTGTAGGCCAGCTTGTACGGCACGTGGCGGGTGACCGGCGGCGCGCCCAGTTCGGCGGCGAGGAGGTTCATCCATTCCTTTTGCCGCATCTCGCCGTCGTTGCAGAGATTGTACGCCTGGCCCACGGCTTGCGGAGCGTCGACGGCCAGAATGCAGCCTTCGGCGACGTTGCCGGCGTACACGACGTTGAGCCGGTTCATGCCGTCGCCGAGGATGCGCGTCTTGCCCTCGCGGAGCATCCGTGCGAGGCGGAAGATTGTGGCGCGGTCGCGCGGGCCGTAGAGCCAACTGGGCCGGATGACGGTGAGCCGGATCTTGCCGGCTTTGTGCATGTCCCAGAGCATCCGCTCGGCCTCGACCTTGGCCCGGCTGTAATAGCTCCACTTGTGGAGGTTGGTCCCGAGTGGGGCGGTCTCGTCGATGATCAGCCCCTCACCGTCGGGATGACCGTACGCACTGATGGAGCTGATGTGCAGGAAACGCTCGACGCCGGCTCGGGAGGCAGCTTCCGCGAGGTTCCGCGTGCCGTCGATGGTGAACTTGACGAACTCTTCCCAGGGACCCCAGTCGCCCACGCGGGCGGCCGAGTGGTAGACGACCTTGACGTCCTTGCAGGCCCGGTCGAGCGAGGCGGGGTCGTTGAGCTCGCCTTCGACGAATTCGACGTCCTGGGTCTTGAGCCAGCTCGTGTCGCTGCCCTTGCGGACCAGCACGCGCACGGGTCGTCCGCGAAGACGCAGTTGCTCGACGATATGGCTGCCCAACAGGCCTGTGGCACCGGTCACCAGATTCATGTCAGCTCCTGTTGTAAGGGACCGTGATTTCAGGGCGTTACGATAGGAAGACCCTCGCGAAGCGTCAAGCATCGCGCGTTTGGCCCCGTCGCGTGCGACGGAACATATACGAACCACGCACCACAGACCTGTTACGCGACCGTCCGAGCGGTTTCGCCAGTATCGGAGAGTGTCAGACAAAACAGGTTGCGTGCGATCTCCGGCACGCAGTGACTCGACCGCTCGATGAGCGAGTAGATCGCCTGGGCTTGGTCAGCCTGACTCATGCGCAGGAACCGTTCCTCGAATGCCGCGATCTCGACCTGTCGGAGCCGGGTTTGCCGTTCGGCGTCCACGATCCCGTCCTGACCATTTGCGTCCTCGGCCGCCATTTCGAGCAGCGTGCGGATCTGTACGTCAGCCTCGAGCGTCTCGCGGACGGCGGTGACGAAGTTCCGTTCGTACTCGCTGGCTCGGCCGCTGGAGATGTTGAAATCGCGAGCGATTTGCCGCAGGGCGGTGCGCTCGCGCTCGGAGTTAACGAGCATGCGTTCCTCGGCGATGCGGGCCATGATCGGGGTCGGGTTGCGTTGCCGCCAGGTGCGCTGCCGCATCTGCTCGAGCGTGCGGCGGACGGCCAGTTCGTAGCGGCGGCGCAGGGCGTGGCGGATGGTCTCGTTCGGCCGGGAGTCGCGGTGCGGAACGGTCATAGCTTTCTCCAGTTCGTCGTTGATCTCCAGGACATGGACAGGTGGACTCATGCCCGCGCCGGGCGATTGCTTGCGGAAATTGGCGGCCGCCCGGACGGGAATGCGCACCAGCGTGAACCCGTCGTGGAGGGCGCGGAAGATGGCCCCGCGAATGCGCGGCAGGGCGTACGCGGCGAAGACGCCGTCACGCTCGGGGTTCCATCGAGCCGCCGCCCGGGCGAGCGCCACGCAGCCTTCCTGAAAGAGGTCGTCGTACTCGCGTTGGCGACGCGGACGGCGGGGCGTCGGCACACGGTTGCGAAGGTGGACGCCGACCAAACCCATGTGCCGGCGGACGAGTTCCTGTTGAGCCGGCGTCAGTACCGGCAGCCGTCCGGCTCGGTCTTCCGCCTCGTCTTCTATCGTAAAATCTTTTTCATCATTGATTTGTGACATAGTATTCCCCCTGTGAAATGGATGCCGAATCTGCATACCCCCGGCCGACGACGCGGCCCGTCCGAGACCTAACATATACCAAACATTCGGCGCAGGCAAACGGGAAGAGATGGAATCTTGCGAGATCCAGTTCCGCCGGCGGCGGCGGGGGGGGCGGGCGTCTCGCCCGCCTCGGCTTACAGCTCAGAGCTCACAGCTCATAGCTGATGGCTGACAGCCAGATTGTCATTGTGCTGGTTGGCTGGCCGTGGCCGGAACGGGGGTTGCACCCTGGCCGCCGGCACCAGGTCCGATCTCGAGCGCGGAGACGATGGCCTCGCCGCCATGGTTGCCGCGGAAGCGGATGGCGATTACGCCGTGGACGGGCCGGACGTCGTTGAAGACCAAGTCCACGGCCCGGTTGAGCCCATCGTAGAGCTTGGTGCCGCTGGGCGGGACGAGACGGACGACGGCCGGTGCGCCCGCGGCGGTGGCGGCGATGTCCATGTCGTCCACGACCTGGCGGCCGTTGATGAAGATGTCCACGGCTCGGGCGGCCGGCTCGATCTCCCAGCGGTGTTCCATGAACTTGAGCCGGACATGGTACGTGCCGGGGGCGACGGTCGCGTAGGCGGTGAAGTCCTGGCCGTGCATGCCATGGGCGTAGAGCGTGGGGTCATTCGTGCCGGCCACGGTCAGGCGTCGCGGCTCGACGTACCAGGCGGAGACGGCATCGGCCACGTGGCCTAGCCGGATAACGATCTCGGTGGCGGGCCGCCATGCATGGCCTTGCGAATCGATGTAGTCGCTTCGGCCCGTGTAACCGAAGATCCATCGCTGCGCGTCGGCCGGTCCGCCGCCTTCGCCGCTGTCGACCTTGCCGTCGGCGGAGGAGACGTCGATCGCTTCGATGTTCACGCGCGAGCCCTGCGAGAGCGGGTTCCCCTTTCCTTCTGCGACAATGCGCAGCGTGTGGTTGCCGGCGGGCAGGCCGCTTCGATACCAGAGAACGCCACGCCGTTGCTCTGGGTTCCAGCTGTCGATGCCGCACAGCTGCCTGACGCCATCGAGGTACACGTCGGCGAGTCCGCCGTCGGGGCCCACCGAGCCGATGAAGCGCACCTGGTTGCCTTCGAACTCCAATTCCGCCGATGCTCCTGCGTGGCCGCTTGCCAGAGCCGCCCAGCTCTCAGCCGTGGCAAGTTGGTCAACATCGATGCGGCGGGCCGGATCGTTACCCTCGACGATCACCTGGCGGCAGCCGTCGCGACGGATGGTCACGATGCAATCGCCGTTGGCGAGTGGCCGGAGGTGGTAGCCGATCTCGCGCTGTGGATCCGAGGGCTTCAGGTCTCCTCGCTCAGTGCGGATTCGGTTCGGCGTGAACGCCAGGCGCAGCAGATCGACAGACCCGGCCGGGGCGTCGAATGCCGTATAAGAGACACGTCCCGGTGCATAGTCGATTTCACGGATGATCGAACTGCTGCGCATGAGGTGGTTTTCGCGATTCGGGCCGAGCACGTCGGGCAGCCAGCCCATGGCGTCGAGCACGTAAGCCAACGGCAGCGGATGGGAGATCTGGAACCAGCCGCCCGCGACAACCTGGCCGCCGTCCATGTTGTCCTCGACGACGCCGGTCTCGTGCGCGTCGTACGTTGCGAGAATCAACTGCCGGCGGGCCAGTTCGAGGGCCCAGGCGTCATTCGCACGCACGCCGTACTCGGCCAGGGCGGCACCGATCTGCATGGGCGCATACGACAGTGACCGTTCGCAGCACTGCGAGCCTTCGGGATAGGCCCACGCTCCGTGATAGACGTCTCCGTTGGACAGGGGCGAGACGCAGGCTCGTGTGTGGTAAAGCCCGAGGATGTTACGGCAATCGTTGGCCCAGTTCGGGAACGCGTCGGGGTACTGCATGAAGTAACGCGGCACGAACTCCGTGAGCGATTCGCTCTGCACCGGATGCTCCCAATCCCAGTAGTCGCGGCCCCAGGTCTCGTCCACATACCAGCGGGGCAGGAGCATGTTTTGGATGTAGGCCCGGCCCGCGTCGCGTGCAGCCACGAGTTCGGGATCGCTGTCGCCCTGCACGCGGATTAATTCGTCGAGCAACCGCACGATGAGCACGGCACCGCCGGTCTGACGATCGTTCCAGTACACGTCCTGCGGATTGGCGTAGCGGTTCCAGGGCGATTGGCCCGGGACGTGACTGCGTTTGGTGGCAAGCAATTGGCCCCAATGCCGTGGGGCCTCGACATACCTCTCATTGCCGGTGAGCTGGTACGCCTGGAGCAACGCACTGCCGGCCAGGGCGGCCAGATCGAGCTGGATCATGCCCTTGTCGCTGCACGGGCCGTAGGGCTCGCCGGCGTTGGGCACGCTGATGATGAAATCTGGCCAGTCGTGATCGGGACCCGTGCGGCAGCGATCGAGCATGGCGTCGGCGATGAGGCGGACATGGGCTATGGCGGCCGGATCGCCGGAGTAGCGGTAATAGGCCACCAGGCCGAAGATCGCATACGAGCCGCGCTGCACGAGGTCGCCGTTGCCCCAATCCTTGAGCTCGCCCGGCGTGATGGTGCCGTCGGTGGCAATGGACCAGCGGCCGTTGTAGATGTAGTCGGGCAGCGGTTTGCCGTCCTTGCCTCGCGTCCACGGGTAGCGCTTGAGCGTTTCGGCGGCGATGCGGACGCGCAGGTCGCACTGGCCGTTGAGGCCGGTGTACCACGGGGCGATCACACCGTGAGCGTCCTCGCGAACTTCGTGGGCGAAGTAACGTGGCGCCGCAGCAGAGGACGAGGCAAGCACCCACACGAGGAGCGATACGATCGGACGGCTCAGGTTGCACACGGGCATGGGAAGCTCCCCAAGAGGGGGCTGGGGCTGGGGACCAGGGGCTGGGAATTGTGGTCGAGTGTTCCTCTTCGTTTGCTAGCCCCCAGGCCCCAGTCCCCAGGCCCCTCTCAAATGTCGAAATCCGAATGACGAATGACGAAAGAAACCCGAATGACGAATGACGAGACAACAAACACTATCGCGCGGGGTTCGTGGCTGGTTGGCTCGCGACACTCGGGCGGGGGCCGGTGCTCTCACGAATGGCCTTGAGGATGCTGCCGGCCACGTACTCGGCCAGGGCGGCCGAGCCTTGGTCGGTGAAGTGCACGTTGGCCGGCCGCTGGAGCTCCTCGAGCCGCGGAAGCGCGAAGGCGTACAAATCGTTGATCGCGATGCCGTTGGCCTGCATGATCCGCAGGGCGACGGCGTTGTAGGCGATCACGTCGTCGTTGGATCGCGGGGGACTCACCTTCGCATTCGGCACGGGCGTGGTGGTCGCCCAGATCAGCTTAGCGCCGGTTTTCTTCAGCCGAACCACCAGTTGTGTCAGATTCCGTTCATACTCCTCGATGGGGACTTGGTGCTTGCCGTCTTCCATCCGTTTCAGATCATGCAGCCCCCAGTTGAAGTGGATGACGTCCCACCGGTCGTCGCCAAGCCACTCCTCGAGGCTTTCCAAACCGCGGGTGGTGGGGCCGCCGTTCACCGGGATGCGATGCACGTTGGCCTTACGGTAGAGGAGCTTCCGCGTCGGTTCGGTGTAGCCGATGGAGATGGAGTCACCGATCAACAGGACGCGCGGCAATCTGGGATCGTCCGTAACCTCCGCGGGATGCGAGGCAGCGGGCTGAGAAGCGGGCCGGGCGGCGCTTGGCCGCGCCGGCGCATCGGCGGCGGCCGCTGCGAAGCCGGCAACATTGGTTAGCACGGCAGCAAAACCGATTGCGAGTCTCATGAGTGTCATTTGCATCACGCCCTTCTGATTCTGGGACAGCGTGACCCGTTGCCTTCTTGTGGTGCACGCTTCCAGCGTGCACAGTACAGGCAGGATGCCTGCACCACAATGGTGCCGCCCCTACACCAAGCCTGGCCGATGCCGATCAGCCTAATCGGGGCGTCACGGTGGTGCAATTTAAAGATTTCCCGGCGTTGACGCTCTCGCGCCCAGGGCGGATACTGACGAGCGAGTCGTGTTGATGCGTCTGAATCGGGCATCGCGGGGATCGTACGGAAGGAGCAGGATGTGAACGCCCTGGTATTCCAAGAGTCGTTGCGGTACGAGCCGCGGTATCCCGATCCGGTGGCGGGGGTGGGCGAGGTACTGGTGGCGGTGAAGCTGGCCGGCATCTGCTCGACGGACCTGGAGATCGTCCGGGGCTACATGGGTTTCACCGGCGTGCCCGGTCACGAGTTCGTGGGAACAGTGGTGAACGGCCCCAAGCGGTGGAAGGGCCAGCGTGTGGTGGCCGAGATCAACTGCGTGTGCGGGCAGTGCTCCATGTGCCAGCACGGGTTGGCGAATCATTGCCGTCGCCGGACGGTGGTGGGGATTGCCGGTCGCGACGGCGTGTTCGCTGACCTCGTGGCCGTACCCGAGGCCAATCTGCACGCGGTGCCCGAGAATCTGTCCGACGAACAGGCGGTGTTCGTCGAGCCGCTGGCGGCGGCGTTTCAAGTGATTCGGCAGGTGCCGATCGAGAAACGCATGAAGGTGGCCGTGGTCGGCTCGGGACGATTGGGGTTGTTGGTGGCTCAGGTGCTGCGGACTACCGGGTGCAAGCTCGACGTGGTCGGCCGCAATCCGCTCACGCTGGGCTTCTGCGATCGCAAAGGCATCCAGGCCACGCCCGTGTCAGAGGTGGTGCCCAAGGGCGACCGCGACGTGGTGGTGGAGTGCAGCGGGGCGCCGGAGGGCTTCAATCTGGCCGCGAACTTGGTGCGGCCACGCGGCACGATCGTGCTCAAGAGCACCTACGCCGGGGCGGCGCAGCTGAATCTCGCCAAGATCGTCGTGGATGAGATCAACGTGGTCGGCAGCCGCTGCGGGCCGTTCGCCGATGCGATCAACGCACTGGCTCGCGGCGAAATCGAAGTGGAGACGATGGTTTCGCGGACGCTGCCCTTGAGCCGGGGTGTGGAGGCGTTCGCGCTGGCGGATGATCCGCGGAGTATCAAGGTGTTGTTGCGGCCGGGCGGGTGAGTA
>Ga0116188_1003417_pt1 | contig 11665 bp, 10 predicted proteins | sample AD_JPNTR2_MetaG_FD_89807 | JGI IMG/M metagenome (GOLD analysis project Ga0116188, IMG submission 89807) | Active sludge microbial communities of municipal wastewater-treating anaerobic digesters from Japan - AD_JPNTR2_MetaG | ecosystem: Engineered > Bioreactor > Anaerobic > Digestate | place...
AACCAGCAAGAAACAAGTAAGTATTAAAAGAACAGGCACAAGAGCGTTTTTTCTAGACATTCGCTTTATCCTCACGCGTAATAAGAGCCGAAACATAACCTACCACCGAGCTTTTATCGCCACCGGCGCAGGATGAATCGCGGTAATCAGTAATCGTTATCGCATTTGCGCCAAGCAACTGGCAGGTTTCAAGCACACATGCCGTGGGTCCCAAACCACAAGCTTCCGTTTTGCCAGTGTTTGCGGCGCGGTAAAGTTGCTTTGGGTCGCCAGTCTGGAGGGCGTCAATAAAAGCCCTGTCCAGTTTTTGCGCGACGCGTTGATGATGGAAATGGGAAAGGTCTGTTGATGCCACCAACAATACTTTCTCGGTTGAATCAAGACTTTGGATTAGCTCAAACAATGCCAGCGCCAAAGCTTGCGCGGTATTTTCTCGTTGATCAACCATCATAATGGGCAGAATTTCAAAATCATTGCCCAAAGTAAATTGTAAAAAGGGCAGTTCAATCTCCAGGGCGTGTTCCTGATCGAAACGCACGGTTTTTAGACCAAGATGATGCTTATTCAAGATAGTGTTTAATTGATTTAGCGCGAGATGGTCAACGGTCACCAGACCTAAGGGTGTTTCGTAAGCGTCATGCCCGGATGTAAGCAAAGGAGCGGTATAGGCCCGATGGGAAGGGGATATGATAATAACTTTTTGATAGTTTTTCCCACGCAAGGCCTGAAAAGCCGCTGCAGCGCAAGCCCCAGAGTAATAATAACCGGCGTGGGGCACCACCAAACCCAGCAAGTCTCCAACTGGCGAGACAAACTCATTACCTTCATCAGCAAAAAATCTCTCCATGGCACGTCGCAGTTCAGTTTCAGTGCCTGGATACCACGTTCCAGCTATGGGAGAAGGTCTGACATCAACTTGCTCACTGCTCATAGGCTTATTTTAACACGATAATCAGGACTTGGCAGGATTGATTGCGGGTTTTGCTTGCCCAGCATAAGATGCCTTTGCCGTTATTTTCGGGGTAATGTGTTTACTTGAGAATCAGTCGAGTGTTTGCAAAAAGTCCCAGGGGTTGACGCGCCCGTACTCATCATGGCGCAACTCAAAATGCAAATGTGGGCCAACCGCGTTGCCGGTTTGCCCCATGGTGCCAAGCTGATCGCCCCGATAAACTTCCTGTCCGCAACGCACATCCACCGTCGCCAGATGCGCGTAAAGACTCTGCCAGCCGTTGCCGTGGTCAATGACCACCATCTCGCCGTAGCCCCAGTCGTTCCAGCCAGCGTATACCACCACGCCATTGTCCACCGCGCTAATCGGATCGCCGATGGCACCGCCCAGGTCGATTCCAAAGTGGTTGGCAGCCGGCTGAAAGTCAAATCCGGAAAGCCATGCTTCGCCCTGTACCGGATAGGTGAATTTTCCCGCGCCAACAACGCCATCATACGCCCCTTCGCAAGCCCCAGGACCGACATTCTTCGCCGTGGCAGGTTCTTTGCGGGTGATGCGTGGCGTGCGCCAGTCGCTAAATTCAGCATAGCCACCCGGAATAATCAAAAGCGTACCGGGTTGAATATTCGGATTTGCCAAATCACCAATGCTTGCCATGCTTAGCCCGTTTGGCGCATAGCTGACAATTGCCTCCGGACTCACATGATAATACTCAGCCACACCATTCAGGCCTTCTCCCGCGCTCCAGCGGTGCAAGATGCCATCAATGGGCAAAATCAACAGGGTTTGACCCGGGGTCATAATGTGTGGGTCGTCCCCCAGGGTATAGCGATTGCTCCAAAGCAAGGTTTCAGGTCGCAGGCCATATTTCGCGGCTATCGAAAAGATACTCTCGCCGGGTTGAATGGTATGCTCCACAATGCCCTTACGCACCCGTTCGGGCAATATCGTGATCATATTTGTATCGCGCGGGATACTGTGCTTTTCAGCCTGGTCATTATCAATTCTAAAATCTGGCAGCAAGGCTAAACCGCTGCTTTCAGCCAGCGATGACGGACTGCTGCCAAGCTCGGATGGCTTTTGCCCGCTGTGACTGACAAAAAAGCGATTCATAAACAGAATAGCCAAAACCATAAAAAGCATGGTGCTTATCATCGCCACAACGCGCCTTGCGGTATCGTGCAAGCCAAGACGCACCAGCTGTTCCCAGGTCTTGTGCAACCAGCTTTCGCTTTCGGGCGAGGTGTTTCCATCGGTCGCGTTTATTGAATCGCTTGCTAAAGGTTCTTGTGAGTCCATTCATATTGATGATATCACGAGTCAATAAAATCGATGTCCTGCACGCTATGGCTTTAGGTGGTAAAATGCGTGGGTGATTTTTTCACGCTGTACTATAATGAATACAAGAATTTGAAAGCACGACCTGCTTTTTGGAAGGATTTTTATGAAGAAGAGAAATTTGCTCATCGTCTTTTTGATAATTACACTGCTTTTGGGCGCTTGCAAAGCTAAGACAAATGGTAACACAACGCCAGACCCGGTAAATCCGGATGCCACTCAGGCTCCCGCCGAAGCCAGCAAAGTCCCAACGCATACCCCGCGCTATCTCGGCCCTATTTACCAAACCAAAATTTTCCTGGGTGGGCACGGTTGGGCGAATAACGTTGATAAAACTGCTTTTTACCACACCGCGAACTTTGGCGAGCACTGGGTCACCGCTACGCCACCCGATTTAGCCAAGCAAATGCACGACTATCCCTTGATTTCAAGCTTTTTCTACAGTGGAAATACGGGCTATATCTTGCTCAGCCGCCCCGAAGACAAGAGTTTGCTTTACAGAACCGGCGACGGTGGCGAGACCTGGACAACGACCGAACTGGACTTTCCCGGCGGGCAAATGTATTTCATCAGTAGCACCGAAGGCTATATGCTTTCGAGTTTAGGCGTTGCTGCTGGCTCGGAATATGTCGCGATCAATAAAACTACCGACGGTGGCAAAACCTGGCAAACCGTCTTCAGCCACGAACCCGGACAGGTTTCTGACAATTTACCCAGTTCAGGCAGCAAGAATGGCTTCACTTTTTTGGATGCTAATGTTGGCTTCATCACTGGCAGCGAACCTGTGGTTGAAGATCTCTATCTCTATCGAACCGCGGACGGCGGTCAAAACTGGGAAAAGAAAAGCTGTGAGAATTTACCCGTTTTTGGCGAAGCGGATATGTGGATGCCTTCACCAGTAAGACGCATTAATCCTAACGTGGCTTATGTCGCCATTGAAGCGCTTATCGCCGAACGCGATACAACCGTCACCCACTGGTGCAAAACCGAAGATGCCGGTGAAAGCTGGCAGTATGTTTCCAGCCGTGACCAAATTGAGTTTAGCGACTTTGGTTCGCCCACCTTTGGCGTCGCCTATGGCAATGGAAAAATGTTGCGCACAATTGACGGTGGCTTGACATGGGACGATTACACGCCAAACACTTGCCCGGGTATGGTACCGGTTAGTGTCCAGGTTGTTTCAGACGTTTTAGCCTATATGGTGTGTTCGTCCAACGCGCCAGGTGACCTTGAAGCGCTCAACCAAAACCGCCTTTTTATCAGTATGAGTAACGCGCGACTTTGGCAAACCGTTGAAGCCGCTATTATAAAGTAGCTTTAGTTTTTAGTCCTCAGCCCAGGCACGTGCCTGGGCTTTTAAGTTTGTTATCGTGGATTCTGATTCAATTCGTGACCGGTCATATGTAAATCTCAACAGCAAACTGATCGTCATAAATGAGTCCTGAATCCCTATAGAGAAGAATAGGTCTTCCTACAAATGTTCAACGCCCAAGTGGCACAATATCAAGACAAGTCCGATTGTAAACGAACCTTCATCAAGTCAAATTATTAATGTAATGTTTATGCAAACAGACTTGTATTTTGTTTTTTTATGACTATACTATAAGCATTAGACGTTTGGGTGCCCCCCTCACCCGGCGTCTATTTTTTATTGTCTTTTTTGCTGGCACAATTAGCGTTTTTCCACGTTGGTCTCAAGGAAGCCCTGTTTTCGATATAATAGACCCATGCCCGACAATTATATTTACTTCATGGAATGTCAAAACCCAGCTTGTGGGTTGCGTTTTCCCCTGGATTTGGCCCAGTTTGAAGGCCATTATTGCCCGCGCTGTGGGCAAACCTTGAAAAAAGACCGCCCGCGTGTGGCAAGTCAGGCTTTTTCCGCATCAATCCAAAAGCAAACAACACTAATCGGTGTTCTGGATAATGTCCGCTCCGCGCATAACGTTGGCTCTGTTTTTCGTTCCGCGGATGGAGCGGGTTTCTCGCGTTTGGAACTCTGCGGTATTACACCAACGCCTGATGAGAATCCCGCCATTGCCAAAACCGCCCTGGGCGCGGAAAAGTCACTGGCCTGGCATTACTCACCCAACGCGGTGCAATATGTCAGCACGCTAAAAGCAGCAGGTAACTTGATTATCGCGCTTGAAGCCACGCCCAGATCCGTTTCACTTTTTGAGTTAAAAGCCAGTGTGCTGGAACAAGCTCAAAGTATCGCTTTGATTGTGGGCAACGAACCCGCCGGTGTGGACCCAAAGCTGATCGCGCTTGCTGATTATTGCGTGTATATCCCCATGCTAGGGCAGAAAAACTCACTGAATGTTTCGATTGCCTTTAGTCTTGCGTCATATCAACTGCTGTTTTTATAATCCATATAGCCTTATACAAAAAACACTCCGCAAGCAAGCGGAGTGTTTTTTTATCATATTAAAACAGACGTTTACGGTTGAATAACCGTGCCCGCTGGAATGGTTGTGTTCTTGGGGATAACTACGATACCATCACGTACAACATATAAGGCGTGATCCACATTAGCATCCAAGGGGAATGGTTTGATGACAACGTTATCGCCAATCGCAGCATTTTTATCGATAATCGCACCTTGAATGTTACAGTTTTTGCCGATTCCCAAGGGCGCGCCGTTGCGCTGTACGCCATACCAGTCCGCACCCATCATAATCGTGTCTTTTATTACTGAGCCTTCACCAATTTGCTGGCGTAAACCAATGACGCAATGGTCAATTTCTGCCTCGCGAATGGTGCAGCCTTCAGCCAACAAGGCGCGTGACAGTTTGCAGCCAATGGCGCGTGTGCCTGGCAGAAAACGAGCGTGGGTGTAAATCGGCTTTTCGGGATCGTAAAAATCGATCTCGGGTTCATCTTCAGTTAATTCAAGATTCGTTTGATAAAACGTTCGTATCGTACCGATATCACGCCAATAACCCTCATACTGATAGCCAAACACAGGCGATTCAGCAGAGATTAAATAGGGAATGATATCTTTGCCGAAGTCAACAAACAATTTTCCATCAATTTCCTTTTGCAAAACGTCCACAAGGACATCCGTATTGAACATGTAAATTCCCATGGAACCCAGATAAGGCATTGCGGGATCATCGAGACTGACCAAATCCGCAAGGATATTAGGGTCTTTGGGTTTTTCAGCAAAGCGTGTGATTTCGCCATTCTTGTCCTGTTTTAAGATGCCAAAGCGGAAAGCTTCGTCTTTGGGTACAGGTTGCACAGCAACGGTTACATCAGCGCCATGGTCCCAGTGATATTGTGCCATCTTGCCATAATCCATGCGATAAAGATGGTCGCCTGCCAGGATGAGTACATATTTGGCACGCGTGCTTTGGATTTCCTGGATTTGCTTGCGCACAGCGTCTGCTGTACCTTGATACCAGTCAGTGGTAATTGGAGACTGCTCAGCAGCCCAAATTTGTACTCCACCCTGGTGAAAAGAGTCAAAAACATACGTTCGCGTGATATGCCGATGCAAAGACACGCTCAAAAACTGGGTCAACACAGAAATCCGGTAAATACCAGAGTTGATACAGTTGCTAATGGGAATATCAATAAGCCGATACTTTCCGGCGATAGGCACGGCGGGTTTTGCGCGCTCGGAAGTGAGAGGGAACAAACGTGTACCCCGACCACCACCCAAGATAACCGCAATAATATCGTCACGACTGGGCATAGTAGCTTCCTTTCTATCTTGTGTGTGATAAAACGCCCCTTTGGGCATCTTAATCACGACAATAAATTTTTAATTTTTCAATACGGGTGATTTGCACCCGAAAACAATATGGTTTATGAATGAATTGTACCTGTAAACTCTGAAACTGTCGCTAGAATCTCCCTGGCGGACTGTAAAATGCTTTGTGTTTCGCCACCAAGCATATTGGCCAGTTCGCGTTCACGCTGGGCAGTGTCTAGCTCGTGTACATTGGTCAGTGTTCTGCCAGCACTTTCATGTTTACTGGCTTTGTAATGCTGGTCCGCGAAGGCGGCCAGCTGGGGTAAGTGGGTAACGCAAAGCACCTGATGCTCACGGCCCAGCTGCCAAAGCATTTTCCCAACCGTCATACCCACCCGTCCGCCAATGCCACTGTCAATTTCATCAAAGACAAGTGTGGGGGTTTGGTCTGCCTCGGCAAGTACATGTTTAAGGGCAAGCATCAGGCGTGAAGTCTCACCACCGGATGCAATTTTTGCCAAAGGTTTAAAGCCTTCGCCAGGATTGGTTTCAATGAGGAATTCAATTTGGTCAATACCGTTTTGGTCAAAAGCCAAACGGAGATTATCAACAAGCAGCCCATCGTCACTGGGGCTGAAATCAATCTGCACCATAAAACGTGCTTTTTGCATTTGAAGCGCATTGAGTTCATTGCTAACCGCTTCTTGCATCTTCTCAGCGCTGGATTTGCGTAGCTTGCTAAGACTTAGTGCTTTTTCAGAAAGACTTAACTTAACTGAATTTATTTTTTCGCTAACTTCTTTTATCTGCTCATCCAGAGTGTCGATATTTTCTATCTCGCGCTTAATTTTGTCCAGATGCGCCAGGACGCTTTCAATCGACCCGCCATATTTCTTTTTTAGAATCTGCAAGGTGTTGAGCCGCTCTTCAACCTGATCCAAACGCACCGGGTTGTACTCAATCGCTTCCAGATAATCGCGCAGTTCATAAGCAATATCCGCCAGACTACTCAAGGCTTCTTCGGCCCGCTCAGCCAAAGCCTGGGTGCTCGCGTCAATGCGCGCCAAATCATGCAAGGACTGCGCTGCCTGACCGACCAAATCCGTCGCGGCACTGCTTTCCGAAGACCCTTCGTCAATCGCAACCAAGGCTTGCTGACTAAATGTACTTAAAGCTTCCACGTTTGCCAGGCGGGTGCGCTCGGAGCGCAGCTCTTCATCTTCACCGGGCTGCAGTTTGGCACTTTCAATTTCCTGAATTTGATACCGTAAGATATCAATGCGCTCAGAGGCCATGTTGTCAATAGCGTTCAGCTCGCGTAATTTTTCATTTAAGGCTTGCCAGCGTTTGTATTCAGCCTGATACACTTCAAGCAGGTCTTTATTATTTGCGTAGCGGTCCAGCAGAATGCGGTGATTGCGTGTTTTGAGTAAGCTGAGATGCTCAGACTGCCCATGCAAGTCAACCAAAAGAGCGCCTATCTCCGATTGCAAGCCCAAGTTGACCATACGCCCGTTCACACGCGCGATGGTGCGCCCTTCCGCGCGGATTTCACGCCCGAGAGTCAGATAATCTTCATCATCCCACAAGCCTTCGGGCTCAAGCAACTCACGCAATGCGCTTTTTGTCTGCGCGTCAAGTTCAAAAAGCCCCTCAACGATCGCCTTGCTTTCGCCCTGGCGGATAACGGTGGTATCCATGCGTTCTCCAAGAATTGCACTTAGCGAGTCAAGGATAATCGACTTGCCCGCGCCAGTTTCGCCCGTAAAAACGATTAAACCCGATTGAAAAAACAAACTGAGTTTTTCGATAATGGCGAAGTTCTGGATATGCAATTCTTTAAGCATACTAGCGACGCGCTCCCCGTGACTGAGCATAGGCACTGGCAGCAACCAGACCGACGTAGACAATATGCCAAAACAGCAGGTTTACGCCACCACCCACTTCAAAGCTGCTCGCTTGCGCCATTTGCAAAATCAAGCGGATTAATAAGGGACTGCCACCGAGAATCGCGCCTATCAGAACAGCGATGTCAATCTTTTTGCCACGCCGGCGTTTGAGTGCCAGACGAGTGGCATTAAAGATAAGCATTCCCAGCCCAGTTGCAACGAGGATGACGATATACTGAAGCGGTTTCACTAACCAGCTGCCCGCGAACGCGATGATTGCGGAAATGAAAAAAGCGATAATCGCATCTCCTGGCTTGGAGGTGTCAAAAACTTGTTGATGCCCGCGAATGCAGTCCTTGCAACGATAGCCTGTTTCGGTCAGCACCGAATTTTTTGGCGTTATGGGCGTGCCACAGCGATTACATCGCAGAACAGGCTCTTTTTCAGGACTTGTTTCAGGATTGGCTGGACGCATTAATTCGTCAAAGTCACTGGGGATGGCAGGGGTTTTATTTTCTGGATTATTATTGTCAGTCATTGGCATTTATCTTCAAGATAGGATTTAGGCGCAATACAGTTGCCAAATCACGATAGAAGTAGTTTGGCTCACCAAAACGCACCATTTTAAGAGAGTTTTTGTTGGCACTGACCACAACACGGTCAGTGTTGCTTAAATAGATTGGCGGCATACCGTCCACGCTCAAGATAGCGTCACTCGCACTCTTTTTCCGAAGCGTCACCGTTGCACCCTCCGCCAGAACGACACCACGGTCAAGCGAAAGGTGGGGCGAGATTGGCAAAATAAGCATATTGCGCAACTCTGGCGGCAAGATAGGCCCACCGGCAGAAAAGGCATACGCGGTAGAACCGGTAGCCGTGCTGACAATCAAGCCATCCGCCTTGTACGAGGCCAAATAGCCTTCGTTCAAGTCTACGCGCACTTCAATCGGGCGCACATCGGACCCACGGCTGATGACGATTTCGTTGATAACATCCCAGCGGCCGTTCACGATGTCGTTACGCACAAGCTCCGCATTCAGCATCATGCGCGTCTCGATGCGAAAGTCGCCTTTCATCAGGCGGTCAATTTGTTTTGGCCATTCTTTATCCTTTATTTCCACCAAAAAACCGAGTGTGCCCGCTTGAATGCCCAAAAGGGGCACTTCTTTCTCAGCACATAAATGTCCTGCCCGCAACAACGTGCCATCGCCACCGATAACAATGACCAAATCGCTGTCAACCAACTTTGGTTTTTCACTTTTGCCATCAAAGTCGTAGGCAAAAATATCACTGTTCACTTTGATATCAATAAAATGCTTGTGTATTTCTTTGGCAATAGCCATCGCCTTGGGCACCCCGGCGTTTGGCATGACTAAGATGTTCTTTGGAATAAAGGGCTCATTGGGCATGGCTGTATTATAGCCCTAAACATTCAGCTTGAACAAGAAAAGAATCATCATTCTATCTTTTATTACAGTACCTGATTATTAAATCCGTCAAAGACAATGATTTAAACAAATCCGCCTATGCGTCAGCCATTTTGCGGAATAAGTCAGTTACCCGATGGCTTTATGGTATATTTTAAACGTTTAGGAAATACAGAATAATGATGCTTATTACCCAGGATTTACTGATTGACATCACCAAGGACTATATCAACCGCCTGTTGCGTCAAAACAATGACATCGTCGCTTGTTATCTAACGGGTTCGGTGCTTGGCGACCAGGCTTTTATTGGTGGCAGCACCGATATCGATTTGGTTGTCGTTCATAAGGAAGACCCACCCGCTCCCCGCGAAATTCGACGCGTTAAAAGCAATATTTCGCTGGATATTGTCCATCACCATCAATCGCTTTACACTTTTCATCGCCGAATGCGACAGGACAGCTGGCTGGGCTATGCCCTGCGAAACCATGATGGCATCATTTATGACACCGACCACTGGCTTGAATATATTCAGGCTGGCGTGGATGCGCAGTTTGACTCTCCCGAAAACACACACGCGCGGGCGCTGAAATTTGCCGATGAGGCCCGTCGGTACTGGTTCGCGCTGGATGACGACGATGAAACGCCTTTTAGCGAATGGCTGGATTTGTTTTTCAAGTCTGTTGACAATGCCTGCAACGCCGTAGCCGCACTCAGCGGACCAGGACTCACCCAAAGACGCTTTTTACTCGACTTTCCAGCACGCGCTGAAGCAGTGAATCAAATGCCCTTGGTGGGAGATTTGGCCCGTTTAATCGGTAATGATAAGATTTCAGTGGACTTTTATAATCAATGGCGTCCTGTTTGGGAAACACGGTTAGTGGAGTGCAGTCAAAGTCCGCATTGTCCGCCCAACCTGCATAAAGCGCGTAAGGCTTACTTTTTGGATTGTTGCGATGCCCTGGCACAGTCAGACAATTTATTTGCTGTCCTTTGGCCCATGACGGTTACCTGGCGGCAGATTGCGCAATGTTCACGCGTGGAACTTGATGAAGACGACACGACAGAAACTGAAGCGACAACAGACTGGCTGAATTTTGCCAGTCAAATTGGCTTTGAACCCGCACATAAGACGATAAAAATTCGCGAACTGGGTCATTTCATCGAAAAGATTCAAAATATTCTTGAAGATTATCAACGTGAGTTTGGTCTTCTCTAATCAAAACCGTGGATAAGTGGTGGAAAACTGTGGATAAACCCGCGGTTTTTTGTTTTTAGTCCACAAAAGTCGCCTGTTTAGCTGTGGATAAGTTCTGCATAAAATGTGTATTGTTTGTCCTTTTAATTTTTGACTAAGCACTTGACTGTGGAATTGTGGAAAAGCTGATCTTTTTCAACATCACGCTTGTTGAAAGATTTTTGCTTCTGATTTTGTTATTTTATCGAGAGAATCAGCCTTTGCTTTTGAATAATAAGTAAGTTATCCACATCATCCCCAGCCCCTACTATTAAAACTACTTAACTTACTTAAAAGAGATTAAAGAATAATCTTTTAACGGCTCGTGCTGATAAGTGGCAAATAAAGATTGAGCTCTGGATTAGGCAATTTGATTGTCACCATTTCAACAAAACCTTTACGTTTATAACCATTTGTACAATCTTCAGCTTCACCTTGAAAATAAACGGTAGCACCTTCGGGATTAATGGTGTTTATGTCTAGCTGAAAGAAAAAGTCAGCTAACCAGGGATAATCTTCATCCCGTTCAAAATTAATGGGGTCTAATTTGGCATCTGGATGCCAGGGTGGCAAATCAATGCTGTAACGCAAAGCGGAAATGCTTGTTGTGCGGTTGGTATGGCGATAATAATTACGCGCGTCTAGCTGTCCGCTTATTTCAATCAGCGACTCATTAAAATTCAAGTTCACACTTAGATTATGAATTTCCGGACCAGCACCATATTCCAGTGGTTCAGGCAAAGTTTTTAAGGCGCGCAATAAACTTTGCAAGGCGGGTTCCACTAAAATTTCCTCAAAATAGGCACAGCGCGACACATTGCCACCGCCCATTTCGTTCCCTAAACGATATTGAATGGCTGTTAAACCCAGTTCTGCTTCGGTATAGTCGATAAGTGTGCCAAATTGTTCGGTAAGGGCAGTGTTGTTGTATTCCAAGGGCAAAGCTTCCTGCCCGTAAGCCAGCTTGTTGGCTAAGACTTGATAATCTTCGTATCGCGTTGGTTTATGTGTCTTTGAATACAGATAAGGATTGAGAATAAAATCTTTGTAACTTTCCAGATTGATGAGTAAGTGATTATTTGGATTTGTTTGAACGAGTTCCTGGAGATAGTCGCGGATGGCTT
>Ga0116188_1003422_pt1 | contig 11641 bp, 12 predicted proteins | sample AD_JPNTR2_MetaG_FD_89807 | JGI IMG/M metagenome (GOLD analysis project Ga0116188, IMG submission 89807) | Active sludge microbial communities of municipal wastewater-treating anaerobic digesters from Japan - AD_JPNTR2_MetaG | ecosystem: Engineered > Bioreactor > Anaerobic > Digestate | place...
CTGGTTTGTAACTAATATCATTATCTAATTTAATATAAGTGTTTCGCAAAAACAATAATTTTTTTCGCAAATTAGTAAAAAAATGAAAAATATTATCGACAAGCTAAAAGAGTTAGCAACAAACAAGAATGTATCCATTGCAGAGATAAGAAATTGTATTGGTAATGATAGATTTTACAGAATAGCAGATGGTAAGTCAGATCTTCCACTCGGTAAACTAAAAAAATTATCTAAGATTCTTAATTTAAACGATACAGAAAAACAAGTTGGTCCGGTCTGTTTATTTAATGAACTGTAACTTAATTAATAAGAAGAAAAGAAAAATCCGGTATCCAGAAGCTTTTGAGCGTAAGACCCCCTCTTACTCCCCCATAGGGATGAGAAGGTTTTACACTCGACAGCTCCCAGATACCGGAGTATTAAAAATCCGTATACCCTATCGCCCCGTCGCCGGATACAGACCCCTACGCATTTCAGCGTTCAAAGACTACCCGCAGATAATTTTTAACCCGCCCTCTGGCATGGCGGTATTACCGGTATAGTACTTCCAGTGCCGGTTCACCTGTATTATAAAAAGCTGTCACTCCTAAGAGATCGAACCATTTTACCAAATAAAAAAGGCCAGTTACCAAAGAGTTGATCGTGCGAAAGATCTTTGATAACCAGCCGAATTTTTTTCTTTCGCACTTACAATCACTCCCTCAGGGTGATTGGTCAGAGTAGCAATTTTGCTACTGTGCAAGAAATATAATACACAAGTGTCTCGAAACACAAGAAAAAAATAAAAAAGCCCTGCTCATAACAGGGCTTATCCCCATAGAAATAAAGCTAACATTTTGATTTTTAGCGAGTTACCTCCTGTTCTTTTTTATTAATATTTTTATCGTTAATTACCCGCGATACTATTCTATCGACCTCTACTTCGGTGTAGCATTTATGTTCAGGCGGCAACTCTTTTGCTGCCTGTCCCATCCCATGAGTGTATTTCGATAAGGCTTTTGTGGAAAAGAATCAAAGTCTTTTTTAAGCAAATTAAAGGAAACGTTAACGCTGTAGACGTTCAGAGGCTACAAATAATAAGGCTTCCGACAACTGCCGCCTAATGGGTTCAAGTTTGTTAATAACAGCATAATAATTATTTAGCTTTAACGCAAGATAAAAATAAGAAAGGCCGGTCCACTATTACCGGCCTAACCCACTCATCAACACAGGAAGAAATATAACGCCCGACAGTTAGAGTATACTTAACACAAAGCTATTTCTGCAAGCTCTTTTTGCATCCTTTCAATAAAAGGATTTACTGCGGGTTTGGAGTTATTTTTTTTCTTGGCTTCTATTACCGGGTCCTTGTATTTCCAGTTTGCAGAAATGGCTTTAAATATTCTGGCACAGTCTGGGCCTTCCTTGTACCTTTCGGCTTCAACTTCTTTGTCTTCGTCCCAATAGTGCCTGTAAAACATCCTGATAGAGTTTAAACAATGAGGCATAACGTACATTTGAGGTTCATTTAAACCGCTTACAATGGGTTTTTGGTTGTCATACCTGAAGTCCTTGCGTATCGCTTCTCTCTGAACCTCTATAAGCTCTGCCGGTGGTAATTCGAAGATTATACCGTATTTGGCATATTCTGTCATTAATGATTCACCGATTTTACCATGTACATTTTCTGTAGCTTTGGCATATCTCCGGTCCATGCCTCTTTTACACATTGTTAAACCATACTGAGAGCCATCAAAGATTTTTATAAATCTGGAAATCTGTTCAATATCATAGTTGCAAATATTTGTTGTAGACTCCCGAATCTCATCGTAATAGTTTCCTTGGAGAAAGTCTACAGTTGGCCATTCGTTATAAAGAATCTGAATTCCGTCTGGAGCAATAGCCCACCACTGAATAAAAGGATATGCTTTCGGGTGCGGGTCCATGGCCATAAAGCAGTTCCACCGCTTTGCATAGTCTGAACCCAGATCAAAATCTTTAACATGAACATTCATATCAAACATGGGGTATATACGGCCTGCTTTGTGGTTCGCCTTACCGTAAATACGAGCATCCCGCTCATCTATCGGAGTAGCGTTTATTTTAGCCTGTATCTGCTCATTGGTTCTTAAACCTCTTTTGGTCCCCAGGTGATTAGGCTTTCCATCAGTGATGCTGTTTTCCCAGGCAGTGGAGTTGTGCTTTTTTACTCTGGTTCCTTTTTCGGCAAGATCATCTATGACATCAAGAAAGGCTGCTGCTCCTACTGGTGTAGCGGTAATAAACCAGAGCATCCCATCTGAGAAACGGGAAGTAGTTGCACCGATTAAATCATCTCTACCGGGTTCGTCCCACCATTGAAAGGCGGTCTTCTTTGATTCAAAGCTACTTCTAGATTGAGTGTAAGATAAGGCATCCCCTGACCATCCATTATCACAGGTGCAACTTGAGGGAAACTCCTGACCTGCTTTAGTCCATTCATAGCGACCTTTTGGCCACCATTTCCCGATTTCAGTTTGAATGGCTGCGCCTTCTTTAAGGTTTGTGTGGACTGAGGCTATGCGGAATTCCCTAAGCTTCCAAGGGTTAAAATTACCCTTTACATCGTAATGGCCCTTTTCTTTGTAAATGCACCTTTTCCCCCAATTAGTTTCCAAGTTCATCCACCAGGCGAACCATCTTTCATCAGGTTCCCAGATAAGGTTTCTGGTGATAGCTGCACCGACTGCGGTTTTACCCACATCGTTAGGATCAAGGGAAAGGATTATGTCGTATCGGCCACAACCAACAAGGCAAATAATTTCTTCCTGGATACCTGTAGGTTCGAAATTAGGGGGAACTATTCGCTCTGCAGCTTCGCCAAGCTTATCCTGTAATTGCGAGAGGCAGGTTACTAAAGTTGTTTTCTTCTGACCCTGTTTCCGCTGCATATTTAAGCCTTTCAATAAGTTGTTGCATTTCTCCGATAGCCATTAATCGATCCTGAGCCGGTACATACTTTGCAATTATCCCTACAAACCCTTCTGTAACCTGAACAATCTGACCGGTAATATTCACTTCGTGTGTTAATGACGCTAACTTCGGAAACATCCGATCGTAGAGGATTTCAAGCATTTTAACAGTGTTCAGTTCTGACTTGGGATCATTTACCTGAATAGTAAGCTTTTCGCCACACTTTTTGCATTTGGTTTCAATCGGTTCTTTGTTGTCCCTGAATGCTATAACCATAGCCTTTTTAATTGCAGTAAGATGAAAGGCAGAAACTTCACGGGGCAGAGATTTATCTTCCGCCCTCATGGATTTGTTAAGAATGTCTATAATCTTATTCAAGTCTCTTCTGGTCTTAGGTATTACCCTTCCAAGTTTCCGGTCTTCATCAGGAGTTGTCTGCAATTCAGGATTAAGAAAAACATTCACCTGTCTTGCAGCCCTTCGAGATCGTTTATTCTGTCTGGGCTTGTACTGCTTTTTAGGTTTTTCCTCTTCTTCGTTCATTATAAGCCTCTCCATTTAGAACGTCTTTTAGTGAATGAGCCACGGGAATCTAATGATGATTTAGTTCCACTTTCAGAAACTTTCTCCATCCCACATGAGATTACTTACTTTCCATTATCTCAATTTTAGTCGTAATGCGCTCCATGGCAATTCTCACCTGAGTAAGAGTTTCCTGCAACTGTTTATTAATTTGAACCTGTTCTGATTTGGACTTCTCAAAATCAGCCTTAATTTGCTGCACGCTAAAAACCATATCGCTTATTTTTTGTGTTTCCTGCCCTCTGGTAAATGTAACAGTTAAAACAGGGCTTAAAACAGCCATTGCAGCAACTATCCATAGCCTGAAGTCTGTTTTATTTGTCATGGTAATCCCTTACTTTTTACAATGCTTAAGCCAGTTTGCGATAGTTACATACGCAGCTTGCAATTGTGCGGTTACCACAACAACCAAATAATCTTTTGCTATTTCAATTCCGTTTGCCCTGAGAAATGGATCTAATTTGGCAACTATCACCAATGATAAAAGCCCTGCCACGCTTACTGTCGCTGCTGCTGTTCCTGCTTTTTTACCTGTAATACTTGCTTTATACTCCACGGAATACCCCTTTCTGATAGTCTGGGAATAATGGTCTTAAATGGCTTGTGATGCCAAGTAGTCTTCTAACATTCATTACTGAAGATAGTGTATGTTTTTTATATGTTAAACCGCCTCCTACTCTTACTCCAAAATACATAGTATTTCTTTTCCATTTAGGGCACCCTGCTGCCTTCATAGTGGCCAGAAACAGGGCATCATTGACCTTACGATCAAAGATTTCCCCTGCATAAAGCATGTCATGGAACAAAGCTGCTGCTGCATAATGAGGGTGATAAGAAGGGAAAGTGTTCTGCATCCCGTAAGGAGTACTGGCATTATCAAACTTAAAACCTTTAGGGATTATATTTACGTCCCCGTTTACTATTATCTTAAAGTCTTCTTCCAGAATAAACATTGGCCGCTTGTGATCAAATTCATTGATCCCCTTGGTATTGGGGATCAATTCCGGTAATTCTACGATATATTTACTTTTCATTTTATTTTCTTCCTTCGTGTTCAAGTGAGTAATGGTTTCCATCATTCCATCTGCCGCCCCAAGTGCCGCCTAAACTTTCCCAATATGTACCTAAAACGAGATGGTCAAAGGTGTCAGTTAAGTACTTGCCATCCTTAAAAAGATTAAAATCAACTGCCAACCGAATATAATGATTGCTGTTTTTCTTGTGCCCTGTAGTGGCATAAGCGTCGCCAAAAGTTAATTCATACCCCTGCATATATGCGAACTCGATAAATTGAGCAACCATTCTGGTGAATCGGCTTTGTTTTTCACGTAAAGTTTCCATACTACCTTCCCAATCTGCGGTTGCCAAGGTCAGGGCTTAAATCGTATTTTTTTATTGTCTCTCTTACATAACTTTCTGCCCTTGGTGGCCAAGTTGCAGGTGTTTCTTTAAGGCTATTCAGGTACCTTAAAAAATCAACAAGCCTTTCCTTTTCATCAGTAGTCAATTGCACTTCCTGAAGAATTTTCTTTGTTGCTGCCTTAAGTTGCGGTAAGGTTACAAACTCTTTTGAAGCAGCCTGAATATCAAAAGAAAACGGTTCTTTTTTGGGCATACTTGATGTTCCTGGAGCTTTAAAGCGTGGCTGTTCTCCTGTACCGATAGCCCTTATTCTGTCACCTATAGAGGGAAGCATAGGGTCTATTGATTGAGTAGTTTCCCCTATCATTGGAGCTGGCAGCAATCTCCTTTCATTAATTTTAGCGGCCATATTTTTTACATCTTCTTTAGAAAGATGCGGATACTGCTTTTGAATATCTTCAGGAGAAGGTAAAAGCTTTTGATTTGGATCTATTGAAACGGGATTGTTTTTGAAATCAGCATACTTGTAGCCATCCGTTTTTCCTAAGGCCCTTACCCTATCACCTACACTTGGAAGCATGGGATCATACTTTACTTCACCGCCAACCATCGGCGCCGGAAGCTGCCTTGATTCAGGTAACGGCTGCCTTATGTCATCAGGTGCTAATTTAAGCCTATTCCAATCAACATCATCAAAGTTTGAAACATTAATTTTTTTTCTTCCCAAGCCTTCCAGCTTTTCACCAATAGCTCCAATCTTACCAGAAAGAGGCAAGGTTATTCTCGACGCTATAGCTGGGCTTCCAGTTGTCATTCCTAAGCCTTTAGCCCATAAGCTGCGCCCCGTAGTCCATCTTGGAAGCCAACTTGCTTTGCCTTCAGGGCCTAACTCGTTTGCCAAATAAGTCAATTTAGCTTCAGCGTTAAAATCGTTTCCGAAAATATCACTAATATCTTTCAAGATCTTTTGTTGCTGAGTTTTGTTTTTGTTAAACAGGTTAGCAACAAAAGACTCTGCGCGGTTTCCTCTTGTTGTAGAGTTTTTTCCGAGAAAACTTTTTAATTTGTCCAGCTTATTTATTTTGTCATGCCAGTTTTTCATAGCATCTACATATTCAGGGTTTCCGCTTAATTCTGCCGCATTTTCAAGTTCTTTCTTCATTGCAGTTCTAATTTTCATAGCTTGCTTTTCAAATATTGACGCTTCGCCCGGGTCTTTGTTAAAAGCACTTTGGATTTCGTAGTCAAGCTGCTTTCTTAATTCGCGATAGTTTTTAGCGTTAACCGGCTTTTCAGCAGCCACTTTTGTGTAAATGTTTTTAAGCTCATCAAGTCTTTTGTTTGCAGCTATGGCAGAGGGGGACCCCTCTATAACTTTTGCATTATCTATTTCTTGCAAAACATTTTTTAGGTTTATGGGGGGCATATTGTCTAAGGCGTTGTTTACTATTTCTCTTTCCGGCATATAGTCTTCTGCATTATCAACCATATCAACAAGCTTTTTGCCAATTTCGTATTGCTTATTTGCTGCGTTTTTTAATGTCCCTCTACCAGCCTTAGTACCAGCCATTCTTAATGCTTCTTCGCTTACTCCACTTGTTTCTTGTGCTATTTTACCAATAGTTTTATCTATGCCTTTAAGGGCTTTTCCAGTAGTCACAGCACTACTTTTTGCTGCTTTTACTCCTGCTTTTGCTCCTGTTCCTATTCCTAACAATTCAAGCATGTCTACAGCAGAACCATAATTAGCTTTTTCAGCTTCAGAAAGGCCGTTGTACCATTCAGATATTTTTCTAACGGGCTTTTCAACCAGCCCAGAAACAAATTGTTTTGCCGGCTCGGTTGCCTTATCAAGGAGTCCACCTGTAAGCCTGTTTGCAGATTTATAGGCAAGGTTGGCACCTTGGCCTGCAACTTCTCCTATTGTACCGGCAGCACCGGCAACCGTTCTTGCTGCACGCTCGGGGATTCCTGCTGTACCTTCTACTAAGTCGCCTAAAAAGCCTGTGGTACCAGTTGCTCTTTGTGCGGCTGCGCCTAATACTGTTGGGGCTTTAATACGCCTTGCTCTTTGCATTGTAGCGTCTACAATTTGCTTTCCAGCGTTCGGCAAATCTTCAGTCCAGTACCCACCAAGGCCAGCGTCTTTATTTGGCTCCTGCCGTATTGATTCAGGTTGTTGCTGTTGAGTCGCAAACTCTCCTCTTTCTTCTGCAAGAGAAAGAGCTTCGGCAATCTCATCATCACTTGCTCCGGCATCAATCAGCTCGTCGATAAATTTATTTCGGTCCACGTGCTGCTCTCCTTGCTCTTATTTCATCAAGGTATTTGGTTGCTGATGGTTGCTTTGTTTTTCCTTTATCTTCTTGAATAGTGGGTATTCCTTTTCTTGCATCCTGGATCATTTGTCTTATAAGATTAGCCTGAGTATATTTGGTATTTGCAAGGTCGATCATTCCTCTTTGTTCAAGCGACTTCCCTTCGACATCAAAAATCTTAGTTCTTGCTTCAGCTTTGGCGGCTATTTTATCGAAAAAGTTTTGTATTTTTTTATCTGCAATTTCTGGTGGATCTGACTCTGAAGGAAGAAAGCCTGTATACGTATCAACTTCGTGTTTTGGCGCAGCAGCACCGGTTGCAGCTCTAAGCCATGTTTCTGCGGCAAGCCTTCTTTGATTTTGGTATTCTTTATTTTTACCAGCAGCGTATTTGCCAACCAAAGGAATCTTTGCTGTAGCCTCTCCAATAGCCGAACCAGCCCCCCCAAAACCTGACTTTTTAAATGTATCAACAAGGTTAGAAAGAAGATACTTTCCTTCTTCTACGGCAGACAGCATCTCCTTTTCTTTTACATCGAATTCAGCTGCACGCAAAGCCGCATTCTGCACTCTACTGTTAGACAAATTGGCATCGGCTATATATCGGGAATTGGCTCTGTATTTTTCATTTTCTCCAGCCTCAAACTGCTGCCTCGCTTCTCTTTCACTGGTCTCAAATTTATTTTTCATATCGGCCATATTTAAATCGTTTGCATTACGAACAAAAGTGTTAAAGATCTGCTTTATACGGTCATCGTTTCCATAAGGCGAAAGCGTTTCCCTGGCTATTTCATTTTCTGAAGACAGTTTTCTTTCTCCCAAAGCATCCAGTAAAGCTAATTGACTGTTATAATCTTCAATTGCTGCTCCTGCTTTCTCATACTCTTCTTGGCCCCTCTTCGCATTTTCAAGCTCAATATTTCCCATATCAATCTTTTGCTTGGTCTGGGAAGATCTAAATGGTTCACTCAGATAATTTTGCACTTCCGGAACCTCTGAGTATTTACCGGTAAGCCCTAATTGCCTCGCTCGTTCCATCATGTCAAATTCACCAAGGGCAGGGTCAAAGGATTGCCTTTCCTGTTCAAGCTGATCTAATGCCTTTTGAGCATCACGGTCTTTTATTCCAAGAGCTGTTCTGAAAAGTCCATATGTTTTATTTGGCATGTTTTACCTCATTGCATTAAAAAGAGCATCTCTAAAAGGCTGGTTTTGAAATCGGCTCATTGCAGCATATCTTTGATTTGCAAGCATATCAATCGCTTTCATTCCTTGATTGCGTTCTGCCATTATGTTGCCGATAGTATTTTGCTTTTGAGTTTCCGCAAATGTTTTATTGAACTGATTTTCTTGCTGCTGCAACTGCGTTTCTTGCAGCTTTCGATCTTTTCTTCTTTGCACTGCACTTGTAATTCCTAAGCCAATATCAAAAGGAGCCTTTGCCAGCCCTGTTATTGCATTTATTCCTCTTGCTGCATCTGCCATATTCATAAAACACCTCTTACATTCCGTTTGATTTAACAGTTATAGTTTCACCAGTATCTAAATCAATTGCTGTGAATTGCTGCCAATCATATCCTCTACCTCTATTTTTAAAGGTTTGCACGTCTCCGGTTCTTATATATGTTTTACCATTCCAACTAAAAGCAGTGTTTATATCTGGCACACTGTTAAACTTTCTTGTATTTCTACCGCTTTTGTCTACAGTGGTATTTGTGTCAAGAGGAACAGCGCTAGCTACTGCAGCCGACAACTTATTCGGATCGTTTCTAATTTCTGCAGCAGTAAACACTCCCTTTGCAATCTGGTCAGCTATACTGTTTTGACTATCTTCACCAAACATGCTATTATTGTAAAACTCATAGAATTTTGTTAAATTCGGATCTTCTGGATGCGACAAAGCATATTGTTCTTTCTGTAACTCAAAGTCTGCTCTCAAAGCCTGCTTTGCAGATTCTAACGAGTCGGTTATCTTAAGGTCAAATTTCCCTTCCAACATCGATTTAAGGTACAGTTGAGCTTGCTCAGGGTTGATTTGAGCAATCGCATTGTACTGAGCCATTTCCTGGTCAAAATTAATTCCCTGCTGCTGCAGAGCTATTTGAGCATATTCAACAGCACGGTCTTTCATTGCCTCTTCTGCCAGGAAACTTTGTTGTAGCTGAAGCATTGTTTCAGCATGAGTAAAATCACCTTTTTGCATAGCCTGCTGAAATTGCTGTTGCGAGAATTGCATAGATGCTTCAAAGCCCTGTTCCTGCCTTATTCTTTCCATTTCCTGCCCGTGCTGAAAAGTAAGTATTTCTTTTTGCCTACCTACATCATTATTGGCTCGAGCTTCCTGCAGTTGCATATTAAGATATGCCATCTTTTCACCATACAGCATATCATTGGTTTGCATTTTAAGCTGCAACTGTTGTTCTTGGCTTTGCAGATATTTTTGACGCTCAAAATCCTGTTCAGCAGCAGCCTGATCGATATTTTGCTTTAAGTACATTTGAGCGATTTGAAAATCCTGAGTTGAAAGTCTTTCCTGAGAAGTAAAAGCCTGAGTGGCAATTCTTTCCGCTGTTTGCCATTTTTGAGCTGATTCTTGGGCCGCAGCCTCTATTTTTGCTCTAAGCTTCTGTATCTTAAGTTGTCCAGCAATATCCCCTTGTTGTAATGCTATTTCTGCAGCCCGATCAAGTGCGGCCTGTGCAGATTTCCACTCCTGTTCCTGAGCGAGCAAGCCAGAATCGAGCTTCTGTTTAAGCGTTGCCAGCTCTTTGTTTCCCTGCAAGTCATTGCTCTGAAGAGTCAGTTCAAGGGTTCTGTTTAATGCATTCTGTTGCGCTGTAAACTGATAACCAGATTCAGTTTTCCACTTATCCATCGCCAATTGCTGACTTAAAGCTTCTTTTTGAGCATTAATATCATTACTCTGTAATGCGAATTCTAAGCCCCTGTTCATCGCATTTTCAGATGATGTTTGCTGTCTATTCAGTTCCGGTTCAGCTGCTCCTCTTGCTGCGAGAAGAGAGTTTAAGTTCTGCTCCGAAATGCCCTGCTCCATTCTAGTAGTTTCACGGCCTGCAGCCAAAGCGTTAAGCAGGTTTTGTGATCTCTGGTTTGCAATAGAAGTATCCAACTGGTTTGTAAAATTAGCTTTATTTTCGATGCCTTTTAACGCTATTCCCATTAAGTTGTTTTGGGCCAGAGAAGAGCCGGAAGCCCCTACAAGCCCCTGCCTTGCAGCTTCTAAAGCATCGGCCTGCTGACTATCTATTTGAGATAGCTGATTTCTCCGGTAAGCGTCAAAATCCATACCTTGGTTAGGATCTTTAAGCAATGCTTGCGTCTGCTGGCTGGTAAGCTGTGCATTCGGGCTTTGAAACCCTTGCTGTGCCTGTTGATTTGCCTGTATCAAGGATTGATCTGATACCTGTTGAATCTGGGAATTTTGCTGAGGTGCAGATATCGGTTTAACCTGTTGTGGCTGTATTTGAGGCACAGAAGAAGGTGGAGCTGGTGTATTTTGCTGAGATACTAACTGTACAGGCTGATTCGGATTGTTAGGATCTTGCAAAGGAAGATTAGTCTGTTTTTTTTGCTGTGTATTCTGAGTATTTCCTGTTAAAGTAGCTGCCATATTTACCCCGCATAATATCCGGTAATGTAATATTTATTATTGTGTGCTACGATTGTAACAGATTCGTTTTCATCTGTTATTTCGAAGGTTTCAGAACCATCTATATTTTGTCCGTACATAGCTTTAAGAGTAATGGTATTCAACCCACTTGAAACTTTTTTGAATGTAAAAGTGTTACCTTCTATACCTTCTGCATCAGGTAGAGATATTTCAAATGAGCTACCGTCAGCATCGCATAGGCATAGCACTGTTTCGTTTGGGCCGTATCCGGTTATCTGATTTGCGTAAGAATTAAGGTCAAGTGTTGTCATAATTTTTCCCTTAATAGGTTAAATAGTTTATTGAAAAACTATATTTTATTGATTTTGAGCCTTCTGGCTGAAAACGAATAATTCGAAACATATTATGAGGTATGTAATAAAAGTCAGGCTCTGTAGTTGGTTGAAGCCCATCAAACGACAAACGAGAAAGCACCCAGTACATCTGTCTTGTCGGCCTAATGCTTGCTGGCATTAGGCCGATTGATATGCGTATATCATAATCGTCACTTGTGCCTGCTGCTGTGGAAAATGTTAATGTAACTGCTTTCCCGCACTTAACATAATAAGTTGTGCAGGTTACTGTTGATGTAAATCCTGACAATGTGCATAAATAATTTCCTTCCAAATACCAGCCATCATACAGCTTAGTTGCATTGGTAGTACCCACCCAAAGAGTATCGCCTATTCTGGCAGAGTCAGCCATCAGCTTTTTTGCCGAAACATTATCAGAAGATTTAATATTGCCCTCAACCTCAAGTTTGTTACCGCCAACAAAA
>Ga0116188_1003424_pt1 | contig 11640 bp, 12 predicted proteins | sample AD_JPNTR2_MetaG_FD_89807 | JGI IMG/M metagenome (GOLD analysis project Ga0116188, IMG submission 89807) | Active sludge microbial communities of municipal wastewater-treating anaerobic digesters from Japan - AD_JPNTR2_MetaG | ecosystem: Engineered > Bioreactor > Anaerobic > Digestate | place...
GGTTTGCACGATATTATAGGCAATGTCCTTGAATTCTGTTTAGACCAATATGATCCAAGTTATTACAAAACTTGCGGCGAATTTATTGTTGACCCGTGGAATAAAGCCACTAAACCATATCCCCATTCTGTTAGAGGTGGTTCGTGGGATGATGAAGATGTTGCATTATTCAGAAGCGCTGCAAGGCGGTTCTCGGATAGATCATGGAAGGCAACCGACCCGCAATTGCCAAAAAGCTACTGGTATTTCTCAGATGTTCAGTGGTGCGGTTTCCGTTTGGTAAGACCGCTTAAAGTTCCACCACCCGAAGACCTCGCTAAATATTGGATTAGCGGCGTCGAAAAAGACTAATTAATCTGGTTTATTTTGAAGTGCGGGTGTCAAATAGCACCCGCATTTTTATTATATGCATAAATTCGCTAAAATTATAGCAAGTGTAATCATAACTATTGCCGTCATTGGATTTGGATGCAAAACAGAGCCGAGCGCACAATTACAAAGATATGAATTTGGCGAACCTTATATGGGTACTTGGTGGCGCATCGTTCTCTATGCGCCAAACTATAAAGTAGCCGAAACCGCAGCAAAATCAGCTTTTAAAAGGATTGGTGAACTCGATAATAAATTTTCTGATTATTATGCCGAGACCGAGTTGATGCAATTATGTTATAAATCAGGAAAAGGCGAGGTCAAAGTCAGCGAAGATTTATACGATATAATAGAAAAATCAATCGCCATTTCAAGAAAAACAGAGGGTGCTTTTGACATTACAGCAGGACAATGTGTCCAATTATGGCGATGGTCAGGGAGACATAATCAACTTCCCTCAGATGAAAAATTAAAAAACGCTTTAAAACTTGTCGGTTATGAAAAGATTAAATTAAATCGGAAAAACCGCAGCGTGACCCTTTTGATGGAGGGAATGAGGCTTGACCTTGGAGGAATAGCAAAAGGCTACTGTGCGGATATAGCGCTAAAAATCCTCAAAGAACACGGAATAACAAAGGCGCTTGTTGCGGCAAGTGGCGATATTGCTATCGGCGAGCCTCCACCTGACAAACAAGGCTGGATTATTGATGTCGGGACAGGCAAGGATAAAACAAATACGTTAGGATTAAAATTATGTCTGAAAAATGTCGGGATATCCACATCAGGCGACGTTGAACAATATATTGAAATAAACGGTATAAGATACTCGCATATTTTAAATCCAAAAACAGGGCTTGGTTTGACAAATAGAATTCAGGTCACTGTGCTTTCATACAATGCGTCAATAAGCGACCCCCTTGCAACGGCAGCCTGTGTTCTCGGGTTGGAAAAAGGCTCAAAGATGATAGAATCATACAAGAAAACTTCGGCGCTGTTTATAGTCCAGGATGGAACAAACAGAACGATGAAATCTACATCTCGTTTCCCGATAAAATGGTTGAATTAAAAATCATTTTATTCTAACTAAAATTGGTGGTAAATTTATTTATGCTTAAAATAAGGAAACAATGGCGGAGATGGTCTGCTATTTTTTCATTAATAATAACAATATGTTTACTAATTAGCGGCCTGACCTTTTTAGAACCCAAACTCTCTGGCAAAACGTTTATTATCTTCTGGCTAATATGTTTTTTCTTTACTGTATTGTCAATTTTGCTCGCCCTTGTGGAATTAAGATTTATTAATTACCAGTCAAGAAAAGAACAAAAGGATTTGATTGAAAAAACCGTTTATGAACTCAACGAGATTTTTTATTTGAATAAAGACAAGAAGAAAAACAAATTGAGTCCCAATCAACTTAAAGACGAAAAAAACGACAATATTTGAGACCATTTTAATCTACGGTGAAATTTATAGCGTTGGTAAATCGCTTGAAAATCGTTCTTCAATAAATTAATATATTGGGATATAAATTTAGTTAATGAACGAGTGGAAAATTCAATCAAGGTCGCATATATGTCAGGCTTGCGGAAAATCATTTGAGGATAAGCAGGTCTATCACACACTTTTATTTGAACAAAAAAATGAACTAATTCGGCTTGATTTGTGCGATGTTTGTTGGCAATCCCAATATAACAAAAAGACGGATGGGAAGAGAGAGTTTGTATCTTATTGGCAGGGCATATACGAAGCACCTCCCCCTGCCCCTCCTGAACCCATCAAAAGAGAAACCGCAGAAACATTGCTCCGAAAATTAATTGAACTAAACGACCCTAAATACATTGCCCCAGCATTTATCCTCGCTGTAATGCTTGAGAGAAAAAGAATTTTAAAGGTCAAACAAGAAGTCATTAATGATGGAAGGAGGGTTTTTATATATGAACATTCCCGAACCGGCGATGTATTTAGCATAACCGACCCCCGTATCGACGATAGCCAGATTGAAGAGGTGCAAAAAACAGTTGCATATCTGCTTGAATCTGGCGTCCCAGAGGCTCAAGAACAAACAAATCAAGACAAACAATCAATAGAAAACAAGAATATTGGCGAAGCGAATTTAGAAAACAATACAGCATTAAGTTCTGAACAAATTCAATAAGGTTAGAAGTGTGAGTGTTAATTTAGAAATCTTTCAAGATACAATAGGTTATAAAATAAAGGCGATGGAACTATTCCAACTTGCCTTGACACATCCTTCTTCTTGCCAGACTCCAAATAGCGTTGAAAACAATCAAAGATTGGAGTTTCTTGGAGATGCCGTGCTAGGCTTGATAATGGCGCTTGAACTCTATAATAACTTCCCAGAAATGGATGAGGGAGAATTAACAAAAGCCAGAGCCAGATATGTCAATGGTTATGTCCTCGCCTGTTGCGCAAGAAAAATTAATCTTGGCAAATATTTAATCCTTTCACCAGCAGAAGAACAAAATGGCGGCAGAGATAGAGAATCAACCCTTGCGGATGCCTTTGAGGCGCTGATTGGAGCGATTTTCCTTGATGGGGGGTTTGATGTTGCGAGGGAATTTGTCCTGAATTGCTTTGAAAAAGCAGCGGTCGAATTTAAAAAAATATATATTGATAATCCGAAGGGACAATTGCAGGAAATTCTTCAAGCAACTTCACATGAACCACCACAATATAAAGTTATAAAATCATCCGGTCCTGACCATGCAAAGCGGTTTGAATGCGCCGTATTTCATCAAGGCAAACAACTCGGATATGGAATTGGTGGAAGTAAAAAAGCCGCAGAGGTAAATGCAGCAATGGCTGCTCTTGATACTATTGATAAAACACAAACTCAAAATAATAAAACAGATGATAAAATGTCCGAATCCACAATTTCGAAACCAAAATGATATTCTGTGATTAGTTTAAACAAAAAACTTGATTGTGTTTCTGCTAACTCACGGTGGATAATACTTATTATCGCCGTTATTGTAACCATAATAGACCAATTCAGTAAATACGCTGTTATTAAATATCTTCCACTTCAAGAAGATAAAATATTAATTGATGGCTTTTTTAAACTCGTTTATTGGGGGAATACGGGAGCGGCATGGAGCCTATTTAAAGATAATAATGAAATTTTAACCATAATTTCGCTTATTGCTTTGTTTTTCTTATTTTTAATACAGGATAAATTTGAGATAAAAAAGATTAGCGGTAAGATTGCAATGGGGCTTATATATGGAGGCATAATCGGGAACATAGCAGATAGAATAGTCAGAGGGCACGTGGTCGATTTTCTATATTTCTATATAATACAGCGAAGCGGTAAAGAACTTGGTTTTCCTGCGTTTAATATTGCCGACCTCTCAATTTGTATCGGCGTGGGATTAATGTTCATATTGATTTTAAATAAACAAGATGAACTGAAAACGAAAACTGACTCTACTGAAAATCATTCCGATTCAATGTATAACAAAGAAGATCCTATTAAGGATTTGAACAGCAATAATCAAACATCTCCGTCAAATAAAGCCTCCGTTGATTTAACTCAGAAAAATGAAAGGTGAAAAGACAGATCAACTTGTTGTTCAAGAATCTTTACCATTAGAACGTTTGGACAAATACATTGCCGACCAACGTCCTGATGTTTCTCGCGTCACTATCAAACGATTGATAGAAGAAGGACATATTAAAGTTAATGACATTATTGTCAAACCTACATATCACCCACGAAAAGGCGATGTTATTGAGATAACCTGGCCTATAGTCAGGAGCCCGGATATTTTGCCCCAGGAAATCCCGCTTAAAATAATCTATGAAGACGATGATTTGTTGGTCATAAATAAACAACCCGGCATTGTGGTTCATCCCGGTTCAGGCATTTCTGATAGCACGTTGGTAAATGCGCTTCTTCATCATTGTGGAAGTAGTCTGAGTGGTATTGGGGGCGTAGCAAGACCAGGCATTGTCCACCGTTTAGATAAGGATACCAGTGGCATTATGGTAATTGCCAAAAATGATTTTACACACATAGGATTAGCCGCTCAATTTTCACAACGCAAGGTTCATAAAATTTACACCGCCATTGTTTGTGGCCACCTTGAGGAAAAGAGTGGAGAAATTAAGTCATTCATCTCGAGAGACCCTATTCATCGCCATAAAATGGCAGTTGCGACCATCGCAAACAAAAGAGCGCGACTTGCCCACACTACATACACCGTCATTGAAGAAATGGAATATACATCTCTTGTAGACGTCGTAATACATACGGGGAGAACACATCAAATACGCGTTCATTTCAGTCATATCGGCCATCCGATACTCGGCGATCCTATCTATGGAGTTAAAACGAATAAAAGCATTTACAATTCTACCGGATATACACCGCCAAGATTACTTTTGCATGCAAGAAGACTTGATTTTGTCCATCCAAGAACTATGGAACAGGAGTCATTCGAGACTGATTTGCCTAATGATTTTAGATCCGCGCTACGCGCGCTCCGAAATATTGAAAGGAAATAAAATTATTTATCTATCTTTCTCAATCTAAAAAATAGCAAAGGTTCGTTATTTACAGGATAAGAATAACGATATAACTCCCCGTAGGTTATAACATTGTCATTTACTGTGGTCCAACTTGAATCATCCAAAAGAGTTCTACTTCTTTCGAGAACGTAATTACCTACATTTGTCTTCCACGACAAAACAACAAATCCATTGGTTATTTCAAATTTAATTGCCGCAGGAGGTTGACCAAAAGTAGGTGTCATATATGAACCGGGGATGGGATTTAACCCAAGAAGACTCAATGCAATATTAGAGGAATCGCCGTTGCGTAAAGGTTGATATTTATTATAGTAATCAGGTCTTGAATGTTGAGGATCGAGACGATTTGAAAAGTAATCATACAAATCGCTGCCTGGCGCAAAACCTGCTCCCCACACTAATAGCGGAATTGTATAATTAAGTTCATATTCAGGATAAACATGAGTTGTAAGTGGCTGACCTCCGCCATGGTCTGCTGTTAGAATAATTGCAGTGTTGCCAGCAAATTCCTCATCATTGTCAACAACGTCAAAAACCCAACCAAGATATTGGTCAACAATTTCTAATTGTTCATACCATATCTCCGTACCCCAACCATAACTATGTCCTGCATAATCTATATCGGCAATATGAATGAAAGAGTAGTTAAAATGATTGCTCTGAATTTGTTGAACAAATCCTTGAATTACAAATCGACTATACGAAGTGTTAATAACCGATGAATAATCAATCTTATTTCGTCCGTTGTCTTCACCTACCAAATCCACACCGCCATTGACATCATCGTAGCTAACTACAATCATTTGAAATTTTTGTTTTTCAGAGAAAAAACCAGTGGTCATTCCCGAATCGTGAACAACATCAAACACACTGGATATATAACCTTTATTCGTATCTCCATAAGAATGAATTGTAACATTAGGATTCCAATAATTGAAATTAATCAAATGCTTCTCTGAAGGCGGCATATCAGGGGTTCCGATAACAGGTCTTGCGGTCAAAGTTGTAACTGTATCGGGTAAGGTTTCAGTGTAATCATAATCTGTCCTTGCATTGAATGTACAAGCGCCTTCTCTAACAAATCTGCAAAAATTTGGAAACCTTGATGGATTTTCGTTAATCCCTTGTTTGAGATAAATTCCAGACAAACCATCAACCAAGATATGAATTACGTGGGTTATATTTGTAACACAAAAAGCGGAATTAAGCGATAAAACTAAAAAAATAATTACAAAAAATCTTTTTGACATCATTGTCTTTTGTATACCAAAATATTAAAAATTCAAATAAAATTAACTTGTAAAAATAATATTTATTGGAAACCATTAAACTATGTTCTCACATATTGTCATATTATGGACAAAACCCGGATTGCCGAATGCTTCCGACGTTTTGATTGATGGGGCGTATAAGTACCTTAAAAATATCCCCGGCATACTACATTTTCACGTAGGAAAAATGGCGCCGACCAATAATCCTATCGTTGAAAAATCATATCAAGTCGGATTAAATGTCGTGTTTATTGATAAACAGGCTTATGAAGCTTACGAAAAACACCAATCGCATATAGATTATTTAGAAAAGGTTTTTAAACCTAATGGTGATAAAATCTTAATTTACGATTTTCAATAAAAACGTAAATTAAGATTCAATCAACGCCAATTTCGTCGCTTTAATAAAAGCCTTTACTTTTTGGTGGTCTTTTTTGCCGGGAGATTTTTCTACTCCGCTTGAAACATCAACAGCCATTGGTTTAACTTTCTGAATTGCGTCGGCAACATTTTCTGCAGTTAAGCCACCTGATAAAATAATTCTCGGGTTTAGCAATTGGGCTTTTAAAGCAATCTGCCAGTCAAAAACCTTTCCAGTTCCACCTACTAAATCGGGATTGAAAGCATCGAGAAGCCACGATACATTTGGGTAATTTTTACAAATATCTAAAGTCTCTGCATTTTGAACACGAAACGCTTTTATTACTTTACAATCAAACATCTTGCAAAAATCAGGCGATTCATTTCCGTGCAATTGGATTACATCAAGTTTGACCTTTTCTTTTACCTCTTTGATGAATTCAAAAGGCGCATCTACAAAGACACCAACAATGCTAACAAATGGCGGCATCTTTGTGCTAATTTGTTCAGCTTCGTCTGGCGAAATATAACGCGAACTTTGGGGATAAAAAACAAAACCTATTGCATCAGCGCCATAATCCACCGATATTCTTGCATCTTCAATATTTGTTATTCCGCAAATTTTTACTTTAATAAACATACAGGCAAATTCTAAATAAAATAACCTCAAAAGCGCCTGCTTATATTTTTACATCATAAATGAGGCAAAACTTTATTTATTCTCAACGTAACCAGTTGTTATAATCGTTTAGCAAGTTCTCTGGAACTCAATTCATAAATTTCCTTATGGAGAGAGTTGCCGTGTGAATCCATTGTTACTACGACTGGAAAATCTTCTACTTCAAACTCCCATATTGCCTCAGGAGAACCAAACTTTTCCATCAAATACACACCGTTCACTTTTTTGATGCACTCGGCAAGGACCTGTGCAGCGCCGCCAACACCGTGAAAATAGACACAGCCAAATTCCTTACAAGCCTGAAGCGTCTTATCACCCATACCGCCTTTTCCAATAATCCCGCGAATACTGAATTCCTTTATAATTTGAGCCTGATATGGTTCTTCCCGCGCTGATGTTGTCGGACCGGCAGCCATAACCTTCCATTCACCCTTTTCATCTTTTATAACAACAGGACCACAATGATAAATAATGCCGTCTTTTAAATTCACCTCTGGCGGTAGTTTTCCACCTTCATAAAGATACTTATGCACAGCATCGCGGCCAGTAAATATCTTACCGGTTATCAAAACTTCGTCGCCAACTTTCAGCGCTCGAATTTTTTCTTCTGTAAATGGAGCAATTAGTTTTATCATAAAAACCTTAATATAACCATTCCTTAATGTTGTTATTGCTATCAAGGACAAAACCTTGCCTTCTGAATGCCCAGCACATATAACTGACGCTAACGAAAAACGATGCAGGAACTCTATTAATGGCGCAGATTTTAACTCCAAGGAGCGTGGTTTTACCACCAAAGCCCATTGGTCCAATGCCAAGTTCATTTGCGGTATTCAAAATATCCTGTTCAAGGGCATCCAATCTTGAATCTGGATTTCTATCGTCTAATTTCCTTAATAATTGCCGTTTCGAATACTCATAACCAGTTGCCCTATCACCGCCAATGCACACTCCTAAAACACCCGGACCACAACCCTTACCCTGTGCTTGCAGGACTGCGTCCAAAATAACCTTTCTGCAACCATTTAAATCGCGGCTTGCTTTTAATTTTTCATAAGGCAACGAATACTGAGCGCCAACATTCTCGCATCCGCCACCCTTTAAAACTAATTTAACTATGATATTCTCTGAATTGTGCTGATGAAAATGCAAGACAGGCGAACCCGGCCCAACATTTGTGCCATCATTTTTTCCAGTAATTGAATCAACGGAGTTTTGTCGCAAATACCCTTTTGCCGTTGCTTCCTTGACCGCCACTTTTGCAGTTTCTTCAAAATCAATCTGATTCATTCCAATAGGACAATCGACATAAAACAAAACGCTTCCTGTGTCCTGACAAAGCGGTTGAGATTTTCGCTTTGCCAGTTCAATGTTTTTATCAATAATTTTTAAAGCCGATTCAGCAATTGTTCCCTTTTTTTCGTTTTCAAGAGCCTTAATAATGCTCTTATAAACATCGTCGGGAACTTCCACAGAAGTCCTTCGTATGAGTTCTATTAAAACCTGTTTTAGCCCATTCATCGTAGGAAATAATTAGCAAAGTTAATTTTCAAGTCAATAAAACGGTTTAAAAATTATCTTTATTAAATCAATTTCATCTTTTTTCGATTTCTCGAATCGAAAACATAATAATTTTTATAGCCGCACTGTTTAGCTAATTCAATTGCCTCTTTAAAATTCATACCGACTTCTTCTGGTGAATGTGCATCAGAACCGAATGTTATTTCTACTCCCTCCTGATATGCCATAGATAAAATCTGTTTACTCGGATAAATTTCTTTGCATTCTTTTCTCAATCCCGCGGTATTTATTTCAATTAAAACATTATTCTGATGCGCAGTTTTCAAAAATTCTCTGAACAAATCCGAACAATCATCTTCGGGGAAAAACCCGAATTTTTTTGCAAGGTCAATATGCCCTATTGTATCAAAAAAACCGGATTTAGCGGTCTGGATTAATCTATGAATGTAACACATCCAAACTTCCGTTACATTATGTCTTTTCCATTCTTCAAGTTTTTTAGGGTTATCTATATCCCATCGATTATCCACATAATGAACTGAGCCGATTAAATAATCCCATTGATATAAAGAGGCGATTTTTTTAATCCACGGTTCATAACCGGGTATAAAATCTATTTCTAGACCCAGTTTAATATTTAGTTCAGGAAACTTTTTACGCGTGTTGATGACAGATTCAACATAACCATCAAGTTCTGAAAAACGCATTCGCCACTCATCAAAATCGTCTTCCGGCATTGGTGAGTGGTCGGAAAATCCGATTTCACTTAATCCAACAGAAACAGCCCTCTGTGCGTACTCTTCTGGTTCGCCAACTGCGTGTCTGCACAATGGTGTATGAATATGATAATCCGCAGGCAAAATCATAATAGCCTATTATCAGTTCAATTTATCAAAATGGCAAATTGAAAAGAGTAAAATCAAATTACAAAATATTTGCTGCAAGTTCCGCTAACTCTGAACGTTCTCCGTGTTGCAATTCAATATGAGCGGAAATTGCCTCTTTTCTAAACTTACTTACAAGGTAGTTAAATCCGTTAGAAGAAGAATCTACATAAGGATTATCTATCTGGTAAGGGTCGCCGGTAAATACAATCTTTGTCCCGTTTCCAACCCTTGTAATTATGGTTTTTACTTCAAGCGGTGTAAGGTTTTGAGCCTCATCAATAATCATATATTGACTTGCGATACTTCTTCCTCTTATGTAGCTAAGAGCTTCAACTACGATTGTGCCAGAACGCATTAATTCAGATGGATGGCGAAAATCTTTACCCATATTTAAATCAGCCAATAATTCAAGGGCGTCGTGGATAGGCTGCATCCACGGATCAAGTTTCTCCTCCAATGTGCCGGGCAAAAAACCAATTTCTTTGCCGACTGATACAGTCGGACGCGCAACAATGAGCCTGCGATATTGTCTATCTTGAACGGTGCATTTTAAACCTGCGGCAATTGCAAGGAGCGTTTTACCGGTGCCAGCCTTTCCCATCAATGTTACAAGTTTAATTTTATCGTCCAACAGCGCATCCAGAGCAAAATGCTGTTCTCTATTTTTAGGTTTTATACCCCATACCCCTTCTTTACAGTCATAAATAGCGATAAATTTTTTTAAGCTCTGGTCAACCTTGGCAAGAGAGACGCGCTTTGGATTTGACTTATCAACTAATGCGCAATATTCGTTTGGGCAACAAACAATATCATTCTTAATTTCTAATTCACCATAATTACGAAAAGCAACCAGTTCTTGTGGAGTAACTTCTAATTCAAATGTGCCTGTGTAAAGATCCTGAATCCTAACACGATCAGTCTCATAATCTTCTGCTTGAACTCCAAGCGCATCAGCCTTAATTCGTAGGTTAATATCTTTTGAGACAACTACTGTTGGTATGCCTGGATTTTCTTTTTTTAATGCAAGAGCAAGTGAAAGGATTCGGTTATCGGTGTTTTCTTTGATTAATGGGGCTGTGCCATTGTTTAAAAAAATTATTTTTAAACATCCATTATTAGGCAATGGAACTCCTTCGCTTAGCCTACCTCGTGCTCGCAATTCATCTAACGTTCTCGATACAGTTCGCGCATTCTGTCCAAGTTCTGAAGATTCGCGTTTGAACTTATCAATTTCTTCAATAACTTCAATTGGAATAACGACATTATTCTCCATAAAACTCAACAATGAGTCAGGGTTGTGCAATAATACATTAGTATCAAGGATATAATTTTTCATAGCTCAGTTTTTTTGAAGTAAATGAAGTTTTTCTATCACCACTTTAAATTAATTTAATAGAGTCCATTCTCTTATGCCATTCAATCAACCTGTTATGGGCTGACGGCAATTTATAATGATTGGTAAACAAAAACATTCCAAGTATACCATAAAGGTCAAAATCGATGAAAACAGGTCTTTCATCCAACAAAAAATTTCTTTCAGACAGCATTTGTTCATAATACCAGAGCAATTTTTCAAGTTCCATCAGCAGCGCTTGTTGTTCTATCTTCCATTCCTCAATACATCCTATCCCGTATTTACGTTCTTTATGTCTTAAATATAAAAGCCTTTCATTTTTGGGGACAAACTCTTCAAAATATATGTCGTTTAATTTAGCGCAAATAATCGCAACATCATTTTCAATATGTCTCCAAATTAAATTTTGTAAACCAGCAAACTTTTTTGGAAATAAGCCAAGATTAAATTTTACATCAATATACTTTGCAATTATCTGGGATTCGTTGCTTGTTTCAAAAATAACATTCTTGCCGTCCTTAATTACAGGCACCTGATAATATCTATTTCGTGTGATTTTCCAGATATAAGACCTATCTGTGGTAGGTATATTTTTAACTTTAAACGGCTTACCCGAGTATTCCAGAATTTTTCTTTGGACAATAC
>Ga0116188_1003431_pt1 | contig 11629 bp, 9 predicted proteins | sample AD_JPNTR2_MetaG_FD_89807 | JGI IMG/M metagenome (GOLD analysis project Ga0116188, IMG submission 89807) | Active sludge microbial communities of municipal wastewater-treating anaerobic digesters from Japan - AD_JPNTR2_MetaG | ecosystem: Engineered > Bioreactor > Anaerobic > Digestate | place...
CAGCCGGAGCCGAAAAGGTTAAACCTGGTGGCGGTGGGGGATATAATGCTGGCAAGGGGAGTGGGAAGCAGGATCAAAAAAAGTTCGGTCCATGTACCCTTTGATGATGTAAGACATATATTAAAGTCCGGGGATATTGTATTTGGAAACCTTGAAACCACCATAGCCACCACCGGCGAAAAACTGCCGGGGAAGGGAATCTGGTTCATGGCCGACCCGGGGGTTACCGAGGGTTTGAAGGAAGCAGGGTTTAACGTGCTGTCGCTGGCCAACAACCATACGCTGGATTACGATACCCCGGCCCTCTTGGAGACTATACAAAACCTTGAACAAGCGGGTATAGGATACGTGGGGGCGGGAGAAAACCTGGAACAAGCAAAAAGGCCCCTGGTAGTAATAAGGGACGGGGTCAGCGTAGGTTTCTTGGCATATAATGAATTCTACAATTATTTCTGGAGTTACTCCTATAAAAGAACCTTTGAGGCTACCGACAGCACGGCGGGCACGGCGCCCATGAAGGAAGATATCATTAAAGAAGACATTGAAAAATTGAAAGAATTGTGCGACGTGGTGGTGGTGTCGCTGCACTGGGGTATAGAAAACAGCAACCGCATAACCACGGCCCAGCAGCAGCTTGGTCATAAAATAATCGACTGGGGCGGGGATATAGTCTTGGGACATCATCCCCATGTGCTGCAGGGCATTGAATTCTACAACGGCAAACCAATAGCCTACAGCCTGGGGAATTTCGTTTTTGACCAAAACGGTGACAACAACAACCAGAGCATTATACTTAATATTGAGCTGGAAGACGGGAATATAGCCGGCGTGTCGGCATACCCGATACAAATATACGATAAGCACCAGCCCCGGCTGGCTGACGGCGCCAAAAAAGAACAGGTCATGAATAGAATGGAAACCTTGAGCCGGCAGCTCGGGACATTGGTGGAAAGGGAAGACGAAAGGCTGGTCTTCAAGGGCATATAGGATTTATTACCTGTGAAGTTTAACAGCCGTTTTGATATAATCGGTTTAGGGGGATATCAATTATGAGGGGGGTTTCAAAGGGTCGGGTCGCCCTGTTGGCGGTATTGGTCCTGGGGGCGTTTTTTTTGGGCAGCGGCGGCGTCAAGCCTGCCAATGCCATTGTGGAGAGGTGGGAAAGGGTCAGGCTTCACAGGCTTACCACAGGCTATACCGTAAAGGAAACAGAAAACTTCATTATTCGTTTTTACGCAGGGGACGCAAAAGTATTGCACAGGGTTGCAAACCAAGCCGAAGAACAGCTGGCACTGGCAGCGGAGTTTTTCGGGTACCGGCCGAAGAATAAGATTTTATTAACCGTTTACCATAACAAGGACCATTTACGAAAAGGCCTTAGGCTGCCTTCGCGGGGCACCACCTTGGGAGCCTATTACGCGGGGACCATAGGGGTTCTTTCGCCGAACGTCTGGGGAGAGGAAGGAGACGCGGCGGAAAAGGGCCTTTATTTGCATGAACTTACGCACCTTTTAATGGCGGATATGGCCGGGGGCAATTACCCCTTATGGTTTACCGAGGGGATGGCCCTGTACCAGGAGTACCTGCATACCGGCTTTGAGTGGGGTAAGGAGTACCGGTTTGAAAAGCTGCCCTATACCGTGGAAGAATTAACCGGGAACTTTGCAAGATTGGACCAGTTCCTGGCATACAAGCAGTCGCTGCTTCTTGTGAAAACGCTTGTGGAATCGGAGGGCAGGGACAAAGTGCTTGTCCTGCTTGAGATGCTGGGTACCGGGACGTCCTTTGATAAAGCATTCGTGAAGGTGTTTGGATATCTGCCGGGGCAGCTCTGGGAGCTGTTGAATGAAGAAGGTAAAAAAATGAAATATGCAAGGGTTGGGGGACCCTTGCATATCAAAATTGGGGATTGATTGGGGGATCTTACTGATTTTGTCTGCAAAATTGGAAATAATTCTACAATTAAGCAGCATCTGAATACTATTTTAACCAAAATGTGACAAATGTCCATAGGAAATGCGGTTTATTTTTACCGGGACATTTGTCCCATAAAAAAGCGGGACAAGGCTCCGGGTTTCTTCCCCTCTATTATTTATTTAAAAGGAGCCGGAAGGAAATGGGCGGCCGAAGTATAATATATAGATTATAAACCATATGGGGTGATGAGGTCTTGAACAAAAAGATCCTGGTTGTAGACGACGAAAAACCAATAGCCGACATTCTTAAGTTTAACCTTGAAAGGGAAGGATACTCGGTGGAACTGGCCTATGACGGCCAGGAAGCTATCGATAAGACGCATAAGTGCAACCCGGACTTGATTTTGCTGGATATAATGCTGCCGAAAATTGACGGTTTTGCCGTTTGCAAAATGTTAAGACAAAACTACCAGACGCCGATAATAATGCTCACGGCAAAGGAAGAAGAAGTAGACAAGGTGCTGGGGCTGGAGCTGGGGGCGGATGACTATATAACAAAACCCTTTAGTGTCAGGGAACTGCTGGCCCGGGTTAAGGCAAACCTAAGAAGGGCGGAGATACCCGTCGGGAGCGATGCCAATTCCGGCAACTGTATCAAGTCGGGAAGCCTGGTCATCGACCTTGGCAAATACGAAGTCAGGAAGGAAGGAAAGACCATAGAGCTTACCCTTAGGGAGTTTGAGCTCATAAAGTACCTGGCTTCACAGGCCGAACAGGTATTCACGCGGGAAACCCTTCTTGAGGATGTATGGGGATACGAGTATTACGGCGATGTGAGAACGGTGGATGTGACCATACGACGGCTCAGGGAGAAGATTGAGGACGATTCCAGCAATCCAAAATACATCATAACAAAGCGCGGTGTGGGGTATTACTTCAGGAGGGTTTAAGTGAATGTTCAAAAGCATTCAGTGGAAAATTGTAATAATATATTTCCTGCTGGTTTTCCTGGCAATGGTGATAGTGGGGGCAATAATCATAACCCAAATGGAGCAGTATCTCCAGGACAACCTGGTTGAAACCCTCGACAAGGAAGCACAGTTCCTGTCGGTTCAAATCAGGGGTGTCAGCGCTGAGGGGACTGCGGACATTCAAAGGATTATCGAAAGGTGGTATGAAGTAAGCCTTTCCCCGCAGATAAGGGAAGTCTATGTACTTGACAACGAAAGAATGATTATTGGCAGCAACGTACAAAACGCCAACAACAATTATATAGCCGATATCCTGGGGACAGACCCGCCCACCGTTTTGCATTCATCGCTGACCGGCAGGAAGGAGACCGAGGTGCTGCGCAGCGAAAGCGGACAAATGCAGATATTGGACTATGCATTTCCCGTTAGGAACAGCTCCAGCCAGGTGGAAAAAATAATCTACATGAGGGCCGGAATGGCGGGGGTGGTCGCTACGTTGGACAAGGCAAAGAACATACTTACATCGGCGACGCTGCTGGCCCTTATTATAACCGTTATTTTGGGCTCGCTGCTGGCAAGAAGCATTACCGGGCCCATAAAGGAAGTAACCTCCAAGGCTGAAAAGATGGCAGAGGGAGACTTTGACCACAGGCTGGAGGTAAAGTCCACCGACGAGATTGGTCAGCTTACCCAAATGTTTAATTACCTCACCCAAAAATTGAAACAGACCCTCAGTGAAATAGCCAATGAAAAAGGCAAGATGGAATCCATACTGTCCTATATGACCGAAGGTGTAATAGCGGTAAACGTTAACGGTGAAATAATCCATGCCAACCCTACAGCTGTGAGGCTTCTGGGAATTAAGGGCGAAATCCGGAGCACCAGGCTGGAGGATTTATTTGCCGGCATTAACATAGACTTTAACATGGCCAGGATAAAGAAAAACCCTGCCAACCAGGAAAGCGTTATACCCATAGAGGATAAAATTCTCAGGATGGAGACCGCGGCTTTCAAAAGCGAGCATAAGAAAACGCTGGGTTATATACTGGTATTCCAGGATATTACCGAGCAGCATAAGCTGGAAACCATGAGAAGGGAATACGTGGCCAATGTGTCTCATGAGCTGAGGACGCCTCTTACCACCATCCGCAGCTATATAGAGACGCTTATGGGGGGCGTTCTTGACCAAAAGGAACTGGCCACAGAATTCCTGGCGGTGGTAAGCAGTGAAGCTGAACGCATGACCCGGCTGGTAAAGGACCTGCTGCTTTTGTCAAATCTGGACTACCAGCAGACCCAGTGGAATAAGGCCGAGTTCAGCCTGGAAAAAATGATAGATGAAACGCTGAGAAAGCTGGATATACCAATAAGACAGAAAGGACATACCGTCAGTGTTAACAAGGAATCCTCGCTGCCGATGTTTAACGGGGATAAGGACAAAATAGAGCAGGTTATACTAAATATACTGAGCAATGCAATCAAGTACACCCCGGATAACGGGCGCATAGAAATTGTGACGGGATATTCCGGCGGCAAAATAAGCATAGTGGTGAGCGATAACGGAATAGGTATTCCCGAAGCGGACATGCCCAGGATTTTTGAAAGGTTTTACAGGGTGGACAAGTCAAGGGCCAGGGAATTGGGCGGTACCGGCCTGGGCCTATCCATTGCAAAACAGATCATTGAGGCCCACGGGGGAACCATTGGCATAAACAGCGAACACGGCAAGGGCACAACGGTTACAATAACGCTGCCGGTGTAAGTGTACTTTTTGTAAGGATATATTAATTTTCCTGTAACACGGTTGTAATATACTTAGGATATAATTTATTCGAGATACTGTACCCACGGTATGCTTTAATCACAGCCTAGGGGGATTACTCATGTTTAGAAAAGGAATAATAATTACGGTTCTCATTTTAATAGTGGTATTTGGCGCGCTTACACCGGTGCAGGCAACCCCCCGCATAGTTGAGCTTATTAAACCCATTACCGATATAAAAACAGTAAACAAGAACATGATTGTTTCCGGTTGGGCCGAAACAGATACAAAGCTGGAAATAAGGGTGTACAGCAGAGTGTCCAAGAAGGTTGGAGACCAGGAAGTGTACGACTGGGAAGAGTTTGTTCAGCCTGGAAAGGAAGCCGAGCTGGTGGTAGGCCCCACCGGCTTTTTTGCCCGGGAAGTGGAACTGAAATACGGCGTAAACAAGGTGGTAATTAAGGCGGTTAATGCTGAAGGAAAAGAGGAGGTTACAGAAGGATTGGTAACCCTGTCCAGCAAAGAGGAAGTCAGGGATGCGGTCAAAAACCTGATGAATTTTAATTTTCTTGACCTGATAAAAGAAATAATCAAGTAAAATTGTGGTGCCGCCCTTCGGTTCGGAGTTGGTCTTGATGAATAAAGAGAGAATCAAAAACTGGGTCTTGGTGGGGCTTGTACTTCTAAGCTTCGGTTTGACCATGCAGCTGTGGCTGAGTGTCCCAATAGAACGTGTAGTTCCGGGTGACCAGGCCTTTTCTGGACAGGATAGTGAAGAAATCTATGACCTGTCTAGTTTTGTTTTACCGCAGTGGATGGTGGTTAACTTCGGCGGGCAGTCCCATACCAAGCTAATAAAAGACTCCTCCAGCCAGGGGATTTTCGACGAAGTATACGCCGGGGTTTCCGAAATAATGGAATACATATTCGCAGGCGGGCAGAATATAACCTTTACCGAGGTGCCCAGTGACGAATTGGCCGCCGCCCGGGAGAGCAAGTCGATAGAGGTTGAATATGCATCGGCCTTTGATACTGCCATATTCAGTGAACTGTTTGGCGGCGGGGCCAATAGGGAAAGCATTCCCATGGCCGGCATAAAGGGGCTTGCCGTAACCCTGGGCGCCAACAGGGCGGTTTATTTTAAGGACGTGATAAAGGATGCCATATACAGGCTGGAACTGCCCGAAGCCCATCAGGGGTTGGGCCGGCTGGTCAACCGACTGGAGGAACAGGACCCGGTTAAATACTGGACCCTGAAGGAGATTGGCTACAGCGATGACAACAGCTTTTATGTACCGTTGGATATGTCCTCTTTCAATCTGCCGGTGGGTACCGCGGAAAAGGAACTGGATACAAGTGCCCCGGCAGTTTTGGACGCCCAGGCCTCCAGCTTTTTCAGCGATATGTCGGTGGTAAGGAAAATAACCGAAATGGACGGTTCGGTTATATATACCGACAGCCAGACAGCCCTGTTAAGGATCGACAGCACCGGTTTCCTGGAGTATATGGTTTACAGCTATGCCGCGGGGGATAAAAACCGGGCGGATATAGTAAGTGCCATTGATGCAGCCCTTATGTTTATCAGCGCCCATGGGGGAATACCGGGACAATTGTACCTGCAGGAAGCCTGGGAGGTGGAGGAAAACGGTTACCGGGGCCACCTGCTGAGGTTCAATTATGCGTATAACGGGCTGCCCTTTTTCAGGAAGGGCGGCTTGGAAAGCAGCGCCATAGAGGTTACCGTTGCGGGGGGGAAGGTTGTCAGGTATACAAGGAATGTGCACCACGTAACAAGGGCTAAAATAGTTCAAAAACCCCTGTTGTACCCGGTGAAGGCCGCCGACGTGGTAGCGGAGGCAACCAGCAGCCCGGGCGGGACAAAAAGCCTTCCGGTTATTAAGGACATGTACCTTGGTTACTGCATTGACATGACGGGGGCAAAGGAACGCCAGGTATACCCGGTGTGGTATGTTGAAACGGGGGAAGGGGCATTCATAGTGGACGCCTATGAGGGAAGACTAGTAGAGTAAAGCTTGGGGGTTGGTATAATGGACTGGGCCAGGGCGAAGACAATACTTATTATAGCCTTTGTTATAACGAATATATTTCTGGCATACAATGTTTGGGAGAACAAGTATTACGGGCATCGCAGCGAACGCATTAGCGACGACAGAATAGAAGAACTGGTAGATATACTTCAGCAGCGAGGCATACGTGTCAGTGCCCCAATACCGAAGGACCTGTATACCAACGAAATACTTACCGTTGAATACTTGGAGATAGACACCGATGGGCTTATGGAAACGGTTTTTGGAAGGAAAGGAATTAACCCCGTTGTTCAGGGGGATTCGGTAAGACATGCGGAAAGAGGTATAGTACTGGAAGTTAAAAACAACCGCGAAATTTTTTATAAAAATCTGAACCTTCGAAACAAACCCGAGCAGGGCCTGACCCAGCAGCAGGCAGTAAAAACTTGCGAGGACTTCTTAAAGGAACACAGCCTTTATAACCCTTCCATGGTGGTTGAAAGCATTGAAGAGACGGAAGGGGGGTATTTCCTGTCCTTTGACCAGCGGTACAAGGATAAGCTGCTGGAGAAAAGTTTTGTTGAAATGGAAATTACGTCCGGCGGCGTGCACTCGCTGCACATGCTGTGGCTTAACCCGGTTAAGGGCGAAAACAGCAGGAAAAAAATAAGCCATGCCATCGATGCCTTAATAAAGGTGGCCAGTCGGAAAGAGGTCCAGGAAAGCATTCCCGCGGAAATTGACAGCATAAGGCTGGTGCATTATTTCGACTGGGAGTCCGCCCGGGAGGGGGAGGCTTTTCCTGCCTGGCGGATAAGCGTAAAAGGGGAGGCCTATTACGTTAACGCCCTTACGGGGCAGGTCAGCAAATAGGAGCCTGTTTTTCCTACAGGCTATTATTTTTGCATAGGAAGGAATTTATTGTTATTTGTTGAAACATATATTTTTATTGGTGTATATGGCATTTGTGATATAATATACTTCAGGACAAGCAGAAGGGAGATACGCCGGGGTGGAGAAACTTTTAATCAAAGGCGGTAAACCGTTACAGGGACAGGTTGCGGTAAGCGGGGCAAAAAATGCAACGGTGGCACTTATACCTGCGGCCCTGCTGGCAAATGACACCTGTGTCCTGGAAAACTTACCCCAGATTAGGGATGTAAACGTTTTAAAGGAAATAGTAGAACAAATGGGCGCAAAGGTGCAAATGAACAAGAAAGGCACCATGGAGATTGTATCCTCCGGCCTGTGCAACTCTCATATTTCAAATGGCAGGGTTAAGGAACTTAGGGCTTCGTATTACCTTCTGGGAGCCCTTCTTGCCCGTTTCGGGGAGGTGTCCATGGCATACCCCGGCGGCTGTGATATTGGACTGCGGCCGATAGACCAGCACATAAAGGGTTTTAAAGCCCTGGGCGCGGAGGTTGAGATAGAGCATGGCATTATAAGTCTCAAAGCCAAAAAACTTGAAGGCGCACATATATTCCTTGATGTTGTAAGCGTTGGCGCCACGATTAACCTCATGATAGCGGCCACCATGGCCGAGGGCACCACCGTGCTGGAAAACGTGGCAAAGGAGCCCCACGTGGTGGACGTGGCGAACTTCCTAAACTCCATGGGAGCCGAGGTTAAGGGAGCGGGCACCGACGTGATAAAAATACGGGGCGTTGAAAGGATGCACGGAAGCACCTACATGGTAATACCCGACCAGATAGAAGCAGGCACCTATATGATAGCCGCGGCGGCAATACCGGGCGGGGACGTAGTTATTGAGAGCGTGATACCCAAGCACCTGGATTCCATTGCGGCAAAGTTGATGGAAATGGGGGTAGAGGTGCAGTTTAACGGCGATTCGGTAAGAGTGAGAAACCAACAAAGGCCTAAGAGCGTGGATATTAAAACTCTTCCGTACCCGGGGTTCCCCACCGACCTGCAGCAGCCCATAACCTCGCTGCTTGCCCAGGCCGAGGGCACCAGCATGATTACCGAGAGCATATGGGAAGGCCGTTTCAGGCATGTGGACGAGCTCAAAAGAATGGGCGCAGACATAAAGGTTGAGGGCAGGGTTGCCGTGATTGAGGGAATAGAAAGTTTAAGCGGTGCCAGGGTAAGTGCCACCGACCTGCGGGCGGGAGCGGCGCTGGTCATTGCAGGGCTTATGGCCAAGGGAGAGACCGAGGTTTGCAACCTGTTTCACATAGACAGGGGGTACGAAAACCTGGATGGAAAACTTGCTTCCCTTGGAGCCGAAATAAAAAGGGTTAAATACTAAGTTTGACTTGGGGGTTTATATGGCTATTCGGTTTTGTTCCTTATCCAGCGGCAGCAGCGGAAACTGCCTTTTTTTATCGTCGGGAGATTCCTCGGTACTGGTGGATGCCGGCCTTACCGGGAAAAGGGTGGTACAGTTTTTAAACCAGATTGGGGAATCGCCCCGGTCGGTGGCAGCCATCCTGGTGACCCACGATCATATAGACCATATAAGCGGCATCGGCGTGTTAAGCCGGCGTTTTGATATACCGGTATTTGCGAACGCTGCTACATGGCGGGCCATGGAGGATAAAATCGGGGAGATATCCCCGAGGAATATTAGGGAATTCAGCACCGGCAGCGAGTTTGATTTAGCCGGTTTTGATATAAAGGCCTTTCCCATTTCCCACGACGCGGCGGACCCCGTGGGCTTTACTTTTTGTAAAGGGAACATAAAAATATCGGTGGCCAATGACCTTGGATGCGTAACCCCCGAAGTGGAGCGGGAGTTAAAAGACAGCGACTTTATAATGCTGGAGTCCAACCATGATACCCAAATGCTGTGGGTGGGACGCTACCCCTGGCATCTTAAAAAAAGGATAGCGGGGGACAGGGGCCACCTTTCCAACGAGGATACCGGAGCCGCACTGCTAAGGCTTGCGGGCGGCAGGACAAGGGCGGCGCTCCTCGGGCACCTCAGCAAAGAAAACAACTATCCCCTCCTGGCCCTTGAGACGGTAAGGAGTATTTTATCGCAAGGGGGTATAGAGGTGGGTAGGGAAATGCATATTGACCTGTCCTTCCGGGATAAAATAAGTAAAATATACACCATAACCGACCGGGAGGTATACTGATGTTGAAAGGATGGATAAACAGGCTGTATCCATACCTATTGGTTGCACTTATAGCCGGCGCGGCAGGGGGCGCGCTGGGGACGGTGCTCTTGGACGACCGGGGGATACAGCAAAGGCCCGTCGAGTACCAGCGGCGGGAGGAAGGGCAGCGGCCCGAAAGGATAGTATACCCGGAAGGGGAGAACCCGGGTATAGTGCGGGCGGTGGCGGAAAAAAACATCCAGGCGGTGGTGTCCATAATCACCGTAGAAATAAGAAGGGATGAAATGTTCAACCCCACCGAGGAAAGAGGAGTAGGATCGGGGGTCATAGTGGAGCCCAACGGGTATATACTTACAAACGACCACGTTGTAGGCAAAAACGCGCGGGAGATAAACGTATTGTTTGAAAACGGCCAGCAAATGCCCGCGGTGGTGCTGTGGCAGGATTCTGCGCTGGACTTGGCGCTAATAAGGGTTGATGCCACCGGACTGCCCTATGCGGAACTGGGGGATTCCGACCAGGTGAGCGTAGGGGATATTGCAGTAGCCATAGGCAGCCCCTTAGGTTTAAGGTTCCAGAGGACGGTAACTTCCGGCGTGATAAGCGCGCTAAACCGGTCGCTGATGGTAGGCTCCGAAGGGGAAGAGGTAATAATGGAGGACTTGATTCAAACCGACGCATCAATAAACCCAGGCAACAGCGGCGGGCCGCTGTTGAACTCCAGGGGCCAGGTAATCGGCATAAACTCCGCCAAGGCATCCGAGGCCGAGGGCATCGGTTTTGCAGTGCCCATTAACATAGCAAAGCCGATAATCAAACAGGTGGTGGAAAAGGGTTCCTTCCGGCCCATGTACCTTGGAATAGACGGGTATGACAGGGAAATAGCGGGATATCATAACTCCGACATAGACATACAAAAGGGTATTTACGTAATAAGGGTGCACAACAATACGCCGGCCAGCGCCGCCGGAATTAGGGAAGGGGATATTATCCTGGAACTGGACGGGCAGCCCCTCGATTCAATGATAAAGATGAGAAGCATATTGTTTGGCATGGACCGGCCGAAAAAGGTCAGCATTTTGATTAAAAGGGACGGAAAGACAATAACAAAACAGGTGGAACCGGCTCCAAGGCCGGAGGGATATTAGAAAAGCGGCTCATATTTCCGGAACGGGTGAGCCGCCGAATTATACCAATCCCTTCCCCTTGACAATCAATATTGCAGGTATTAATATGAAATAAATAATGTTTTCAAATAGAGTATTAAAACGCTGCAAAAAGAGGGCAGCTTATTTTTTGAGCTTTGGGGATTGAGGGAAGGGAAGTTGGGTATATGCGGCAGGAGAAAAGGAATATAAAAACAGGGCACATGACCTGCGTATTTTTCGTCTTTGTATTGGCAGGGGTTTTCATAGCGATGACGTCCTATAACCGGCTGCATGATACGGTTACCGTTGAGGCGGGGACCGGCGTGCCGGACGTATCCAGGTTTATAAAGGACCAAAACACCTCGGGACAGTTTGTGACCGACCCGGCGGAAATAGATACGGCCATGCCGGGGGTTTACGATATAAAAATAAGGATAGGCAATAAAACGTACCGGTCCAAGCTGGAAATAAAAGATACCATCCCTCCCGGGGCGATGGCGGTAAACCGGGAAGTTCCCTCCGGCAGGGCGCTTGCGGCGGAGGACTTTGTAAAGCATATTACCGATGCAACGCAGGTAGCGGTATCCTTTGGCTCGCAGCCTGACTTTACAAGCCCCGGCGTAAGGGAAGTAACGGTCCTTTTGGAGGACCGGGGAGGGAATGTTACCGAGAAAAAGGCAGTGCTGACAGTTTTGGAGGATAATGAGCCGCCAAGGATA
>Ga0116188_1003432_pt1 | contig 11627 bp, 5 predicted proteins | sample AD_JPNTR2_MetaG_FD_89807 | JGI IMG/M metagenome (GOLD analysis project Ga0116188, IMG submission 89807) | Active sludge microbial communities of municipal wastewater-treating anaerobic digesters from Japan - AD_JPNTR2_MetaG | ecosystem: Engineered > Bioreactor > Anaerobic > Digestate | place...
AAGTAATAGAGCGTGGCTCGATCTCGGTCCAAGTACCACTCGCCGGGGGCGTCCAGAAACGGGAGCGCATGCTCCAGGTGGGCCCGGTCACCTGGGTTGGTTTGCACGAAGGGCAGCCCGACCCACCCCATCTGGTTGTACAGACTTACGGTCGGGCCACTGGTCGACATGATCCTCCCGCGCGAAAGAGAGAAGAGGTGATAAACGACCAACTCTGCCTCCTGGCTGGCCAGATTGTCCCCCGGGAACGGCCCGTCGACAGTAACGGTGGCCAGTTCAGCATCGATCGCGCCGGCGCGCACACCTTTGGCCTTTCCTGTCTCCTGGACCTTGAGGTACTGGCCGGCGTTCGGATAGCGCGCCCGCACAAGTCGCCGGTCCTGCCCGATGACTTGGCGGAACCACCAGCCTTCTTTGACCGCCGGGACCTCGGCGGTCCAGACCGAACCTGCCTGCTTTTTCCAACCGGCGATCGCGCGGCCTCCGCTGATCACGGGTATTTCATCTTGGAAGGCAGCATAGGTGATCGAATGAACATCTGTCCCCGAATCGGCGACGGTCAGCCATAACGGTTCCGGGAGCTCGTAAGTTCCGCCGCGAAGCAGAACGAGAACATGGGCGGTCAGCCCTTGCCTGACTTTCTCGCGTACGGCTTCCCGCGCCCGCAACAGGCTCTTGAAAGGCCCATCGGTTCTTGAGGCGTTTGGCTCAGCTAGTTTGCCTGACCAGCTGTCGTTGCCATTCAGAGAAACGAAAAAGTCGGCTTCAGGCGCAGTGACCGGTTTCTCAATCTGTCGACACGCTGAGCCGAGCAACGCCAGGCTGAGACCGATGACAACTGTTAGCAATTTAACTCTCATAGACTGCCCACTCCTGAGTCTGTCTGATTAAAGAGTCTGGTCCGTCGACAACTCGGATACACTCGCATTCTGTCATCCTGTTGTCAAGAGCCTTAGATAGAGGTAATCGGATAGACTGGCGGCGCTTTCAACCAGACAGATTTCTGCTCTTTGCATTCGTTCCCGATTCAAGAAAGGTTGATGCTGACTGTGTGGCGAGGCAAAATAAGCTTGACAGCCTTGCTCGTTCTATAGTACACCTCATGTCGACACAAGATGCGCAGGACCGATACCAATATTAACGGTCTTCACGTGCCCTGCTATCAGCATCCCAGGCTTATAGTATCTCCGAGGAGGACGGTATGAAAATTAGAGCGGTTGTGTTGCTGGCGTTGGCGACGTTGTTGCTCTGCAGTGAGCATATCCTTTGCCAGCGCGTCAAGTCGACGCTCAGCGGCATCGTAGCCGATCCAACCGGGGCGGTCATCCCCAGGGCGGAGGTGGTTTTGATCAACGAGGCCACCAACGTCAGCTTGCAGTTTGTGACGTCCGACCAGGGTACGTACAGTTTCTCGTTCCTGGATCCGGGTGTTTACAGCGTCCGGGTGGCTATGCCAGGCTTCAAGACCACGGTGCACAAAGGCATTCAGGTCCGCATGGCGACTGACGAGCGGTTGGACGTCACGCTGGAGATCGGGGAGGTGACGCAGGAAGTAAACGTTATCGGGCAGGCGCCCCTTCTGGAGAAGGTCAGCTCAACGTTGGGTCAATCGCTGGAGGAACGCAAAATCGTCGATCTGCCGATTGGTCGCAACGTTTACAACATGATCAATCTGTTGCCTGGGTCGAGTTTCGGTGCGAATGCCGGAGTGGAGGCGACCAACCCCAGTATCAACGGTAGCCGGCCGCGGGGCAACAGTTTCGTGGTCGATGGCGTTTCGGTCAACCAGGAATTCACGGGCTCGCAGGGCGGTGCAGGCATCGCCGATACGCCGCAACTAGAGGCGATCAGCGAATTCCGTCTACTGTCAAGCAATTACAGCGCGGAGCATGGCCGTGTGATCGGCGGTCTGGTCAGCCTGAGTATCAAGTCGGGGTCCAACCAGTTTCACGGCTCTGTTTTTCACTATCCCAGTATTAACCGCTTCAACGCCCGGGATTACTTTGCCTCCTCGCAGTCCTTCAAAGGAAAGTTCTTTCGGAACAATCGGGTGGGAGGCTCGATTGGGGGGCCGATCATCAAGGACAAACTGTTCTTTTTCCACAGCATCGACGTTTTTCGTGACCGCAGTGTGGGTACCAACCGAGCAAGCATACCCACGGCCCTAATGCGGACGGGGGACATGTCCGAGTTCGGCAAGCCGATCTACGACCCGGCGACCAGCCGGCAGGAAAACGGGGTTTGGGTACGCGACCAGTTTCCGGGGAATATCATCCCGGAGAGCCGGATTGATCCGTCGGCGAAGGCCATGCTCGAGCTGATCCCCATGCCCACTTCGGCCGGCCTCTCCAACAACCTGTCGACCCAGACCGACCGGAGCGCCGACTCGGTCCGGACCGACAACCGGTTCGATTACACGATGAGCGACCGGGACTCTTTCTCCGGGCGCTTCTCGTTCGGCGACTCCAAGTCGATCGGCGGAAGCTCGATCCCCGGACCGGTGAACAACAACGCTTCGAAGGAAGTCAAGGACCGCAGACCCAGCTTCCAGATTAGCAACACGCACACTTTCACGCCCCAGCTGGTCAGCGAGACCCGCGTCGGCTATCAGAGAGTGCGTTACGCCCAGTGGTCCGATCCGGAGGCCTATGACGACTGGCGCACCAAGCTCGGAATGCCAGCCATTCATGCCGACAAGAAGCTTCAGTACGGCTTTCCCAACATCAACATCACCGGTATGACCGCTTGGGCGACTCCCTATGACAAGTTCGACTTCTGGCAGGACAGCTGGAACGTCAATGGGACGATAAGCTTGACCCAGGGCAAGCATCTGGTCAAATTCGGAATGAGTTACTTCCACCTGGCCACGGTCGACCGTATCCCGAACTTTCCGGCCGGCGGCTATTACTTCAATGGTCAGTACACCAGCCTGCCCGGCCAGGCCAACACAGGTGCGCCCTTCGCAGACTTCCTCCTTGGCATGTCTTACCTGTCTTATGCAGGCAAGGTCGGCGACGGGATGAGACCGATCACCCACGAGTGGGGGTTCTTCATCCAGGACGACTTCCGCATCCGGCCCAACCTGACGCTGAACCTCGGGCTGCGGTATGACATGGCGACACCCATCAAGTCAACCAACAACAGCATCTGGACCTACGAACCATCGCGTAATGTGACCGTGCCCACTGACGATCCCTACCCGACCGATTGGAACAATCTGGGGCCTCGGGTGGGCCTTGCTTGGGAAGTGACGCCCACGCTGGTGCTGCGCACAGGTTACGGGATCAGTTATTTTCCTCAATTCAAGGGATTGCAGGGTTTTGCGGTGTTCCCGCCAGCGTTGGAGCAGCACGCCTACAACTCCAGCAACAACCCGATCCAGCCCGCGCGGACTTTCCGCGACGACTTCGGAACCTGGCTCGACCTCGGTAACGCAAAGGAGTTTCCGCTCGCTGTGAATAACACAGTGGGAATGTATATCACGGACAACATGGACTCTCCTTATATGCAGAGTTGGAATCTGACTTTGGAACATCAGTTGGGGCAGTCGATGGTTATCTCAGCCAGCTACGTCGGAAACAAGGGGACGCACTTGGAAAGCCGCGTCGACCTGAACCAGCTGCCTGCCAGTTTGCTTGGTCCGAATGAGAATTTTGGCGGTAAGACGCCCCAGGAGCGCAAGCTTTATCCCGGGGTGAACAGAGTCACGGCCCTCCAAAATGACTCGAATTCCAATTACCACGCGTTGCAGATGAAATTTGAGCGCAGGATGGCCAAAGGTTTGACTTTCTTGTGGTCGTTCACGCACAGCAAGGCGATTGACACCTTCTACTCGCAGATACAGGACGGATGGAATCGACGCGGCAGCAGGGGTGTGGCCAACTGGGACGTTCCGAACGCCCTCGTAGGCAGCGGGCTTTATGAGATCCCGTTCCTACAGGATCAAAGAAGCATCTGGGGCCAGATTTTTGGCGGCTGGCAGGCCAACTGGGTCCTGACCTTCCGGGACGGTTTCCCGTTCTCTCCAAGCACCAACACCAACCTGAGCGGCGGTTTCCTCGGCAGCGAGCGGAGACCGGACCGGATCGGCAGCGGCGTCCTCCCCGAGAGCCAGAGGACTCTGGACCGCTGGTTCGACCCAACGGCCTTTAAGTCCCCTGAGCCTTACACCTACGGAAACGCAGGCTCCAACATTCTGCGCGGTCCCGGTTTCTCGAATCTGGACATGTCGTTTTTCAAGAAGTTCCGCATTCACGAGGGGAAGACACTCGAGTTCCGGACCAACTTCTCGAACTTCACCAACACGCCCTGTTTCGCGCTGCCGGCCAGGGTCATTGAGGCGTCCAACGCCGGAGTCATCAACGCTACCTCGAAGGGCTCACGTTCAGTCCAGTTCGGCCTGAAGTTCGTCTTCTAGGCCACGGGTGCGAGAGGAAGGCGCTCCACTTCGGGGCGCCTTCGGCTCGTTTTCCAGTGTCTGCGCGAGATTTTGAAGCGAGGTCAGTATGAAGGCTGCTTACCTGAAAAGCGTGGATGACATCGTAATCCGGGACTGCGATCTGTGGCCCCTGGAGCAGAACGAGATTCGGATTCGGGTTGATGCCTGTGGAATCTGCGGCACCGATGTCACTGCGGCTGTTGACGGGAAAGCCGTCTACGAGCCATTTGGACATGAGGTCGCAGGCACCATCCTCGAGACGGGCATCGCGGTCAAACATCTGGCACCGGGCCAGCAAGTGCTGCTCGAGAGTGCGAGCGCTTGCGGACAATGCGTCAACTGCCGGAATTGTCGTCAGGAGTTGTGCACTTCCATTCAGTCCTTCTTTTACAAGACGTCATTTGGTTTCGCCGAGGAGATGATCTCTCCGGCGATCAGTGCCATACCCTACGACGGCCTCTCTCCGGAGGAGGCATGTATGGCCGAACCTTTGGGCGTGGCCCTCGACATGCTCCGCCTTGCGGACATTGAAATAGGCAGCCACGTTGTGGTGTCCGGGCTTGGCCCGATTGGGCTTATGGCGTTGCGCCTGGCTAAGCTGTCCGGAGCTGCCAGGGTTTACGGCTGTGAGCTCTCCAGCTCGGCGGCGCGTATTGCAAAGGCGTGTGAGTTCGGTGCGGACGAGATCATACTCGTCGATCAGCAACCTTTAGCGACTTACCCGTTTGTTCAGCCACCCGATAGATTCCTGATCAGTTCGCCGCCTCGCAGTCTGGTCCCTTTCTTTGACGTCGCTGCCAAGGGCGCGATATTTTCTTTTATCGGCATCGAATATGGTGAGGGCGCGACCGTCTGTTTCGACTTGAACGAGTTCCATTTCAAGAAGCTGCAGTTACGTGCCTCCTTCGCCTCTCCGGCCCTCTATACCCCGGCGGCCCTGGAACTGATCACTCGACTGCGGGAGGACTTCCGCTCGCTGATTACTCACACCTTCCCTCTTTCGGAAATCCAGGCGGCTCTGAAGGCCGCCCACCAATGCGAGCGGGCGATCAAGGTTATAGTGAAACCGTGAGCGTATTCTCAAGACAAGATCTTCGGGTATCGATTCCGATAAGCCCGGGTTTCTGGAGGGCAGTATGTTCCGTCTGTGTCGCTCGTCTTTGATGGCTCTTTTTCCATTTCTGCTTGCGGCTCGCTGTTTGATGGCCAACGATGCACCGCGTCCTGCTGAACTGTCACCCAGCGAGGCCAGCCTGCAGGTCTTCCCGTGGCAGCGGATCCTCCTCAAAGGGGACAGTATCGCCAAGGGCTACGGTTTCGGGAACTACACCGACCCGTCTCCTCTGCGTACGATCCCGGGGATCGTCGCCCTGCTCTTCAAAGACAACCTCTCACGAGCACCGCTTTTCGAGACGGCCTCCTGGATATGGAACGGCTTCTACCCGGACGGAACGCCGAAGACAGTTGACAACATGGCTGATGAAATCAGGGGAAATGTGAAGAGGGGCGACCTGAGGACGGGTGACTGGCTGGTCTTCGAGGACGCAGGACAGTACGACATGACGGTTCACCCCGCGCCCTGGCCTGCGAAGGGTGACTTCTACAACGGGCTGCGCGAAGGACTGCGAAGCCTGGTCCAGGGTGTCGAGCCCACGATCGGACGCGAGCACATCCTGCTGATGACGATGTTCGACTACAACCCGGTCTGCCCGACCTGCGCTTGGGACGAGGTGCTCGACGACGGAGTTCACACCGCGAACGATGCCGTCCGTGATGAAGCCCGGGCGCTCGGGGTCCGGGTCATCGATATGAACGCAGTTATGGACGACGCTCACGAATACCTGCAGAAGAACGGATGGGGCAGGCCGGTTGGCCCTGACGGTATTCACCCGAATGTTTACGGGAACTACGTGATGGCGTTGGCCATCCTCCGCGCGCTTGGCGCTAACCTGGAGTCATGGCGTTTGGACACGCTCGTACGCCGCTTCAAGCACCCCGAATCCGGAGGGGACGTGGAAACCGTGTGGGGGTTCTCCAAAAACCCCTCCGACACGGAACGAGAGAAGATTCTTTTTGATCTTCGGAGGATCGTCCTGGCCAGGATGGACGCAGGGGGCCTTATCTGCAACGACGAGAATTCAAGGTTGCCGAAGGAGAGCGCCCATGGCTTTCGACGCATAACTCGCCACGGGCGCGTTCTCAGCCGGCCGGCGCGGCAACCCGAAGGGACTTCCAAACCCGTCGTTTACGAGGTCGGAAAGATTTATCAGCTGGATCCTGACCATTGTCTGCTGGTGGCGAGCATGCGCGAGGAGGGGGGCCATGATTTCGCCGTCGGTAACGACGGTTTCGTGTTCGCGCGCCTTTCGGACATAGATTCGAAGCAGGCGGTTCCGATTAACCGGCTGGAGCCGAATTATCGTCTGAAATCCGGAGAAACCGGAGTGCAGGCCAAGTACCCGGGAAGTGGAGGGTTCGTTCCCATGGGTGCGAAGCTGGTCGACGGGCGGCCGCATCCCGCCGCGGGAACGGGTTTCCTGTTCAGCGCCACGGGCACCTATCTGCCGGATCGCTCTGAGGCCCATCCGCGGGCTGACAACTGGCTGGAGATGATCCAGTTGCGTTGGGACGGGAAGGCGCTTCAAGTCCTCGAGCGCATGCGAGTCGAGGAGTTGCTCGGCATGCCGATGAAGAACGTCGCCCTCAGCGTCTTCCTTCCACAGGATCAGGGTTTTCTTTGCCCCGTTGTCACCACGAACTCTGGAATTGTCGTAATACGTTTCGACTGGAATGGCCAGCGGTGGACGCCATCTGCTAGCGGTAAGCCTTTTGTGACTGCAGGTTCCCGAATCGTGGGCAACCAGTGGATCCAACCCGTAGAGTCGCACCGTTATGCCGAAATCGAACCGTCCATCTGGAAAGATGGGGACCGATACATGATCTACACGCGGGGCAGTGACCCGCGGGGCCGAGTGTACACGTCGACTGACGGCCTGAACTATACCTTGCTTTTCGACCACCAGAACCACACGGTCCCGCAAGTGGTCAGTCAGGGGCTCGACGGCAGCTGCTACCTGGCGACCAACACTGGGCCCGGCATGTTGCGCAACCCGCTGATCGCTCTGGCGTTGAAGGGTCAGAGCTTTGTCGAGCCCATCATCGTTCACGACGAAAACGGGGTCCGGAACGACAAGGGGCCGGAAGTGCCTTTCTGCGATCACGCGGTGGGGACCAACGTGAGACTCGAAGGCATGTGGCGTCATCTTCTCTGCTACCGGCTCTGTGATCTTCGGGAAACCAACGGGCAGGGCGCGCCTCCAACTCCGAACACAGGTGTCTATATCGCCGAGATGGAGTACGACGAGGTGAAAACGGTACCTTTCAGGTTCTGAGATGAGCTGCCCGAGAGTCGACGAATACTGTAACCTGATCGATCGGGCCGACATCGCGGCGCCGGCCTTCGGACCTGTGGATTTCGATCAGACCGGAGCGGGGAGAACGTGGGATGACGTTGCTTTCTATTCTTGAAGAACTGCGCGATTTCGATACGGCGCTGCTGGCAAATACGCTCGGTTACATCGATCCAACTCCTCCTGAGGATTACTACATGGCAGGCACGATTCGCTCGGTCACGCCGACGATCGAGCCAACCGTCGGCGTCGCTTTCACCTGCGAGCTCGATTCGAGCACGCCCAGCCGTGAGATTGACACCAACGAATATCTGGAGCAGGTGGCCGGATTCTATCCCCAGCTGGAGGCCATGAGTCGGATTGCCGAACCGATCATTTGGGTGGTGAAGACGGTCGGTTCGCGCCCCGACCATGAGTGCGTCCTGGGAGATGGAATGGCTAAGGCGCTCTACGCGGCTGGCTGTATCGGAGTTGTGACCAACGGGGGTGTGCGGGACGTCAAGGGACTGCTGACCGTTCCTTTTGCAGCGTACTGCAAAGGAACCACGATCCACCACTGCGCGCTGCGGTTCCGATCATGCAACCAGCCGGTTGAAATTGGCGGCATCCGGATCGAGCCGGGCGACGTCATCCATGCCAATTGTGAGGGAGTCATCAAGATACCCCGCAGCTGCCTCGAAACGCTCCCTGAAAAAGCCATTCAGATGCGCGCTTTCGAACACGATGCACACCGCCTTATGCGCCGGACTGACGTAAGCCCGACTCGGAAAAGTGAAGAAGTCTTGGCCCTGCTTCGCAGGTACGGTTTTCTCGGTCATGCCACACGTTCCGTTTCTGCCTCGGGAGGTGACACGGATTCGCAGGCGCAATCGTGAAAGCGACCAGGTCGGAAAATCGGTTGGCGGTCAGCTGCGAGGAGGACAAGTCGAACTGGGAGGGAATCGATGCAGCGGAGAGATTTCATAAAGCTGGGGACACTGGCTGGGGCTACAGGCTTTGGCTTCCGTCAGCACCTGGAGGGTCAGAGTGAAGACACGAGGCTCAACCTGTTGTTTATCCAGACGGATCAACAACGGTCCGACACGCTTGGCTCTTACGGCAACGCGCGCATCCAGACTCCGCATCTTGACTCGCTGGCTGAGAGGAGCTTTCGGTTTGAGTCCTGTTACGTAACACAGCCCCTGTGCAGCCCTGCCCGCGGAAGTATCCTGACCGGGTTGTACCCCCATTCTCACGGCACCTGGGCCAACAATATCCCTCTTAGCAGTGAGTGCCCGATTCTGCCGGAGATGATTCGCGATCCTGACTACATAGCGGGGCACATCGGAAAATGGCATCTGGGCGATGAGGTCTTCAGGCAGAGAGGTTTCAAGTTTTTCGAGAGCACGGAATCGGATTACTACCGCTGGTATGGGGCAGATCGCAATCCCACCGAGCTTTGTGGCTATTCCCGATTTCTCATCGAGCAGGGAATTCCACCAGATACTCGATATGGACATTCACGTGATCTCGCAAACCACTTGCCTGTTGAATTGAGCAAACCAGCCTATATCGCGAAGACGGCAATCGAATTTCTGGAAGACCATTGCAGTCGGCCTTTTGTTCTGTATTTGAGTTTCCTCGATCCTCACAACTTTGCCGATCACCCCACCGGACCACCGTTCAGGAACCACAACGATCACCTCTATCCACCTGCCGAGATGGAGATTCCATCCACGTTCTACGAACCGATGGATCCAACGGTCAGCTACTTGAAAAGGGCGGCGCGGGTGGCTATCGCCAGGGGTGAGCTTCCGGTCGGATATCCCCGAACCGAGGAAGAATTAAAGCAGGCCAAAGCCCGCTACTGGGGATTGGTTACTCTGGTCGATACCATGGTGGGACGCGTGCTTCAGAGACTCCGGGAGCTTCAGCTCGAAAACCGGACAATCATCGTATTCACCAGTGATCACGGCGAGATGATGGGTGACCACCGACTTTTGTCGAAAGCCTCGACCTACGAGGAAGCCGTTAAGGTTCCACTGTTGATGAGTATCCCTGGACTAAGCGATCGGCCGATCACAATCTCGAAACCGGTCAGCCACATAGACCTGGTGCCGACGCTTCTCGAGCTTCTCCATCAGCCCCGGCCCGCAAGTCTACAGGGGACCAGCTGGGTGGCGTCCCTTCGTCAAGGAACGGTGCCTGACCGTGACGTCTTCTTCGAAAACGCATCGCAGGACTGGCTTTTCAGTTCGCATACATGTCGGGAACGGTGTATTGTCACTAGCGACGGTTGGAAAATGTCGATCTCGGACCTGGGTGACGGCGAGCTTTACGATTTGAAGCGCGACCCCAGGGAACGAAAGAACCTTTATTTCGACTCAGCTCATCGCCACGTTGTCTCGGAGCTTCGAGCAAGGATAAAGCGTTGGCAGGCCGAGACAAACGATCGTGTGACGATTGACCTGGATCAGAAGTGGCCGGAAATCAGGGGCGGGTGATCGAGATAGCGCCTGGAAATACTCTCCAAGCGGTGAAGATCGTGCAGACCCTAAAAGGCGTTTTGCTGCAGGACGTCGTCTGATAGTCCTTGACCAGCCGCAAGAGCGGTGTGGGCGACGGTCACCGAAGTGCTGCCCCGCTCGTGCATTCTGTGGATGACTTTTTCGTCCGTCTTAAAACCGGCAGGCGAAAAGCTTGGCACTGTTGAGTCGAAACGCGAGCTCAAGTGTCTTTCCGCGTAGCTTGGCAAGATCAGGCTGCCCCTTCCAGCGACAGTCGGCCCAGACTTCGTCGCCGCGAAAAGGAATGCAATCGGCGAATCGGAAACCCTCCAGGGCTTGGCCGCGTTCGCGCAACTCCAACTCGACGCTGCCGGATCGGGCAGTTCGAGCGTTGATCTGAATTCGCGTCCCGTCAAACCTGGCCGGTTGCATTGTAAAGGCGCCCAGGTGCGGCGCTTCAATTCCAGCTAGACGAGCGTCTTTCCAAATCGCCCAGCCCACTCCACTCCCGATCTTGTAGTCGCCGTAGAAGGTTCTGAAATAAGCCTCGTTGTGGCTGGTGTTGTGTCCGCGAAGGGGAACCGCCAGACTCCCGCCGGGCAGGTGAAGCAGGCTCGCCCCGGGATAGATCTGCCCGGAGTTCCACTGGCCGGCGCCCCCAGTTCGAATAACCGGCTCGTAGGCCACCCATTGGTAGGCCCTTCCATCCCGGCTCACCGCCAGCCGTACATCCGCTCCGTCGCTGTCATGGTGGTAGATGGATGCAAACAGGAGGCGCAGGGAAGGGTCGTCTGGGTAGGGGCTGTAGCCGTTTGTATACAGATCATCTGCCGGAGAGTCCATCGGGCCGGCGTAGATAATCGGATAGGGCGCCGGCCAATCCCAGAAATCGGTGGTTTCCGCTCGCGAAATAGCGCGGCCTGCGAGGTGATGGCGGAAGTACCCTACATATTTGCCCAGCAGCGGGTCCCAGGCGGCAATGTTCTGAGTGTCGGAGAAGTAACGGATCAGCGGTTTCGAGTGTTTGGTCCACTTGTACCCATCCGGAGAGGTGACCCCGTAAAGGGCATAGCGCTGGTGGGACGTCGCGTCGGGAGAGATTTCCTCCTCCGGCAGCACATCGAAATGGAACTTCTTGTAACGTTCCTCGGCGCGTCCGTGGTTGTCCCGGAACACTGTCCCGCTGTTAGCATAATGGGTGACGATGTTGGTTTTGAGCGAACCCGCCCACCTGTACAACTCAAGGGCCGGCTTGGTCCAGCTCCAGCCATCGGTGCTCTCCATGTAACCGGT
>Ga0116188_1003435_pt1 | contig 11617 bp, 10 predicted proteins | sample AD_JPNTR2_MetaG_FD_89807 | JGI IMG/M metagenome (GOLD analysis project Ga0116188, IMG submission 89807) | Active sludge microbial communities of municipal wastewater-treating anaerobic digesters from Japan - AD_JPNTR2_MetaG | ecosystem: Engineered > Bioreactor > Anaerobic > Digestate | place...
AGGGTATCGCGCCCTCGCAAAAAGAAGAGGCGCTTACGCCGCGATGCCTGTGTGTTATAGCGGAGTAACCAGCGGGCTGACTTCGGAAGCTCACTAAGTTTCGCGATACGGTCTGCTGCTTTTCTTTTTTAAAATATGCCAACTTAAAAGTTGGCGTTCCCAGAAGACCTGCTGAACTGAAGTTCGGCGGTCTCAGGGCGTTCCCTGTATACATACTGAACTGTGGTTCAGCGTTCTCAAGAGGTTCCCACAAAGGCGTTCACAAAATTCTTTTCTCTGTGTTCTCTGTGCCCTCTGTGCGAACCCTGTTTTGTTAAGACATGCCAACTTAAAAAGTTGGCGTTCCCAGAAGACATGCCGAACTAAAGTTCGGCGTTCCCAGGGCGTTTCCTAACGACATACCGAAGTGAAGTTCGGCGTTTCCAGGCGTATCGCGCCGTCGCAAAAAGAAGGAGCGCTTACGCCGCGATGCCTGCTCGTGTTATCGCGGGGTAACCATATAGCTTGACTCACACGCGAACGTTCCGTTTCACCTTGCTTTTGCTATCGGAATGAGAGAAAGAAAGTTGAAAAAGGAGCGATAGATGAGACGCTTGAGGTGGTTTTTTGTCCTGTTCCTCTGTCTTTTACCGGTCGGTGTCTATATGTTTTGGATAGAACCCGGCACCCTGAAAACAACGGTTCTGGACTTCGGACAACCGAAATCCGAAGGGTCGATAAAGATCGTCTATTTCGCCGACCTGCACCTCTATCGCTGGAGCCGGCTTCACGATAGGCTGCTCAAAACGATTGCGGACCAACGCCCGGACTGCATCTTCTTTGGCGGTGACGCCCTGGCAAAAAAGACGAACGTACAGGACTTGGAAAACTTTTTCACCCAATTGGCAAAGGTCGCGCCCGTCTACGCCATCTTCGGCAACTGGGAAGACGAGGCGCCGACCCATATGATCCAGCGATACCAACGCTTGGGTATCACGCTCATCGAAAAAGACACGCAATTGATCGACGTTCGCGGGATCACCTTGGGGGTCACCGGCCTTCAGTCCCACTATTACCTTCGACAGACCAAACACCTGGAGCTGCTGGCCGAGGCGAATTGGAGGATTCTGCTGATCCACGCCCCGAATCGCTTGGAACAGTATCCGGAGTTCTACACGCGTTTCGATCTCGTTTTAGCCGGTCACACCCACGGTGGGCAATACTACATTCCCCCGTTCACGCAGACGGTCTTGAAGATAATCGGAAACGGCGCCCTATGGTTCCGAGGACAGTATCGAGCCAAGGAGACGACCGTCTATGTGACGAACGGCGTCGGGCAATGGTTCCCCGGTAGGCTGTTCTCTACTCCGGAGATCGTCGTCTTCTCTCTTCCGCCCCGGTAAACCTCGATGATCAAAGAGGTCGTTGCGAAAGGCATCCTGATTCCAAACAAACACTCCGAAAACTGGTTCGGGGCGAAATACACGATGAATATCTACAGAGGATGCGAGCATCAGTGCATCTATTGCGATTCCAGAAGCGCCTGCTACCAGATCGAAAACTTCGAGGACGTAGAGGTGAAGATCAACGCCTTAGAGCTTCTCCATAAGACTCTGAAAGGCAAACGGTCAAAGGCGATTGTGGGGACGGGCTCGATGAGCGATCCCTATACTCTCTGTGAGACCTCTTATACGCTGACGAGACGGGCGTTAAAGTTGATCGCAACCTACGGATTCGGTATCCACATCTCCACAAAAAGCGACATGGTACGTCGCGATCTCGATATCCTAAAGACCTTTCAAAACCGAGTGACCGTGGCGTTCACGATCACGACCGTCGACGACCGTCTTGCAGCGCTCGTCGAGCCCTTCGCCCCGTCCCCTTCCCGACGATTGGCCGCGATGAAGGAGCTGTCTGATGCTGGGATTCCGGTCGGGGTCTTGATGATGCCGATTCTCCCGTACATCGAGGACTCTCCGGAAGGGATCGATCGGTTATTAGAAAGCGCCCTCCGCCACGGGGCCTCTTTTTGTTTTTGGCACGTCGGAATGACCTGCAGGGAAGGCCAACGCGAATACTATTATCAAAAACTCGACGAGCATTTTCCGGGTTTGAAAGAACGCTATATACAACGATACCGCGATCGGTACGTGTGCGATTCTCCTCGATTGGTGGAGCTGCACGAAAGGATTCGCGACTTCTGCGACGACAACGGCTTGATCACCGATTTCGATAGCCTTCTTGAACGTTACCCCGAACACCGCGCCGTGCAGAGCGCCCTGTTTTCGGAATAATCGAGAAAAAACGGTGACGCCCTTTTCTTAGCGGCGTCACCGTTGTCAAGATTCATTCTGTTAGCCAACCTCTCGTTCGCGGTTCGCGTCGAGGCGGTCGGCTTACTCTTGCTCCATAAAGGGATAGGAATAGGCCCTCGGGGGTACGAAGGTTTCTTTGATCGAGCGCACCGACGTCCAGCGCAACAAATTCCAAGCGCTGCCGGCCTTATCGTTCGTGCCGGAGGCGCGGGCCCCTCCAAAGGGTTGCTGCCCCACCACGGCGCCGGTGGGTTTGTCGTTGATGTAGAAATTGCCCGCCGAATGCCTGAGCATTCGTTCGGCGGTGACGAGGGCGAGCCGGTCCTGGGCGAAGATGGCTCCCGTCAACGCGTAGGGAGAGGTTTGGTCGCACAGGGTTAGCGTCTCCTCAAACTGAGAGTCCGGATAAATATTGACAGTCAAAACCGGCCCGAAAATCTCGGTCACCATCGTGCGGTAGCGCGGATCGTTGGCCAGGATGATGGTCGGGCGGATGAAGTACCCCTTTTTTGAGTCATAGGTCCCCCCGGCGACGATTTTCGCGTCCGGATGGGTTTTCGCCTCGTCGATGAACCCGGTGATCGTTTTGAAAGCGGAGGCGTCGATCACAGCGTTGATGAAGTTGCGGAAGTCCTCGGGGCTCCCCATCGCGAGTCCTTCGGTTTCTTCGATCAAGGGGTTGCCGATCGTTTTCCATAGGCTTTCCGGGATATAGGCTCTGGATGCGGCCGAACACTTCTGCCCTTGGTATTCGAAGGCCCCTCGCACCAGGGCGGTGATGAGCGCTTTCGGATCGGCGGAAGGGTGAGCGACGACGAAGTCTTTTCCGCCAGTCTCTCCCACAATGCGGGGGTAGGAACGGTAAGCGGCGATATTTCCGCCTATGGTTTTCCACATATCTTGGAAAACCCCGGTGGAGCCAGTGAAGTGGACGCCCGCGAACAGCGGATGTTTGAGGACGACCGGACCGACCGCGGCGCCTGGACCGGGAACGAAATTGATGACACCGTCGGGCAAGCCTGCCTCCTGTAGAAGTTTCATAATGAAATAGGCGGAATAGACCGCGGATGACGCCGGCTTCCAGACCACGGTATTCCCCATTAACGCGGGCGCCGTAGGTAGGTTCCCCGCGATCGAGGTGAAGTTGAACGGGGTCACCGCGAAGACGAATCCTTCCAACGGCCGATACTCGCTGCGATTCCAGACGCCTGCCGGGCTGTAGGGTTGCTCCTGATAGAGCCAGGTCATATAATACGTGTTGAAGCGAAAGAAGTCGATGAGCTCGCAAGCCGAATCGATTTCGGCTTGGAAGGCGTTTTTGCTTTGGCCCAACATCGTCGCCGCGTTCAGCGTGCTTCGCCAGGGTCCCGCCAACAAGTCGCCGGCTTTTTTGAAGATCGCCGCGCGGTCTTCCCAAGAGAGAGACTCCCATAGAGGTTTGGCGTTTATACTCGCTTCTATGGCCATTCTCAGCTCTTTTTCCCCCGCCTTGTGGTAGACGGCGAGCTCCTTCGCGTGATCGTGCGGGGCCACACAGGGAGCCAGTTGACCGGTGCGGACCTCTTTGCCGTTTATGATCAGCGGGATTTCGAAATGTTTGTCTTTCAGCTCGCCGAGTTTGGCTTTCAGTTCGGCCCTTTCCGAGCTCCCGGGTCTGTAGGCCAATATGGGTTCATTGACCGGTTTTTCGTACAGATGGATTCCATTCATCTTTTCCCTCCTATGCGCTGATGCGCTCGCGACCGTTTTATACGACGGATGGTTCCGCTATGATTTCGTGGCGGTCGTAGCGGCCGAGATCCAAAACGACATCCCAAGTCAGCGGGCTACCGGTCACGAGGTCGGCCAGCAACGTTCCGACCGCGGGAGCGATCATAAATCCGTGGCCGCTGAAACCGATACCCATAAAGAACCCCTTGACCTCTTCCGATTCGCAAACGATGGGCTGACGGTCCGGAGATATGTTGTATAACCCCGCCCATTGCCGCACGATACGCAGGTTTTTTAAAGGCGGTAGGAGCCAAGTGGCTTTTCGCACCATCTCCTCCAGGAACTGCCAGGTCGCGTTGATGTTGTATCCGCGCGGTTCGTTTTCGGGTCCGTATCCCATGATGAAACTGCCGTGCGGGGTTTGCTGGCAATAGATGTTGTAAGAAAAGGACATCACCATCGGGTCCATAATCGGGTTGACCGGTTCGGTGACGAGAATTTCGTGCCGTTCGGAATAAACGGGTAGGTCTAGTCCCACCATCTCTCCGATATGCGCCGCCCAACCTCCGGCGGCGTTGACCACCTTATCGGTCTCGATGAATCCCCGATCCGTATGCACCCCTTTAATCCGGCGGTTTTCAACCGTGATCCCTTTGACTTCCGTTTTCTTCAAAATCTCGACGCCGAGGCGCTCGGCCGCGTTCGCGTAAGCTTTCGTCGTTAAAAAGGGATTCGCGTGGCCGTCGGTAGGACAAAAGGCGCCCCCGAACATCTTCTGTGTATTCAAAAACGGAACGATTTCTTTGGCCTCCAAACACGAAACCAATCGTGACGGAATGCCCAACTGGTGCTGCACCTCCACGTTGCTCCGAAACTGGTCCATCTCTTTCTCGGAATAAGCGAGGAGGAGATACCCTTTCTGTTTCAATTCGATATCGATGTCGGTTTCTAAAACCTCTTGAAAGTTTTCGAAGACTTTCATACTCTCTCGAGCGAGCAGGCAGTTCTGATAGGTTCCCCACTGTTGGCGGATCCCCGCCCCACATCTTCCCGTCGCGCCCGAGGCCAGCTCATTGCGCTCGATCAGCACGATGTCTTTCACTCCCCGCTTCGCCAAACTGAAAGCGGTGGCGCTTCCCGTAATTCCTCCGCCGACAATGACAACCGATGCTTTATTCCTCATTGTCGATCCCTTCCAATACCTCTTGAAACAAGACCCCGCCGAACGGCGGACGGGAGTGTGTGGACAAGATCTCTTCCATCGACTGTCCGGTTTTCATCGCGATCTCTCGCGCGATGATCGGGCCGCAGGTTTTCCCCTGACAAGGGCCCATCCCGCACCGTGTGATCCGTTTCATCTCATCGAGCGAAGTCACGCCTTGGTCGATCAGATTGCGAATCGTCTGGATATCGATGTCTTCACAACGGCAAACGATGATTTTATCGTCGTTCATGTGTTTTGCACCACCCTGATATGGCGTACCTCTTGTACAAGGTTTTTGTCCATTTCTACCGTCACGATCGTGGTTTTATCCTGTTTTGGCGTGTTGAGTACCGCTTTCACGACCCCTTGACCGACGCGCTTTCCGGAACGGTCCATCAAGTCCACTGTCGCTTCACGAGCGGGCTTTGGGATGAATTCATAAGGCAACGTCACCTTCGCGCGGTCGCCCTCGCGCGTCTCATCCACCGTAAAGATCGCCAACCCGGGACAGCGCCCGATGCACTGTCCGCATCCGGTGCAGAGATCGAAGTCCACGATCGGAAGATCGTTTATGTCAGAGAACGGTTTGATCGCGCCAAAGGGACAGCTATGCACGCATGGGTCGCACGGAATCTGCTGATAGCACTCGATGACCGCGTACGCGCGCCTTTTTTTTCGCGTTTCGTCCGGTAACACGCCCGCTAAGTTGGCCGAGCTGGCGATTCCGGTGCGAGAGAGCTCTTCGATCGTGTTGCGTCCAGACTGAGGGGAGGATAGCGCGCTCTCGCCGGTGAGTTTTGACAAGCCCGCCCGGATTTTTTCGCCTACCGGCCCGGCGCGCAAGGCACGCAAGTGTCCCTTCACTTCTTCCACACGGGCTTCGAGATTCAGATCCGGCCGAATTTGCGACGCGGCGTTGAGCCCGGCGAGCTCACCCTCCAACAGGGCTGCCGTCGCTTCTTCGATACCGGAAAGGTCGCCTGCGATGTAGAGAAACGGAACGTTCGTCCGCATCGATTCATCCCTAACCGGGACCTGGCCTCCCAGTTCTGGAATGTATTTGAATAGACAACCGCTTTGACCCAAAAGGTCGATCAAAGGGTTCAGCCCGACGGCCAGACATATCGCGTCGCAGTCAACGGTGAACTGGCTTCCGGGGATCTCTTTCCACTTTTCGTCGAGACGGACCAGCTCCGCCCCTTCCACTCGTTCTTTGCCTATGGCTTTCTTGATCGTGCAGGAAGGGTATATCGGAATACCCAACCGCCTAATTTTAGAGGCGTGAACGAGGTAGCCCCCGATCTTCGACGCGGCTTCCACCACGCCGACTACCTCCGCGCCCGCTTGAACCAACTGATAAGAGACGATCAGTCCGATATTCCCGGATCCAATCATTAAAAGGCGCCGAGCCGGAAGAACACCGTAGATGTTCATCAGCGTTTGCACGGCTCCCGCGCCGTATACTCCGGGGAGATCGTTGTTCTCGAAGGGCAGGAACTTTTCGAAGGCGCCGGTCGCCACGATGATGGCTTTGGGTTTGATCTTGATCATCTTTCTGCCTTTCAGGGCGGTTGCGACTCCGTCTTCATAGATACCCAAGGCCGTGGTCGAAAGCGAGACCTCGACGTTCTTCAACTGAGAAACTACCGTCTCCAAATCCTTGATGATCGCGATCCCGCGTGTTCCCGCGCGTTCAGCGACCGATCCGAAGAATCGATGCGTTTGTTTGGTGAGTTGCCCCCCCAGGCGCTCCCTCTCCTCCAGAAGTAACACGTTCAACCCCGCCTTGCCAGCTGCCACGGCGGCGCTGATCCCAGCGGGCCCTCCACCGATGACGAGCAAGTCACAGGTGATCATACAGGTCTCCTCTGGGGTTTTGGCTCTCTACGACCATACCCTCCTCGATTGGGGTGACACAGCTCCGAACGTTCGGAAGGCCGTTCACCCGCATGAGGCATGAAGAGCAATGACCGATCGCGCAAAAAAGTCCCCTCGGCCGCCGATGCTCCGGGCTCTCGCTCAGCTTCCAAATGCCCAACGCGTGCAAAGCGGAAACGATCGTATCTCCTTCGTACCCGGTCACCTCTTCCCCATCAAACGTAAAATGTATCTCCTTGTTCTGGCGAAAACTCAAGATCGGATGTTCACTGATACGCACGGTACACCTCCATACGAGTGATAGCCACCATTACCGTTATACTCTCGAAAAATCGGAATAACAAAAAAATGACGTCGTTTTGTTATTCCGATTGATATTTCCTATTTTCATTTCTGTGCGTCACCTTGACCTGCCCCGGGCGCTTCTCCAGAATCCGCAAGAGGATGAGCCGACCGCTTCTTCCCCTTTCAAACAATTGTATCAGAATGAGGGTGTCGGTATTCGACTATTTTAATTAACGTTAAGTTAACGCTCTGGCGTCTTTTGCCAACAAATCCTCGAAAATCCGCATCTGTTGCCGATATTCGGCTTCATCCAAGAGGCCGGTCGCCGTGAAAACTGAGGTAAGCTTTTCGGGCAACCGTTCTCGATCAAAAGAGAAACCCAACGTGTTTTTCAATTCGTACTTCATCACGTGTATTTTTCTTGCAAGTTCTTGCAGTTTCTCTTCGTCCCATGTCGTCATTCCCAGAGCGGCTAACCCTTCCAATATTGTGGGCATAGTGAACACATTCCGGGCGAAGAGACAGATCACCAGCGAGTTCAGCACGGTACGCCATCGTCCTTCGCGAAACAAGTCCTCTGTCCACTCTCGCGCGGGCTTCTCGATCTCGCTTTTTTTCTGGTCTAACGAGTACCCGGCCGAATCCAGATGGGAATGGCGAACGCCGGTGGAAAAGCCCAAAAACCCGTGGAGTCCGGTCATATATCCCGGCGCCTCGTTCCTTCCAAACGTGATCGCGAAAGACTCGCCCCCGTACTTCTCGGCGAGAAAAGCCGTCCCTTTCTCTACATCTCGGTAGAACTCCATATCTCCTTCGATCACGCGCCGAAGAATCCGTTCGTAGGTGTCGGCATCTCCGAACTTAAAGACCAACCCTCCTGTCTCTCGAGTGGTGATCACCCCTTTCATAAAGGCTTCCGTTGACCATGCGAGGGTGACCCCCATACTGATGGCGTCCCAGCCCTGCTTTTCTATGAGCAGGAGCAAACGGAGCACGTCTTCCGGACTGTTGATCGAGAGGTTGGAGCCTAACGCGTAGATCAATTCATAGTCATAGGCGATCTTATTGGCCTTGTACTGATGGTTTTTTTCATCGAAGGATTCCCGTAAGATTGCCATATGGATGCACCCGACCGGGCAGTGCGCGCAGGCGATCTTCTGGATCAACAACTGGTCGGCAAAGCGTTCGCCACTGATGGATGCCGCTCCCTCGAAAAAGCCTTGTGAGAAATTTCTTGTGGGTAGGCCGTTGATGCGGCTCAGCGGAAGGATATTCATCGAAGTGCCGAGATCGTGGTACTTGCTCAGCGCCGGCGAATGGACGAACTGATCGTAGAGGTTTTTATAAAACTTGAGATAACGGCCTTTGTTTGACCCTAACTCGATTCCGCCGTTTCCGGAAACGATCACCGCTTTCAGGTTCTTATTGCCAAATACCCCGCCCAAACCCAATCGCCCGAAATGCCGGGAGGTGTCGACGGTGACACAGGCGATGGGCGACTCGCGCTCTCCCGCAGGGCCGACCCGCATAATCGAGCTTTTCCAGGTGTTGCCGATCCGTTCTCTCAACACCCGTTCCGAGGCGAGGGCCGACATGCCTTTGAGCGAATAGGCCCGATGGATGGAGACCTCGTGGTTGACGATCCGAACGTAACAAGGAAAAGCCGATCTGCCCGTGATTTTCAAGATGTGAATTCCGGCCTGAAACAACGCCATCGCCAGGTTCCCGCCCGCGTGAGACTCTCCCAGATTACCCGTCAGAGGGGAGATGAACAGGGCGACCGTTTTCGTGCACAGCGGATAAAGGCCATTGAAGGGTCCAATGGCGAAAAATACCGGTGAGGGGGGTGCATAAGGATCCTTGTTCAGGGCGATTTCATCGGTCAACAGTTTCGTGGCCGCCCCCGTTCCACCCAGGTAGGTATCGAACAGCTCGTCGACGGGTGTGATCTGAGAGGTGCCGGTTGTCAAGTCGACGGTCATCATTATCGGTTTCACCTTTGATCCACCTCCATCATCTCCAGAACGTGGTTTGGACAAAACGACACGCACACGCCGCAATGGCGGCACGGCAACGGGATACGAGTGGAAAAGTCCCATTGGAGCGCGGAAGGCGCGCAAGCTTCGATACAAAGACCGCAATGGATGCACAGCGATTCGTCCAACTGGACCCCGCCTCCCTTTCGTGGGGTGAGCGCCCCCGTTGGGCAGGCTCTGGCGCAATCCGGATCGATACATCCGTAACACGCGCGGATAGAGAAAGCGCCTTCTACGCCGTGATAAGCGCGTACCTTCAACGCCGCTTTTTCGAAGCCGATCGTGTTCCGCCACGTTCTAGAGCAAGCCATCATACAGCAACCGCATCCGATGCACTGTTCTCGTTGAACGATTCTCAACAGCTTTGCGATAAGCCAAACCTCCTTAGGGGTCGTCCGATCCTATGGGCTCGAGCGTTGACAGAAGAGGACTCCGCCCGTTCTTTCCACGAAACGACGCGCGGAAACCCCCGTCATATCAATTTCTGGCCGTCGCATTTCCTGCGTGGAAAGACCACCCTACTCGACCAACTCTTTTAGGGCTTCGATCATACCGCCCCGAACCACGTCGACGAGTTCCTCTTCGCTCTTATACAGACTCGCGTCCACGGGGGGAAGGATGCGCGCTTTCACCTTCGCCCGTTTGATAAAGACCGTCCCCTTCGGCATGATGTTTTCGTTCCCGGTGATGACGAGCGGTACGATTAGCGACTTCGTCATCATCGCAATTCGGAGGCTCCCCTTGGCGAACGGGCCTATCCGGCCGTCCAGACTGCGGGTGCCTTCCGGAAAGAGCGCGAGGATATGGCCTTTCCGAAGAAGGTCCAACGCAGCGCGTAGAGCATAGACCGCCTGACGCGGATCATCTCGGTCGATGAAAACCGCCATCCGCTTCGCAAGGACGCCGACAATCGGGTAGGAGGCGATCTCCTTTTTAACGAGGACGAAGGCTTCCGGCGCGATGTAGCTATAGACAAAAGAGGCGCCGACGGCGCTAAGGTGATTGGATGCGATCATATACCCTCGATCTTTTGGAAGGTTCTCAAACCCATCGATCTCCGGCTTCATACCAAACCAAAGATAACTTCGGCGGGAGATCTCCACCCCTTTGCTCCGGGCGTAGACAGCGGCCGCCTCTTCACCGCGGCGTTTTTCCAGCCAGCGGATACGCCAGGTGTAATAGAGGCTGTACAAAAGGTAGTAGAGCATAATGCACGTATAATACGCGAGGTATCCAATGGCCTTAAACGGGAAGAAAATATAATTCATTGTTTATGTTTCTCCATAGTTTTAGGTTTATTCCCAGCTTCTCAAACGAAGTAGCGCGCCGATTTTCGCGATCATCGTCATCGCAAACTCCCTTATCCCCGAGCCCGCGCACACTGTTTGATGGTCCACGGTCTTCGAAACTCGAGTTTTCAAGTCCGCTAAGGCGTTGGCGCTTTTATCCAAAGTTTCCCTATCGAGAGTTTCTTGAAAGAAGAGCGGGAACATTCCGGCCAACTCTGCCGCTTTCAGGAGGAGCGCGCCCCAACTTTCGAACTCGACCAACCAGGGCCGAACCTCTCGAAGCCACGCAAGGGGCATCGTCGTTTTAAGCGTCTGCACTGCTTCGTTGAGCGTCAAGGCGTGTTGTTGTAATAGAGAGGCCGCTTGCGCGATCGACCCGGATCGCGCGGAAGAAGAATAGGCGTCTATCCAACGATCAGAGACCATTTCCTCTCCTTTTGGGTTGAGCGGACTGATCAGGTTCATCTCCGCAAAGAGCTTCAGACTCTGAGCGCAGTGAGGCGCGAAAGCTTCCAACGCGCTTTCCCAAGCGGATAGGGGGTCATATGTCGCGGGGTCTTTCAAATAGGCGGCGATGCTCGTCAAAACGGGAATAGAGGCCATCGCTTGGTTCATTGGGTTGATCAAAAATCCGCGACTGACCGTGGGCAGTCTCACGTCACGGCCGGTGTAAGGCCCGATGTGGAGCTCGCAAGCCATTGAGCCATCATTCACAGGGTAGTTGTCCCAATAGACCACCTTCCTTCGAAGGGTTCGACTCACCGTTTCGGCGTCTTCGAACGGAATTGTTCGCGAGCAGACCTGCGGTCCCGTCCAAAGCGCGTCGATGTCGGGATGCAACCCTGAGCCAATCTCTTTGAGATATGGGGTCTGGCCATTCCCACAGTACTGGGTCGGGCAGAACAGGAAAGAGGTTACCGC
>Ga0116188_1003436_pt1 | contig 11614 bp, 7 predicted proteins | sample AD_JPNTR2_MetaG_FD_89807 | JGI IMG/M metagenome (GOLD analysis project Ga0116188, IMG submission 89807) | Active sludge microbial communities of municipal wastewater-treating anaerobic digesters from Japan - AD_JPNTR2_MetaG | ecosystem: Engineered > Bioreactor > Anaerobic > Digestate | place...
AAGACTCTACCGTACGCACAAAGTCTTTTCCCCGCAGCCGGCCAATCACCAGCGGTATCAGGAACCGTACCAACGTTATCTCGAGTACCAGAGACTCCTGTACCCTTGCCCGGCAAGTGAGGGGCGATAATCTTTTCCGATATGCTGTTGACATTGCGGCCGTGCTTACTTAGTTTAAGACTTCGGTTCAAACCATGAAACTTCTGGGAAAAGCCAGCCTTGTCACAGGCGCGAACCAGGGCATTGGCCGCGGGTGCTGTCTTCAATTGGCACTCGAGGGTTCCGACGTCGCGATCAACTACATCGAAGGCGCCGACGAAGCAGAAGAGCTCGCCGACGAAATACACCGCCTTGGCCGCAAGGCGATCCTCTGCCCGGGTGACGTGTCACGGCGTGACGACGTGGACCGCATCGTTGACCAGACGGTTGCTGAGCTGGGTGGGATCGACATTCTTGTCGCTAACGCGAGCAGTGACATTAGAAAGTCCTTCCTGGAACTGTCCGAAGAGGATATGAGCCACTGCTTGGGAGTGTGCCTGTGGGGCGTCTTCCATACCAGCCAAGCAGCAGCCCGCCGCATGGTCGAAAGCGGACGAGGCGGGAGCATCGTAGTCATCAGTTCGGTTCACGCGATTATGCCATTGCGCTATTCCCTGCCTTACAACACGGCCAAGGCCGCAGTGAACCATATGGCCCTAACGATGGCCAATGAGCTTGCGGAACACCGAATCCGGGTGAACATCGTAGAACCGGGATGGACCGATACACCCGGACAGCGCAAGTACTACAGCGAGGATAAGCTCCGCGAGGGGGGACGGAAGCTGCCCCTTGGCCGGCTGGCTCGTATCGAAGAGATTGCCAAGGGTGTTGTGTTTCTAGTCAGCGACGACGCCAGTTATATCACCGGCAGCATGCTGCGGATCGACGGCGGCTTCGCCCTGCCGCGGCTCGAATGGAATGCCGCTCTAAAATAAGAGGAAATCGCGCGATTTCACTATTGGAAGATTTTCAGTGGACATTAACCCACAGATCCCTCACGGCGCGAGCTCAAGCAAAGCAATAGGCAACCTTTTGCCGTTTCGGTGTTTGGTCCAGCCTCATAGATAGGGGGCAGACGGTCCAAGTTTTCCTCCGGGCTGGGCGTCAGAAAGAGCCCCTTTTGTCAGGCATAGCGAATGTAGAGCAGAATGAGCGCGGCAGTGACCAAGGCCCACCAAAAGACCGGGTTCTTCAATCCGCGCATCTTCTCGCGCTGATCTGGCGGCAGCTTCAGACTTTCCTTGTTCCAGATGAGGTGACGAATCTCAGCCTCGGGCCTGGGCGTGGTAAAAAGACTCACCACCACCGCGGTTGCCATACAAGACCAGAAGACGATGGTAGCCCGGTTAAGCCCGGCCCAGTCAGGCAAAAGGACCTGCAAGACAATCGAGAGGGGGATGGTTAGGAGGCCTGCCGCCAGAGCGCCGGCGTTGGTTGTCCGCTTCCATAAGATACCCAGCAGGAACATCGTTGCAATTCCAGGCGCAAAGTACCCATAAGCGTCAAAGAGGTACAGGAACATCGGCTTCTCCGTATGCTCGACCAGGAGCTGAGCCCACACGATACCCATCAGCAGCAGGAAGACGCCGGTCAGCTTGCCAAAGCGAACCGCAGTTTTCTCGGAGGCTTTCGGGTTGATATACGGCAAATAGAAATCGATGGTGGCAATGGTTGTACACGAATTCAGGGCGCCGGAGATGTGAGACATGATAGCAGCGATCAAACCGGCCAGAACAAGACCGACCAGGCCCGGCGGAAGGAGATTGGCGACCAGAGTGGGGAAGGCAAGATCGCCACGCTCCAAGTCCGGAAACAGTTTGCGCGCCATAAGACCGGGGACCAGTATGATCATGGGCATGAAGAACTTCAGGTAATCGGTGAACACGACTCCCATGCGGGCGTGCCATTCGTCTTTGGCAGCCAGCACACGTTGCACAATAAACTGGTTGGCGGCGCAGTAGAAAATGCTGATGCTGGTGACTCCGCCGAGAAACATGGTCCAGGGGAAGGCTTTGTCGGAGGCCGGAAGAAACAGTTTCCACTCATCAGAGGTTGCCATCACCCCGCTTAATCCACCCACGCGATCAATGGTCACCAGTGAGAGGATGATACCTCCAGCCAGCAGTACGCCCAGCTGCAGCATTTCGGTCCATATGACCGCGCGAAGGCCCCCCGTGATCGTGTAGACTCCCGTGAGGACCGCCAAAGCGATAATGCTCCAAATCACGCTGATTCCAAAGAGGCTGTGGATGGCCAGTGCGCCCAGGACCAGTACTGCGCTGATTTCCACGAAGAGATAAGTAAACAGGATCAGCGCGGCGAACGCCGTTCGAGCTGCAGTGCTAAAACGCCTTTCCAGGAATTCAGGCATTGTGTAGAAGCCATTGCGCAGGTAAAACGGGAGGAAGACCCAAAGAAGAGCGTTGAAGCCGATCAGGATAGCGCCCCATTCCACCGTCATGGCCGCAAATCCGATGGTGTATGCCAGCCCCATCACACCAACGAAATGGTGGCTACTGATATTCGATGCCACAATACTGCCGCCGATCATCCACCAGGGGACCCGATCGCCGGCGAGGAAGTAGTCGCGCTTGGTGGTCACGACCCGGCTAGCTGCCAGAATGCCGAGGCCCAAGACGACAACGATGTACAGGGCAAAAACGCTGATGTCCAGTCCGGTCAGAATCATAGCTTGTTATCCGATCTTGCGCGTTTCGACGCCATCCCGCGATCCTGCCATCTGTCTGAGCAGCCTCAACGTCTGACGGACCAAGATACGTGCCGACTCAGGCGCAAAAGGTGAAGTCTCAACCTCATACCCCCCCTCTTCAAAGGCGGAAGCTGTCGGCAAATAACCAAATCCCCCGTTTGTGTAACCGGAGAAGAGCGTATGGCGGAACGGAGAAGCGGCGCTTATTTCTTGACCTATTTCTACGAAGGGTTCCCCCGGCACCCCGACCAGGACTCCCGGTCCTATACTGATCGCCTGGATCTGCCATTGCAGGGTCTTTGAACCAGCATGCCTTCTGGCCAATTCCGCCCTGATGGTGGCCTGTGTCGCCAGAGCGTTCAAAACGCGCACACGTTCAGAATCCTGCCGCTTCTCGCGCTCCGCCACCAACTCCTGTTTCAGCTCAAATGCTTTTTGGCTGAGTTCTCGTGGGTCGCCGAAATCCTTCAATGGCAAATCAATGCTGGCCTCGCACACCGCGAGCCGCTGGCTGTTTTCGGCAGTGTTCTCGGCGTACACGGCCAGGGGGGCGCCTGACTCGACAACGTTCAGAATACTCCGACTGGGTTCTGCAATCGTCAGCCGAACCGCCACGCTGGCTGCTTCCAAGCCAAGCGACCGGCCCAGAGTGTGGTAGATCGCCAAATTGCCGCTGGGCGCCTGTATTGGCCCCACATCTCCCGCGGCCCCCTGGAGGAAGAGACAGAGGCCACCCACGGCCTTTTCGACCTCGACCCGGGCCGGCCCGGGATAATCGGGAGTGATCAGATCGTTCTGCCATCCGACCAGGGTCGGGTGACACGAGTAATGGAGCAAAGTCGCGACAGTGTCCTGAGCGGCGGTGACCAACCTCACCACACGCACCGTGTGATCGACAGGGCCGTGCTCGTTTCTGCCTACCACTATCCGGCCTTCGGCAGTGCGGGCACGCCGATTGACGGAGATCGGACTGTAACCTTCTCCGAAAAGTGCCCTGACTGGCCTGAGAGACCGCATAGCCAGCTCGACAGCGTCCGCGAGCCGGCCAGGAAGATCCGCCATGTAGCAATGCAGCTTGTCTAGACCTTCTGTTGCCAACTCCGAACGGAAATAATTAGGACCGGAGTGAGTGTGAGTCGAACAAATCCGAATGCACCCCGGTGAAAGTCTGCTTCTCGAGGCAATCTCGGCCACCATGAGTTTGATCTGCTCATCGTTAAAGCCGATCAAATCCAAATCGATTATCGCCGCGGCAACCTGTCCCTGCCTGAGAACCAGCGCCGTCGAATACAGCGGCATGTCAATACCGGCCGCCACCTGGTGCGCCTGGGCGCCCCAGCCCGCATGAGGGATGCCGGGAGGCGGGGATATTTCCACCCGGGCTGCGCCGGCTAGAAGAGGAGGAACTCTCATACTACTTTTTTGTCCTGTAATCTCTATTTCCTTTTCCGTCGGGTTCGGCATTCTATGGGCCTGACAGGTAGCCGTCAACCACGCCGGTCGCATTTCATGGAACCGCTTACACGAGCCAATGACCTACTCGAACAGTCGAACTACAGCCTCTGCCAGCTCAACGCTGCTCGGCTCGACCACGATAAACAGGCGGTTCCTATCGAGAACCTCAAGCGCCCGCAGTTCATCCAACAGCTCGGTTTCCCGGCAGTTGAGCAAAGGCCACAGCTGCACCGTTTTGCCGGCCTGCTGGATCTGCTGCAGCAGCGGGATCCAGTGGCTCACCGGGGCCGCGCCCGCTCCTGGTATCCACTGAATGCACTGCAAGTTCGACTCCTCAAGAATCCTGGGCAGGTGCCTTATCGCACCCGGACCGTCCAGATGGTAGATGGAATAGTCAACATGCTCGCAGCATTCACTGAGATCGTCGCCGCAAAACTCCTCGAACATCGCGGGACTGATCATACATGTGAAATCGTTATGGCCGATGCACAGAAAGCGCTTAGCGCTCCATCCCATGGTCCAGTTCGAGCTCCCCTGCCCATACGGCTCGATAACACGCGCAACCTCGTCGACCACTTCTTTCCATAGCTGCGTCATCCTCTTCATCGCGCGTTTAACGGCCTCCGGGTGGTCTATCAGGTCGAGACTCAACCGCTCTGCTCCACGAATGGCCCTGAGTGCGTCAATCCCTGCGTGCAGATCCGGATAAGCCGTGATCCATTTGTCGCGGCCACACTCCGCCGACCGTCGCGTGAGATCCAGAAACAACCTCCACCATCGGTTGTCCTCGCATATTTCAAATTCAGGCTTAGGTTCCCAGTCGGTCAGGAAAGGCGTCGCCCAGGAGGTGTTCAGCTCACGCGGTCTTAAATCCAGATCCGCACCCAACCAACCCGCAAACTGATCGGGTCCCAGCCAAGGGATGTAAACGGGAAGCGCGTCGGCCAAGAACAACGTCCGCGACAGGCGATTATCAGCCGCCGCAATCGCGTATTCCGGGTCGGTCCAGAGATCTTCTTCGCGCTCAGGTTCCGGTATCTTCGGGCCCGGTTTGGCGTTAGGCACCGATACCCACAGGAGCGGACCACGGTTGAGCTGCCCGCCCCAGAACTCCTCATTGCGCGCAATGGCCCTCGCCAGTTGCTTCTCTCCGATCCAAGGAGTACGCATGAAATACCTCATTCATCCCCGTTTTTCGGTTGACACCCGGCCCCACGTGGTGCATAACAGCAGAGAGTAAACGGTTACATTGAATGAGTCAAGCGTGATTTTCGCGCTTTACAGTGCCGGAGGATATGCAGTGAGCGATCTTTACACCCACAATCGAAACTGGGGAGCGCGGCTTCGCGAGTTTCAGTACAACGGTTACCGAATGATATCGCTGGAGAACCGGCTCCTGCGAATCGTGGTGGCGGTTGACAAGGGAACCGATATCGTCGAGTTCCTGTACAAGCCGCTGGACATCGATTTCATGTGGCATAGCTTTGTGGGACTACGCGGCTTTACAAACGCAGTCTTGAGCAAGGCGAACCCAGCAGGCGATTTCCTCGACTACTACCCGGGCGGCTGGCAGGAACTGTTCCCGAGCGCGGGAGATGATTGCGTTTACCGAGGCGCCCCGCTTGGCATTCACGGGGAAGTCTGCCTTTTACCCTGGTCATACCGGATTGAAAAGGATGACCCGGAGGAGATCAGCGTCACCTTTTCAGTTCGGACTCTTCGCACCCCCTTCAGCCTTCAAAAACGCTTGACTCTGGGAGCTGACTCGGGAGTTCTCATAATCGAAGAAGAGGTCAAAAACGAATCGGGAGAAACCGTAGACTTCATGTGGGGTCACCATCCGGCTTTTGGCGCCCCGTTTCTCGATGAGTCATGCCGCATTTTCCTGCCAGCCTGTACTATCGTCACTCCGGACGAGTACACCTCGCCGTCAAGCCGATTGGAAAAGCGGCAACGCTCTCCCTGGCCCTTTGTGAAGGGCCGCGACGGAAGCGTCATCGATTTGTCCAGGATTCCAGGAACAGAGGCAGCCAGCCACGACATGGCCTACATGGAGGAGCTTTCCGAAGGCTGGTACGCCATAATCAGTGCCAGACAAGGCGTGGGATTTGGATTGGCGTGGGATCCTAGCCTTTTTTCGTGCGTCTGGTTCTGGCAACTGTACCGAGGCGGCATCGGTTACCCGTGGTACCGCTCGAACTACGTCGCCGCCCTTGAACCCGTCTCCTCACGTCTTTCCCCACTGGACAAAGCCATCGAGGCCGGCGCTCAGCTGCGACTCGAGCCAGGCGCTGAGAGGAAGACCCGGCTCATCGCGGTGGCCTTCGCCAAGCAATCTGAAGTCATTGGAATAGATCCCCAAACCGGCAAAGTATTCTGAAAGGAGAGACTATCATGCCCATGGAAGACAAAGACTGGAACCGCAGGGATTTCTTGAAGGCGGCCGGGGCGATCGCCGCGTTCCCCACAACGCTCCACGCGTCGGCTTCCAAGCCCTTCTTCCCGGTCAGGGAGGCCATCATTTGCCCTACGGGGCGCACTGAGCAGTACACGGAGTTTGCCTGGACGAATTTCGAAACCTGGCCAGAAGACCGGATCAGACGATACCCTGCTTTTCTTAAGACCTGTGGCTTCAACTCTATCCAGTTGACCGAAATCCGAGGCTACACCGCCAGCCGGAAAACGCAGGATTTGCCCAACGTAGCCCGCGTCATTCGAATTCTCGCCGAAGAGGCGCGACGGCAGAAAATGTCCGTCTCGCAATTCATCTGGGGTTACTGCCTTTTCCAAGAAGGAGAGAGCCTGTGCTGGAATGACAAGCGCGAACGAAGGTGGATGGAAAACGAGTTCGCCCGACTGGCGAAGACCTATGCCAGTCTAGTCGATCACATTGTTCTTCACTTCTCTGACCCGGAAGGGTGCAATCGAAACGGATGCGATGCTTACAAAACACCCCAGGAAGTCTCGCACGCCATCTGGGCCGCCTATCGCAAGGTCAATCCTCGGGTGCGCGCCACCCTGAGCACCTGGGCCAACCGGTCCTTTTTCGACGGTCATCCCGCTATGGGAAGGCTCTTGGACGAGACTTTTTCGTCCAAGGAACTCGGGATTGCTCTGCACCGCTGGTACGACGCCGAAAAGGTACGCCTGATCAGAGACGCTGGTCGTAAGGTGGGAATCTGGTCCTGGTATATCGCCGACTACGAGATGGCTACCGACTGCAGCTTCTGCATGAAACTCCTCGACAAGTATTTTTCGTCTCTTCCCCATGACGCGGGGCAGTATGTCGACTGGATCTCGATGGAGCGGTGCTGGCACGGCATGCCTTCTGACATCAACCTGTGGGTTGCCGGGCAGAAACTGGTTAACCCCTACAGAAAACTGGAGGAAATAGAGGAAGAGTTCTGCACGGCCGTGTTTGGGAAGGCCGGACCCGCCGTCTTGCGCGCTTTCCAAGCCTGCGAGGAAGGACAGGTCGACCAACGCATCTATGGCGTCTTCATCCCGGAGACTGATCGCTATCCGGCCCTGACCTCCAGCCTGGAGTTCGAGAAGAAGGGACAAGACGCGCTGCGTGAGATTAAGGGCTTGCGCCGTTCGTTTTCGCCAGATATTCCGCTCGTCACAAGGCCCGAGGCCATGGTCGCCTTTCTCGAGAACCGGCTGACGTTGCTGCTGTCGTACGGCCAGGCTGTTCGAACCGGCAGCAGGGAGATAGCACCGGTCGATACCGATCCACTCTATTGGGCGCTCCAGCACAAGCTGGCAAACAAGAAGGCCTAAGGTTTTAATTCAATGCCTGATTCCCGAAAACCTTCCTCGCGTTTAGTTTGGCTCAGGCTCAAAAGGAGGTGAAACTGGTGTTAACTCGACGGAATTTCCTGATGACGACCGGCGCCGCTGTGACCGCTTGGCCTGTGATCGGTGCGCAATCCCCGTCGACTGCTCCGTCCCTCACAGCCTCTGCTGCAGGCTCTGTTCCCTTCCCTGTAGATCACGTCTGCGTGCGGGGATGGATCGGGGAGCGAATCGATCGTGCTTACGCAGCCATGGACAACCTCGCGGAAAACACTTGGTGGAACGTCGCCGAGCAGTGGGGATACACGTTGCCTGCCATCTGGCTCCGCAACGTGATCCTCTTTTCCCGGTACGGTCAAACCCGTCACCCGTTATTCGAGGAGACCAGGAGTCGACTGATCGATGTTGCGACCCGTCGTGAGTATGAGATCGATTACGCAAAACAAAAGGCGGGAATTTACCTCGACGGAGAGGTTATCACCGGCCTGCTGGCCTGTTACGACGCCTATCGGGACCAGGCAGCCCTGGAAGCCGCTGCGATCAAGGGACGGTTCATTGTGCAGAACCACCATAAAACGACGCATTACTACAAGGGTATCGCAATCGAGCGGCTAGTAAGGCTCAGCCAGAGGACCGGCGACCCACAGTTTCAGCAAACCGCGGTGACCTTCGCCGACGAGTTGAAGACCGACTTCCTGCAAACCGAGGTAGGTGTTCACGGTGCTGCCGCATCGATGATCTTCGACTCCTATCTCGTCCTCTACGAGGAGGTCGGCGAGCAACGTTATCTCGATTGGGCGATGACGGGATGGCAGGCAATTCGCGAACGTATGTCGGTTACCGGTGGAATAGGGGAAGTTCTGCATTTCAACCGACCGCCTGAAGAGAGCGACCTGCACACCGAGACCTGCCAAACCGCTTGGTGGATGATCCTGAATCTTCACCTGTGGCGCCTGACGGGGAACACGACTTATCTCGACCTGGCCGAACGGATCCTGCTCAACGAGCTGCTATCACAGCAGTTACACCGGGGAGAAGGCGCGGGCTTCTGCGCACTGGGAGACATCGACCAGGGCTTTAGAGGAGATCACAATTACTTCTGCTGCGACGGCGAGGGCACTTTCGCCCTCCTGAACCTGATCGAAAACATCTACACTCGTGACCTCGAAGCGCGCCGCCTGGATGTGAATCTTTTCGTCAACTCCTCCGTCCAGATCCGTACCCGGGATTCCGGGATGGTGACCGTCGAACAGACCACCGAATACCCGTACAAGGGCTTGGTTACACTGAAGTTCTCAACCGGGGCGCCAGTCGAGCTCGAACTCCGTCTGCGTATCCCATCAGGTGCGGCTTTGGGCCCGGTATCGGTCGGGGGCAAGGCGCTCGAAGTCAGGGAGAAGGACTCCCTGTTGACGGTAAGACGCCGGTGGCAAAATGGCGACAGGCTCGAGGTGATGTTCGCCCTTCCCGTGCGCATCGAGGCCGACTGTTCCGGCCGTGGCCCTGCGGCGGTAAGCGTGAAACTGCAGGACAGGCAAGTCCAGGCCAAGCGTATCGCGGTTCTCAACGGGCCCCTGGTGTTGACCATCCTGAGGACGGGGCACGGCAATGATCCCAGCTGGGCTTGGAATGGAGACTATCCCGAAGTGCTTGATTGCGGAGGGTCCGTCTTCGAAGGCTATCCTGGATCGCGAGGCGATCTCCTCGAGGTCGGTAACGAGGTCTATCACACCGGGTCCGCCGTAACCGGTGTCGAAGCCCGGTTCGAGCGCCGCGTCCCGACCATTGCCTGGACCAGCCGGCTCGGCCCGTCCGTCACCATCCAGCGACAGCTGAGGGTTCTTCCCGGCCTTCCGACCTGCCTGGAGTACCAGGACACCGTTCGGGGGTGGGACGGGTCGGGTCGCCTCCTGATCGGAGGGCTTCGGTTCGCGACGGTCAAGACCAATTCCAACCCGACCTATAAGGCCAGACAAGTCGCCTGGCCATACCCCTTTCCCGCTTTCTCTTCGAAACCGGATCTGAGCAACTGTGACGATATCATCTACCAAGCAGGCACTTTCGGCCTTTACGAGTCGCTTGAGGACGGCAAGGAACTGCCGAACACAGGCACGTTCATCCTCAACAACGGCTTCTTTTCGACCGTCAGCCTCTACGACCCAAAGACCATAAGACGAGTTGTTTGCCGTCGAACGGCCAACTGGGTTGGCATTTACCTTGAGCCAGTCCCGGCTACGGAAGTCAAGGTCACCCGACGCTGGTTCTTTCCGCTGCCTCAGCAGCCCGCCAGCCAGTCGACCATCCGATCCAAAGCAGAAAGGGCCGAGCGGGTCCAGGCAGACTGGAGAACCAGAACCGACGGAACACTGGAGTTGATCCTTTCTGGCCCCGTGCTGTCGGGTGCAGCCCTGCGGCTGCTACGCCATCCAAAACTGCAATTGGGGCAACTGATCCGGGGTGAGCATTCGGCGTCTTTCATCCTCGATTACGACGGGGATCAAGTGGTTGTCCAGGCCGATGTACCCGGAAGGTACGAGGTAGTTCGGGACCGGACAGGGACGACTTAACCACAATCGTCTTGCAACGAGAGGGCGTCATTGCTTCTGATCAGAGGGTCAAAAACAGAGCCTGCTTTGTTCTTGACCCCTTGCTCGGAGTGCCAACGACGAACCACGTGTCAGTTCCCGGCGGCCCCTGCTCCCCGCCCGGCTTTTTTGTAAACGCATCGGGCTCCTCAACCTCCAGCGGTGCGTACAGTTGCAGTAGTTTCACCTGTACCGCGTCGGCGGCGACCACCGTGACATCTCAGCCGGCAATCTTCAGCGGTGACCCGGGCTTGGCCAGACGCTCGTCCGGCAGAGTGACTGCGGAAGCGTCAGCAAAGCGGACACTCTTAACCCGCAGCTCCCCCTTCTGGACCGTAATCTCCAGGCTCTTGTCGCCCAAGCGGAATGTCCCCCAACCAGTCGGAGCGCACCAGAACCCTTTTGTCAGTCCGCGCCTTGGCGTCACCGCGACTTCCCTGGTCCGCCCATCATAGCTCCATCCGGTCAAAGCCAGCATGGCCGACCAAGAGGACAGCGCCCGCATGTAGTGATGTCCGCATTCCGGCTCGTTCCACGGGTTGCGTTTCTCGCCGTCATGCCGGCTGCGAATCGCTTCGACGATTTCGATGCCTTCTCTGTGCATGCCCTCATATAGCAAGTGCGCGGCGAGTTGGTATTCGCTTCCGCTCCAGGTTTCGGGCGTGGAGGTAACTCGGATGGGACCCGAGGTCGGCTTGGGGAATGAACAGATGGCCACACCGGCATCATTGTTCAGCGCGAAAGTGCGCGCATAGTTTTCATGAGACGACAGGTCCCGCTTGAAATTGTATTTGAGGATCGACTGCAGCGCTCTCCTTATGTTGGCTGGATTAGCCAGATAGCCGAGTCCGGCCACATGAGCCGCATATTGACCGACGAGCTGATCGGTCAGGCAAGCGTCGCCCGCCTGGAAATCCGGGTTTTCAGGATCCCGGGCGCCCACTCCGATGACCAAGCCAGAGGCGATTTTGTCCTTCGTTCGCGGCCTGATCAGCTGTATGTAGTACTCGCCGTTGAACAGGTGGGC
>Ga0116188_1003447_pt1 | contig 11585 bp, 7 predicted proteins | sample AD_JPNTR2_MetaG_FD_89807 | JGI IMG/M metagenome (GOLD analysis project Ga0116188, IMG submission 89807) | Active sludge microbial communities of municipal wastewater-treating anaerobic digesters from Japan - AD_JPNTR2_MetaG | ecosystem: Engineered > Bioreactor > Anaerobic > Digestate | place...
AACCCGTCCAGTGATATGTCGCCTTGGATGCTGCCAGACGGCAGAATGGTTTACGCCGCATGGCAACGGGCAACTCTCCGGCGTGGCCCGAAGGGACGAGTTGCCTTACATGCCATTAATATCGACGGAACTGACGACGGTATTTTCACGGGCGATGAAGGGCTGCCCGTGAAACATATGCCTTGTGTGACCACAAAGGGCTTAGTCGTATTCGTCGAGTCTGACCGGCTGCCATGGGATGGCGCCGGCCGTCTCTCTTACATCACACTAAGGCGGAATTTGCATTCCCATCGCCCCATTACAAGCGAAAAGGACGGTCTTTTCCATTCCCCTTCGCCCCTTCCTGACGGTCAAGTGCTGGTTTCGCGCCGGGACTTTGATAAACAGAAAACTCACGGGATTTACCGCCTGGATCCTCAGTCCGGCCGCATGGAACTCCTGTACGACGACCCGAAATATCACGACATGCAGGCTAAAGCGGTTACCGCACAGCTGATTCCCGACGGCCGATCCACAGTTGTTCTCGACAACGAACCAAACGGCCGGCTCTATTGCCTTGATTTCCATATCTCGGATTTGCCGGAAGAGCAGTGGATCCAACCGCCATCAAAGCTGAAGTTGAGAGTGCTGGAAGGCCTGCCGCGCAAGAAGCCAGCCGGCGATGCCAACTCCCAAGCCCTTTCGCCTTTACTTTCCAAAAGGGTCCTGGGAGAGCTGGATGCCGAAGCGGACGGTTCTTTCAACATCCAGGTGCCCGCCAATACCCCGATTCAGTTGCAACTGGTCGACTCCCACGGTATGGCCTTGCGGACAAGTCACTGGATGTGGGCCAGGAACAACGAAAACCGGGGTTGCATCGGCTGTCACGAGGACAACGAGTTGGCGCCGCCGAATAGGTTCGTGTCGGCGCTCGGGCGCAAATCCGTACCTCTGACTCTTCCTCCCGAACGGAGACGCACGATCGACTTTTGCCGTGATGTGCTGCCTATCATCGAGAAAAAATGCGCAACTGCTGCCTGCCACGCGAGTCCCGCGGCGAAATTGAGACTGGACGCCAGCCGGGATCCAGCTCGTGGACAAGGTGGCGTAGGGCAGTTCAACCAGTCCTACCTGAGTCTCATGCAGACCGGCGAAAAAGGAGAATTCAAGTACGTCCATCCGGGGCGGGCAAGAACCAGCCCTCTCATCTGGCATTTGTTCGGCCGCAACACCTCCCGGCCTTGGGATGAAAGTTACGGCGCGTCGCGTCCCATCACACCCATGCCGCCTCCCGGCGACTGCGCCTTAACGGACCTGGAACGTCGGACATTTGTCGAATGGATCGATTTGGGGGCATCATGGAGCGGTTCGCAAGAATCAGCAGGGGGGAAGCGATGAAGCTTATTTATTCAGCCTGTATCCTGACTGCCGTCTTGATCGTGACCGCCGCTCAGATTGCGCCGGATCTGCCCGTCTTCACGGATGTTACCGCCCAAGCGGGCATTACCTTCAAGCACAGCTTTGGCGATTACGAGTTGACCAACATCGTCGAGGGGACGGGATCCGGGGTAACGTTTTTTGATTATGACAACGACGGTTACCTGGATATTTACTTTGTCAACGGTCGGTGGCAGCACAATGTCAGCGACAATCGGGGTCGGGACCTCCAGGGGAAGCTCTCCAACGCCCTTTACAGGAATAACGGCGATGGCACCTTCACCGACGTGACGGACAAAGCCGGAGTTGCAGGGACCGGGTACGGATTCAGCAGCTCCGCTGTTGATTTTGACCAGGACGGCGATCTCGACCTGTACGTCCTCAACTACGGTCCCAACACTTTTTATAGGAACAACGGGGACGGCACTTTTACTGACATTACCAAGCAGACAGGTCTCGGCGATCCGCTTTGGAGCCTCTCGGCTCCCTGGCTGGACTATGACAATGACGGCGATCTTGATGTCTACGTTGCGAACTATCTCGAGTACGACGACGGCAAGTTTCGTGCTTACTATGCGGCCGCTGGCTATCCGGGGCCGCTTAGCTACAGCGGCCAGCAGGATCACCTGTATAGAAACAACGGTGACGGCACTTTCACCGATGTGACAGCAGAAGCCGGATTGATAAATCCCGACGGACGCGCTATGAGCGCCATTGCCGCTGATTTGAACAACGACGGCTTTATGGATATCTACGTTGCCAACGATGCCATGGAGAACTACTACTACGAGAATCAGGGCAACGGGACCTTCCGTGATAACGCGCTGTTCACCGGTCTGGCTTTCGGACAGCACGGCCAAGGGGTCTCTTCCATGGGCCCCGAGATAGCCGACATCGACCATGATGGCAATTACGACATCTTCATCCCCGATATGGATTACGGCTCACTCTTCGTCAAGAAGGGGAAGCTGTACGAAGATCTCATTGATCCGTCAAACCTTGCTCTCATTTGCGGTCAGTTCACCGGCTGGGGGGCGATTTTCTTCGATTATGACAACGATTCCTGGGTGGATCTTTTCGTATCCAACGGAAACGCGCATCACGAGTATCCCGAGAATCAGGTATTAGTTCGAAATAACGGCAAAGGTCAGTTCCTCGATGTGGCTCGCCATTCAGGTGAGTATTTTCAGCGTAAATACGTGGCTCGCGGAAGCGCCGCTGCGGACTATGACAACGACGGCGATATCGACCTGCTGGTCGTACATTTGAACTCGACCCCGGCGCTGTTGAGAAACGACGGCGGAAACAAGTCTAACTGGCTGAAGGTGGATGTGAGAGCCCCCGGGGGCAAGGTCCCGTGTATCGGGGCGCGAGTCACTGTCACCATTGGTAAAAAGAAGCTGATGGACGAAGTGATTGGCGTCAGGGGTTACCTGTCCCAGTCGGATACTCGAGTTCATTTTGGTTTGGGTAAGGCAACGCAGGCCGACCTGGTGGAGGTGCGATGGCCGGAGCGAACCGTCCAACGGTTTCGTAATGTACGAGCCAACCAGACGCTCATCATTGTTAAGGATGCTCCAGTCGGGGTCAGTAGGAAATGAAAAAGGAAGGAATGATAAACGTCTTTTGGACTCATCCGGGCAAGATGGCAAAGCCAGGGGTTGAACGCGCTTCTTGCACTGGTGCTTCAGCCATCTTTCGGCTCCTCCTTATCATCCCTTCGCTCCTTGTCATCGTCACTCCCGCACTTGCGCAGCAGAGCAAACATCCGGTTTATGTGGGAGCGAAGGTGTGCGGCAGTTGTCATGACGGCACGGGCATGGGGCACCAATACAGCCTCTGGCTTTTGAACAAGCATTCACGAGCCTATGCATCCTTGGCGAAACCGTATGCACGAGAGATAGCCCGCCTTAGCGGAATCCCGGACCCCCCCGACCAGGCGCCGATGTGCCTTGGTTGCCACGCTACCGCGGCGGAAGCGGAGCCCTGGGAGAGAGATCCGACGTTTGCGTTGGAAGACGGAATACAGTGCGAGAAGTGCCATGGGCCCGGGAGCGAGTACTCGAGGCCGGAGGTCATGTCAAATCGCGAGGCGGCCGTGAAGGCCGGACTCCGGATACCCAATAAGGAATGGTGTGCTAACTGCCATTTCACTAAGGGTTCCCATGTGGCGGTCCACGATCTGCCGGCTTTGGATATAGACGAGGCGCTGAAAAAAATCGCCCATCCGCTTCCCGAGAAGCCAACCTTGCCAGCTGGTAAGTCCGAAACCTCCGAGTCGGTCGAGCCGAAAACCGGACCGCAGTATGTTGGAGCTCTGGCTTGCGGTTCGTGTCACAAACAAGAGGCGTTGGGGTTTCAGTACAACGTCTGGCGTCTCAGTAATCATGCTCGCGCCTATGCGGTCCTCGCAACTCCGAAGGCCTTTGAACTGGCGAAGCAGAAGGGTCTGGAGGGTGAGCCCCAGAAACTGGGTGAGTGCCTTCGTTGCCACGCGACCGGATACGGCGAAGAAGCGCCGAGTTTCAGCGCTTCTTTTTCGCCGGCGGAAGGCGTCGGATGCGAGGCCTGCCACGGACCTGGAAGCGAGTATCAGCACGAAGCGGTCATGCGGGATAAGCGTATGTCGGCGAGCGCCGGGTTGAAACCCGTCTCAAGAACCACTTGTCTGCGTTGTCATGAGGATTCTCATGAGAAACCCTTCAACTATGAAGAGGCCAGGCGGCAGATCGAACACCCCAAGAACCGGCCTCAAGCAGCCGCTCAACCTCAATATAAGACACCCGTTAATGCTGCCCTCTCGCCTGATGGGAAAGAGCTTTACGTCGCCTGCGAAGCCTCCAATTCAGTTATAGTCGTCGATACCGCCACCCAGGAGAAAACAGCGGAATTCCAGGTAGGCGGTCAACCGGCCGATGTCAGCTTCTCCCCGGACGGAAAGTATGCCTATGCCAGCAACCGTCTGGATGACACCGTGTCGGTCATCGACGTGGCGAGCCGCAGAGCTGTCCGGACCTTGCAGGTCGGCGACGAGCCGCATGGATTGCTGACGGAAAAGACTGGCCGGTATTTGTATGTTTTGAACACGTCAACCGACGATATCTCGGTTTACGACACCACGACCTTCGAAGAGATCCGAAGGCTGAGTGCGGGCCGAGGTCCCTGGTCACTGGCGCTCTCTCCGGATGGAAACCAAATCCTGGTCACCAACATGTTGTCACGCTTCGTGCCTCTGCGTCAGCCGCCGGTCTCGGAAGTGACAATGATCGACGTTGAACGAGGGGTCGTTGAGAATCGTCTGACGGTGCCGGAAGCGAACCTCATTCAAGGTGTCAGCTGGCATCCGAGTGGTGAGTTCGGCCTGGTAACCCTGAATCGCACCAAGAACCTGGTCCCCATGACGCGTCTGGTACAAGGATGGACCATCAACAACGGTTTGGGCATTGTCTGGAAGGAAGGGAGAGTCGACCAGGTACTGCTGGACGAGCCGAACATGGGCTTTCCCGATGCCGCTGACGTGGCGTTCACTCCCGACGGACGATACGCACTGGTCACCAGCACCACCTCGCACCGTGTGGCGGTTGTTGATGTCCAGAAGCTTCTTTCGATCGTCAAGAGCGCTTCGGAGAAAGAGCGGAAAGAGATTCTGCCCAACCATCGCGGGAAAGCTACCGAGTACGTAATCAAACACATTTCAACCGAGAGGTCGCCGAGAGGCCTGGTCATCGACGCGGACGGTCGCTTCGCCTATGTGTGCAACTCGCTGGACGATTCCCTCACCGTAATCGACCTTGCCTCGCTGGAACCAGTCAAACGAGTGGATCTGGGCGGTCCAAAGGAGATCACGAAGGTTCGATTCGGGGAGCAGACCTTTCACGACGCCAAAATCACTTTTCAGCGGCAGTTCTCCTGCCATTCGTGCCATCCTGACGGTCATGTTGACGGCATCGCCTATGACATTGAGGCCGACGGCATCGGAATCAGCCCGGTTGATAACCGAACTCTGAGAGGTATAAACGACACCGCGCCTTTTAAATGGGAAGGAACGAATCCCAGTTTGTCCCGGCAGTGCGGCGCAAGATTATCGGTCTTCTTCACGCGTGTCGCCCCTTTCACTCCGGAAGAACTCGCTGCTGTGGACAATTACATCTGCACGATTCCGCGTCCGCCCAACCGATATCGACCGCTCGGCGCCCCTCTTACCCCGGCCCAGCGGCGCGGGAAGCGGATCTTTGAAAGAACCATGACAAACGACGGGCAAATCATTCCGGAGGAAAACCGCTGCGTCACCTGTCATTTCCCTCCGCTCTACACTGACCGGAGAAAACACGACGTGGGAACCCGGGAAAAGCTCGACCGGACCGGCACCTTCGATACTCCCCATCTGAACAACATCTATGACTCGGCCCCCTACCTGCACAACGGAATGGCTGCCACCCTGGAGGAAATCTGGACGATCTACAACCCTTACGACACGCATGGGGTCACCAACGACATGACTAAGGACGAGCTCAACGATTTGATCGAGTATTTAAAAACTCTGTGAGTTAGGAGCCACTGTGAAAAGCTCTCGTATTTTCAGTTCACTGTTTGTGTTGGTCGCCACGATCTCGCTCCTCTGGGGAGATCCGCCGACCAAGTCCCCCATTAAGCTTCCCTATGTCTATACCAAGTGGAAGCAGTTTACGACGGCCGACGGGTTACCCAACGATCACATCTTTGCCGTCGAGGTAGACGGTCCAAAAGTCTGGGTGGGAACCGAGGACGGTCTTGCTTGCATCGACAAGCGGACCGGCAAAATTCAGAGCTGGAAAGAAGAAGACGGGCTGCCGTGGAAAGTTGTAACCGGTCTGGTGGTAGACAAACGCACCGGGGATCTCTGGTTAGGGTTGTTCGGCGGGGGGTTGGCTCGTTTCAGCGGCGGTCGTTTTGACCATTGGCACCAGATGAACAGCGGGTTGGTTAACGACGTGGTTTACGCTGTCGCGATCCAGGGAGATAACGTCTGGGCCGCAACTACCGCCGGATGCAGCCGCTTCAACACCAAGACGGGGGAATGGACGATTTTCACTGAAAAGAATGCCCCCATGGAGGAGATCTGGAACTACAACGTCCACGCTACTGAGGAAAAGGTTCATTTGGCCGTGTGGGGAAGTGGAGTTCTGGAGTTTGACGTAAAGACCGAGCGATGGAAGGAATACCTGGATCCGGACGGCGAAATGGAAATCGACCTTTACCGCGACGACGGCATTGTTCACGTCATCACTACTGCAGCAGAGTATGTCGATGATGTCCTGTGGGTCTCCTCCTACTTCGGCGTCTGTCGCTATGATGGGCGGCACTGGCGGGGTTTCTATGAACATGAATGCGGCCTTCCCAGTGATTTCAACAACAATCTCAAAGCCCGCAGCGCCATTGAAGCGTGGTTCTGCACGGACAAGGGGCTGGGCGCATGCATGGATTTCGAAACGGACACCTGGGTTGCGTACACTCGAAATAGCGATGGTACCGGCAAAGCCGTGGTGACCCGTGGGAAAGAGGTCCTGGAAGTTATAGAAGGACCCGTCAATGTGCCCCAGAGCTTTATCATCTGCGCGGACATCGATGGCGACGATGTCTGGGTTGGAACCGGGAAAGGTTTGGGATGGGGCATCGGAGAAGGTTACTATCCAGGCTTGAAGGAGCGACTGCCGGCAAAGACCTCAAACCTGCGCTCCGAGAATTCACCCTCGAGAAATGGACGTGCGCAATGAAAAGAACCGCTCTCTATTTTGTAGTCATTACCGCGGTTTTTGCGGCAAGTGCCATCACAGTCATCGCCTCTTCGGAACTCGCCGGAGTCCAGTGGCCCGGCTTCCTTCCGTTCGACAGCCCGGAAATCCGGAGTATTTTGAACAAGATCAACGGGCTCGAGTACTACCAGGTTCCGGCTCTGGAAGTCAGGAAGGACGAGAATTACGCGTCCACACCCTTGGACGTTGTCCCCTTTGGTGGTGTGAAGCCGTTCAAGGAGCATTTCCTGCTTCAGATGGAGTACACCGGCCCTGGACGGAGTATTCCAGAACCCGAACATGTCGATACCGTGAAAATCGGCTTTATTGGCCCCCTTGTGGCAACAGTGTCGATTGCAACCGGCGGCAAGAGCCACGAAGAAGCGCTCGGCATCCAGATGTTACGAGGTAGCCGGCTGGCGATCGAGGAAGCCAACGCCCGCGGAGGGTATCTTAAGAGGAAAATCCCGTTCGAGCTGGTGATCAGCAACGACAACGGCTTATGGGGATCTTCCGGTAACGAAATCGTAAAAATGGCCTATAAAGATAACGTTTGGGCCATACTTGGAACGATTGATGGCGCCAATAGCCATATCGCTATCCGTGTCGCGCTGAAAGCGGAACTTCCCGTAATGAATACAGGCGACTCAGATCCGACCTTTATCGAAACGAACATTCCCTGGGTTATCCGCAATATGGGAGACGACCGCCAGCAAGCCTATATGTTGGTGGATTATCTCCACCGCAAGCTGGACCTCAAAAGGGTCGGGGTCATCCGGGCCAGCAACCGTTACGGTCGTTTCGGCATCCGCGAATTCAAAGACGGCAGTAGAAGACTCGGCCGGCCGGTTCCCATCGAGATGGCCTACCATGTGGGCGATGAGGACTTTTCCCTGCAACTCGAGAGGATAAACAGGGCGAATGTCGAGGCTGTCGTCCACTGGGGTGACGCGGCCGAGGGCGCGAAGATCCTGAACCAGATGCGCCAAATGGGAATGAATCAGCCATTTTTCGCCTGCGACCGGTGTCTGTCAGACGAGTTTGTCCAGGCTGCTGGAGCAAACGCCGAAGGGGTGATTTGCGCATTCCCCTGGAACCCGGACCGGGATGATCCCAAGTTGCACAGCTTCAGGGAGCGTTTCCGGAAGCGCTTTGGAACCGAGCCTGACACCTACGCCGCCCATGGGTTCGACGGAATGAATATGCTCATTTGGGCAATCCAGGTGGCGGGATTGAATCGCGCCAAGATTCGCGACGTGCTCGCTTACCTGCCTGCGCCTTGGCCGGGAGTCACGGGCGATATCGTTATGAGCGCCTGTCTGGATGATGTGGGGGAGGTTTACCTGGGCAAACGCGAAAACGGGCGGTGGAAGTTTTATTCCCGTGAGGACCTCGGAATTCCTCGCGGGTACATTGCCCCGCGGGACCGATTGAGCCGCGATCATTGAGACTGGAAAAAGGCAAAAGGAGAATCGACCGGGAATTCCTCGTTTTTCGCTTCTTTGATTCCCGGTCGCTGCGCATGTCGGCAAGTGCCATACTCCTCATTCTTACCCTTCTTCCCCAGCTTCTTGCCGCCCAACAACCTCACTACGACGGCCGAAAGAAGCAGCTCGAGTACCCGGGGCCGGGACGAGAGTTGGGCGAGCCGGCGGACGTCACCGAGGTCAGGATCGGATACTTTGGTCCGGGCGATCACACCCATCCGCTCGCGGGTGACATGTGGCTGGCCGCTCAAATGGCCCTGGAGGAAGCTAACGCCGAAGGGGGCTATCGAGGTCTCCCCTTTCGGCTGCTTGCCGTCTGGTCTGAAAATCCCTGGGAGGGCGGTGACAGGGATTTGGTACGCCTGGTTTACAACGAAAAGGTGTGGGCCATTGTCGGCGGAATCGACGGGGCTTCCACCCACCTTGCCGAGCAGATCACAGCAAAATCGCGGTTGGCCCTGGTGAATCCGGCAAGCACGGACAAGACCGTGAGTTACGCTTTCGTACCCTGGGTGTTCTCAATTCCGCCGGGCGACCATATCCAGGCGCCTGTTCTGTGCGCCGCTGTAAAAGAAGCTCTCGCCAGCCCCAACGCGCGCTTTGCCATGATCTCGGCAGTCGATCACGACTCTCAACTTGCCATGGCCGAGTTCCGGTCTTTGCTGGCAAAGCAAGGCATAGTTCCTTCCTTTCATGTCCAGGTACGCAGCATAAACCAGGAGATCGCCGAGGCAGCCGAGAAGATTGCCGCCTTCAACCCGAGCGCGATCTTGGTGGTCGCCGGCGCGGTTGACAGCGCGAACCTGGTGCTGGCTCTCAGAAAGGCCGGCAGCAAAGCAACTGTTTACGGCAGCTGCACGATGGGGCGGCGGATTTTCCTCGAGACCGCCGGACAAGAAGCGGAAGGAGTCATTTTTCCTGTACTTGGAAACCCTTCGCCCGACTACAATTCGTTCTCCAAACGGTTCTCGTCTCGCTCGGGCCACGCTCCGGACTTTACCGCGATTTACACCTACGATGCCGTGCGCCTGGTTGTCGAGGCCATTCGAAGAAGTGGTCTTAACCGTGCCTTGATCAGGGATGCCATTCGCGACCTGTCCGGATGGCAAGGCACAAGTGGGAAGATCGAATGGGATCCGGTCGGCCAAAACGTCGCCCCCGTCTGGCTCGGGTCTTACAGGCGAGGAAAAATCCAGGTATTGATAGATCATCGATGAGATCCTAATCCGCGTAATCCGCGGCATCCGCTTTATCCGGGGGCAAGAATCGTCGAGCCCTTCGCATTCTCCACACAGACTATTCACAAATCACAACAAAACGTTTATGATTCTGCACTTTAAATCTGCAGGAGGATGATGGCGCCGGGTTCGTTGCTATTGATCGCAGTGGGTTTGTCGATGGATGCATTCGCGGTTTCCGTGAACAATGGCATCACCACCCGGCAATCCCGAGCTTATCAGGCTTTGGTGTTGGCACTGTTTTTCGGTGGCTTCCAGGCGTTGATGGCCTTTGCGGGATGGTCCCTGGGAAGTCTTGCTCAAGGCCTTGTCGCCGCTATCGATCACTGGATTGCTTTCGTTCTTCTTACGGCAATAGCGGGCAAAATGATGTACGAGGCCGTTACCGAACAGGAGCCGGCTTGTTATGTCGGCGTGCTCGGTATCTGCACGATCCTCGCGCTCTCGGTTGCCACCAGCATCGACGCACTCGCGGTCGGTGTCTCACTCTCTCTTCTTCAGTCTTCGATTTTGGATCCGGTCGTCGTGATCGGCCTGACAACCTTCTTACTGACGTTGATCGGTTCCGCTCTAGGACAGTTCCTGGGAAGTCTGGCCGGTAAACGGTTCGAGTTCCTTGGTGGGCTTATTCTGCTTGCGATAGGGGCAAAAATCCTGATCGAGCACCTCTGTTCTCATTGCTAGGCCGGCGGTTCAGTCCGGGTCAGGAGAACTCAGGCTGAGAACATAGGCGCTGACGGCCTTGATGTCGTCCGGCTTGAGACGCTTCTTGAAGCCCATCATCGCCGTCCCTTTGACGCCTTCCGCCACGACCTTTTCAATCTGTTCCGGTTTCTTGCCGTGTTTCCATTCGTCGTCATCCAACCGCATATTTTTCGTCGCTGCCTTACCGCCGGGCATATGACAAAGCTGACAACGACTCTTATAAATCTGGGCGCCGCGTTTGAGCATCTCGGCTTTGGCGGTCTCGGAGTCTTGCGCTCTTAACTGTGCAGGAACGCCGGGGAAGATCACAAACAGGCAGGCTACGAGCCCTGCAATGAGAAAGAAAAATCTGGACATTAAAAAACACTTTACCACGCGAGCCGGTGAGACCGAAGAAGCTCGCTCGGTGTAGACAGGCGGGAGCCCCGACATAATTGTGGTCAGAGAGCAGGATCGATGGTTTCAGCACGGGCTGATAGTGGTCGGACTCTCCAGAGTGCGACACCGGGCCGCAGGCAGGGTCAAAGGTGTCAGCATCGTCCTGCTGCGATGCCGGACTCTTAAGCTTGAGAGTCCGGCCACAATAAAGACCATCGTTCAACCGGCGACCGGGTTTGTAGTCCCGCCTTCAGGCGGCCTTTAAATCGGTCATGCAGCAACAATTGACCGCTGGGTAACTACCCGGCTAACCCGGATTTCTCACAACCCGAACGCTCGGCGGGCAAATTGACCGTTTTTGGGGGGCTGGAAGGGGGACGATAAGGCTTGTTTGCTTCTTTCGCTTGGTCCGGAAGAACAAACCAGTCCCCCGGGAGCCGGGTGGAGGCGAAATCGCCCGGCTCGGTGGCGTAAAACGGCCAGACCTCGCCCTTTAAGCCATCCTTACAATCCCAGTTTTCAAGCCGTTTCTTTCAGTTTTCCACAGGCGGCGCCAGGTTCTGGTAGACCAGCCGGAACAGATCCTGGTA
>Ga0116188_1003450_pt1 | contig 11581 bp, 20 predicted proteins | sample AD_JPNTR2_MetaG_FD_89807 | JGI IMG/M metagenome (GOLD analysis project Ga0116188, IMG submission 89807) | Active sludge microbial communities of municipal wastewater-treating anaerobic digesters from Japan - AD_JPNTR2_MetaG | ecosystem: Engineered > Bioreactor > Anaerobic > Digestate | place...
ATTCCAAATTAATATCCGGGTTACTCTATATTTCTAAAATGCTTCTTGAACGGGGTGTAAGACCTGATATTCATCGTATTTTTAAGATAATGTATTTCGCAGATAAAGAATCTCTCAAATTATACAAACAACCGGTATTTGGTGGTTTTTGTGCAATTCCCTACGGTCCGGTTCAAGACGAATTATACAAAATTATTAAAAAATGCAGAGATGGAAAGAGTAACTGCTGTGATTTTGAAGTCATAGATAAAATGTTCATTAATCCACTTAATGATTACGATGGTGATGAGTTTTCTCAAAGTGATTTTGAATGTTTGGACAAATCTATTTCAGAAAATGCTAATCTTACATTTGAAAACACAGCCATAGGTTATCCAATGAATTTACTCGATATTGCTTCTGCATCTGGATTGAACCAGGATGAGATCGAATACATTAAAGAGGTAGAACAAAACCGATACCTTTTAGTTGAAGAATAAAATGACTAAGCTTGGGGAGTTTTTCCCGGAAGAAAATCAAAGTGATTATATCGGTAAAGTTATAAAAATAAGATCTGTAATAAAACTCTACGAGCTCTCAACAACACCCCCCTAAAGAAAAAAGATTTGTGATAATTGGTGAATCGGTTAATGAATTTGCACTCCTGTTTATAAATAGTAACCTAAATGAGAATGTCCATAAACCGGGAAGTGTTACTCACAGTTTGCAAATCGCAATCAACAAATACGACGGATGTAATTATTTAAGACACAATTCATATGTAGATTGTACAAGGATCATACCTAAGGATAAAATTAAGGTAATTTCGACTATTACTAATAATCAAGATCTGTATTTAGGTAAAATGGATCATACTCACTGGGATGCAGTATACACCGCAGTTGTTGGTGCTCCAACAATCACACCTAAACAGAAAAAAATGTTCAACCTTGTTTAACTCTTCACAGTAACCTTACTAATTACAAAGACTTAAGAAGCAACCATTCAGGATTCACGTTTTGCATCCAGCAAAACGCCCTACGGGTTCGTAGCAGTTTGCATTAAGGTTTATTTTTAACATTTTTCTAAAAAATATCTTGACTTAATTAAAAGAAAATGCTATATTTTGTAAATACATTGCGGAGTAGAGTAGTGGTCTAACTCACGAGCCTCATAAACTCGACATCTCACAAAGATGACGTTGGTTCGAATCCAACCTCCGCTTCCAACAAAAATGGAGAATTTAAAATGATTGAAAGAACGTTTGCTATTCTTAAACCAGAAGTTTTCACAGATGAAAGAAAAGATATTGCATCATTTATCTACAAACTTTTAGATCTTAATAGAATAAAAATTGTAGATATAAGACTTATTCAAATGACAGAGAATGAAGTAAAACAGTTTTACAAAGAACATGAAGGGAAAGATTTTTATCTTCCTTATGTTAAACATATGAGTAATAAAGATCTTGTTGTGATGATTCTTGAAGGTGAAGATGTAATAAGTAAATGGAGAGAGTTGATGGGATCGACTGATCCTTCTCAAGCAAGAGTAGGTACAATTAGATATATGTTTGGTAAATCTACATCAGTAAATTATGTTCATGGATCTTCAAGTAAAGAAGCATATGAACGTGAAGCAAAGATGTTTTTTAAGGAAATATGAGGAGATTTTTGATGAGTTCTTTGATAAAAACTCCATTGAGATATCCGGGAGGTAAAAGTAGGTTAGTTAAATATCTAAAGGATTATCTTCCTAATTCTGAATGGAATGAGTATAGAGAAGTTTTTTTAGGTGGAGCATCTTTTTTTATTTACATGAAACAAACTTATCCAGATAAACAATACTGGATAAATGATAAATATTACAACTTATATTGTTTTTGGAAAGAATTACAACAGAATTCTACAGAATTATCAAATGCAATTTTATCGAAGAAAAAAGAATATCCTGATAATATAGTTGGGAGAAATTTGTTCGAGAAATGTTTGGATATATTGAAGACATCTAAAGATGAATTTCAAATTGCTTGTGCTTTCTATATAGTCAATAAGTGTTCTTTTTCAGGATTGACTGAGAATTCGAGTTATGCTCCACAAGCATATGTACAAAACTTTTCAGATAATGGAATAATTAATTTACAGAAATATACAGATATATTGAAAGATGTTAAAATAACTAATTTAGATTATAGTGAAGTTTTGACAAATGATGAAAAGACATTTATTTATTTAGATCCACCATATGATATTAAACATGCTTTGTATGGAAATAATAAAGGTAGTTTACATAGAATGTTTAATCATGAGGATTTTAGAAATTCTATAAATGAATGTAAATGTAAATGGCTTATATCTTATAATGATAATGAATATATTAGAGAATTATTTTCTACTTATAATATATACAAATTTGATACCAAGTATGTTATGAGATGTTCAGGAAAAGAATCAGAAATTAAACAATCTAAAAAATCGACTGAGTTAATTATTAAAAATTATTGAGAGAATTAAAATGAATGAAATATATCAAAAGGTAGAGGTATTTCTATTAGAGATATAAATAAATATGATTGTTGTTTTTGAATAGGAGCGTGACTTCGATTGGTGAAGAAGGCTGTCTTATAAGCAGAGGTATGAGAGTTCAAATCTCTCCGCTCCTACCAATAAATTAAGGAGGTATATATGGCAAATGGTTCAAGTGGTGGAATTGGTATAGGAACTTTACTAGCAATAGTATTTACAGTTCTGAAGTTATGTGGAGTTATTAGTTGGTCTTGGGTATGGGTATTATGTCCTGTATGGATTCCATTAGGATTAGTATTGATATTACTTGTAATTACTTTTGTGATAGGACTTTCGATAAATAGATGAAAAATTTTGAAGAGTAGGTACAGCAAGAACTAAAAATAAAGGTTCAAATCCTTTTTCTCCCGCACTTTATCGGGAGAAAAATGTCTAGTGGAATAGACATCTACTCTGTAAATTTTTAATATAGGGGTTGTAACTATTTAAATAAAATTTAGACATTTTTGTAAAAACTTGGACATTTTAATAACCTATTAATATAAATACATAGTGAAAGGTTAAATATGGAGAAAAGAAAACCTATGGTCGTAAGAGTTACTAAAGAAGAATTTGAGCTTGATGATGGAAGAATCTTTCCTCATGTTATAGAACTTGATGAAGTTCCTACTATTGAGGAATTTCAAAAAATCTATGATAAGGTTAGGGATCAATATAAGGATTTACTTGAAACAGATGAATAAGCTTATAAGCATAAAAGAAGCATCTGAGATGCTTGGTGTTGACCAAAAAACTCTTAGAAGATGGGAATCTGATGGTAAGATCACATCTAAAAAGACTAAGGGAGGTCATAGAAGATATCTATTGTCTGAGATACAATCATTACAGGGTATAGATACCATTGAAGTGAAAACTGATTGTGTGGCTATTTATTGTAGAGTCTCATCACATGAACAAAAACAAAAAGGTGACTTAGATCGACAAAAAGGCAGAATGCTTGATTACTGTGTAGAAAGAAAATATAAGGTTGAATATGTATTTGATGAAGTTGGCTCTGGTATGTCAGATAAAAGAACTAAATTATTAAAACTTATGGATTTATGTATAGAAGGTAAAATATCTAAAGTCATTGTTGAGCATAAAGATAGATTAGCAAGATTTAATATAAACTACTTGAAAAAGTTTTTTGAAAGCCATAATGTGACTTTAGAGATAGTTGAAGAGACTCTTCCTAAAAGTTATGAGAATGAATTGGTAGAAGATATGTTATCTCTTATATCTTCCTTTTCATCCAAGATATATGGTAAAAGAAGTGCTGAGAATAGAAGAAAGAAAAAGGATGTTTTGGAGAGCATAATAGAATGAAATTTGTTAGATCAACAAAATGTAGCTTAAAATTTGCTACAAAACATAAAACCGAAGAATTACAAACTATCCTTACCGAGTATGGTAAAGTTTGTAATATCTTTATAGATCATTTTTGGAAGAATGGAACTCCTTCTAAAGCTGAACTTCTTAAAGATATAGTTGATCTTCCTAAAGAGACTTGGTTAAGTGCCCGTTTGAGAAAAGTTGCTGCAAGAGAAGCTATTGACATGATCAAGGCTACAAGAGAAAGATGGAAGTCTAAACCTGATAAAATGAAGATGCCTGTTCATAAAGGTAAAAGAATGTATGTCTCTTGCACTATAGCTGATCTTAATGAATCCGAAGAGTCTACTGAATTTGATGCATGGTTACATATAGCTTCTGTAGGCGACAAGCATATACTTGATTTACCCATTAAATACCATAAACATTTTAATAAGATAGCTTCTATTGGTAAAAGATTAAATAGTTATATCATTACAGATAAGTATGTACAATTTAGTTTTGAAGTTGAAACTCCACCTAAAAAAGAGCCTGTTAATTGTATAGGTATAGATACTGGCATAAATGCTCTTGCATCTTTGAATAATGGTATTCAAATAGGTACTGAGATTAAACTAATGATAGAACGTATAAAAAGATGTGAGCATGGTTCTAATGGTCAGAAAAGAGCAAGAAGAGCTATTAAGCAGTATATAGATGAGTGTGTAAAGAAAGTTATGTCTCTTGATCCAGATTTAATTGTGGTAGAGAGATTAAAAAATTTAGGAAATAAAACAAAACTCAAAGCACGATTGAGTAAAAGTATTCGTGCTTCTATCGGTGCTTGGAACTGGAGATATTGGTTAAAGAGGCTTGAACAAGCATGTGAGGCTAACCGTGTTAGTTTCAGAACTGTGCTTCCTTTTAATACCAGTATAACTTGTTCCAAATGTGGTTGCATTGATAGGGGAAATCGTTCAGGAACAGTATTCAAATGTCTTAAGTGTAACCACAAAGACAATGCTGATGTAAATGCAGCTTTGAATATACTGGAGCGATTTCTTACAGGAATCTACGGTTCCTGTTACAAACCTAAACATCTTGGATTTGTCCAAGTTTAAAGGAACGGTGAGAAATTTGATACTATATTACTCGATCCTCCATACGCAATTCGAAAGTCAATGGAGATGTATAAAGGAAAGATAATGAGTCCTTTTAATGCTTTGAAAGATGCTATTCCTTCAATATTAAATAGTAATGGAATAGTAATGACATTCGGATATCATTCAACTGTAATGGGTAAAAGTAGAGGATTTGAAAAAGAACATATTTTGTTAATAAGTCATGGTGGAGCAATACACGATACTATTGCTGTAATCGAAAGGAAAATAAATGAAATTATATAGATTTTATCCTAATGATTGTGGAACAGAATATTTTGTAATGTCAGATTCAAGAGAAAATGCAATGGTAAAATGGATCTATTCCTAAAATAATTGAATATGATATAAATCAAGTAATAGAATCAGAAATATCTTAAAAATAATTATGAATGAAAGATCTCATTATATCAGATTGGGTAAGAGACCATCAAAGTATGGAGATAGAAGAGCACATAGAGAACATAGATATGATAGTTATTGGACTATGCCGAGTAGTAAATTTTGGAAACGTCAAGCAAATAAAAGAGTAAGAAAATCTTTTTGTATAAATGGAAATTATTACAAAAAATGTTTTGATAGTTTTGAGTGGTCTTGAAAGGAGAATAAGTTTATGAAGTGTTTTTATCACAATGATTTAGATGGTAAATGTTCTGCTCATTTGGTACATAGAAATGTAGGGATTCATGATTTATTTGATGATAGTATGATATCTATCGATTACACTGATGAGTTTCCATTTGATATAATAAAACCAAATGAACAGGTTTGGATTGTAGATTTTTCTATAAGTCCTGATGATATGAGAAGATTAATATCTATTACAAATGATATTACGTGGATAGATCATCATAAAACTGCTATAGAGAAATACAAAGATTTTGAATTTCAATTACGTGGAGTAAGATATGATGGTTTTGCTGGATGTGAATTAACATATGCATATATTCATCATATGACTGCAAGAGGAGATGGTGTTATTAAAAATTTCAATGAAAATATGTTGAAAGATGCTCCTATGTTTATTAAGTTTGTTGGTGATTGGGATCTTTGGAAATTTAAGTATGGAGATGATACTAAGTTTTTTAAGTCTGGAATAGAATCATACGATACTTCACCATCATCTAATACTTGGATTAATGTAGAATTGGATTATAAAAAATACATAGAAATTGGTAAAACTATTGAAAGATTTAAATCTAATTACTATAAAGAAATGGTAAGAGATTTCTCTTTTGAAGTACAATTTGAAGGTTACAATTGTATAGCGTGTAATGCAGGTAAAGTCAGTAAAATGCTCTTTGACAGTTGTTCTAAACAATATGATATCTACATACTATTTGTTTTTAATGGTAATATTTATCGTGTTAGTCTGTATAGTAGAGATGAGATAGATGTCTCTGAAATAGCAAAAAAATATGGTGGAGGTGGTCATAAAAATGCCTCCGGTTTTGAGTGTAAGAAATTACCATTTCAGAAAATATAAATAAAGTTACAGTTCAAAAATATGGAAATTTTATAAATAATAATTGGAATTAAAGGCGTTTATTTCAGTGGTATAGAATACTTCGTTTACACCGAAGAAGTCATAGGTTCAAATCCTATAACGCCTATTAAGCGGTAGTAATTTAATGGTTAAAATCCTAGTCTTCCAAACTAGTGAAGAGGTTTCGATTACCTCCTACCGCACCATTTAACAAAAAGAGTAGTATGAGTATTCTGGACAAGAAAGAATATCTATCCGATAGTTTTAAAAATGGTGATAGAGTAATTATCAAAGGAAAAGAATCTGGAAAGAATATTTGGGCAACAGTAGTAAAGAAAGTATTGGGAAAAAAGATTTTGAAAACAGATGATGGTGAAGAAATAGAATTTGATCCTGAGTTAATATTAGCAGGAAATGAATAAAGATATATACGGATGTAGCTCAACGGTAAGAGCATCTGTCTGATACACAGAAGGTTGAAAGTTCAATTCTTTCCATCCGTACCAATAAAGGAGATATGATATGATTGAATATGTAAATGGTGATATATTTAAAGGTAAAGATGATGTCATAGTTCATGGATGTAATTGTTTTTGTAATATGGGTGCTGGAATAGCACTTCAAGTTGCTAAATATTATCCAGAAGCAAAAAATATAGATAATGTAGAATATGGTAAAAAAAGTAAATTAGGTACTTATACTTTTTGGGAAGGTACAAATATTTTTTATCCTGAACAAAAAATTATAATAGTAAATGCATATACTCAATATTATCCAAATGTAAAATTAAAACCGTTTGATTATGATGCATTTGGTAAAGTTCTTCCTCAAATAAAAGAAAATTTTGTAGGAAAAAGTATAGCATTTCCAAAAATAGGTGCAGGTTTAGCAGGTGGAGATTGGAATATAATTGAAAAAATGATTAATGATGTTTTTGATGATACTAATGTAAAAGTTTATTTGTATGATTAAATAGATATTCATTATAAATAAAGGAGATATTGAAATGAGTTTAAATGTATATTCCGCTTTTGCTACTGATAATAATAAAGGTGGATGTTTCATTATAGTAGCACATGATCAAGAAGAAGCAGAAAGATTAGTGAGATATCCAGAAGAATTCTACAAAGATTGGCAAGATAACTGGAATAAATATCGAAACTTAGGATTTATAAATATAACTGAATGTACAATAGTTAAATTAGAACCAGATTTACAAACCACAGAAACTGTACCTAGTATAATATGTGGAGATGTCTTTATTGAATAATAGAAATTTAGCGGAAGTGGCAGAAAGGTTATGCACGTCTTTGCCGAAGACGTTCAAGTGGGATCGATACCCATCTTCCGCTTTTTAAAGTTGGGAGTATGATATAGAATGGATGTTCAATGGTATAAAAATAAATATGATATCTTTAACATGAAAGGTTATGATTACGACAGAATAATTGAAGATTTTGAAACTGATTTCATGTTTGAATTAATACAAGGTTATAGAAAATTACATGAAGTGCCATTTGAAAGGTTTAGACAATGTGTATTTAATTTACTTGGTAAGATAAATCATTTATATGAATGTTCTCAATATAGACTTGATGGAAATAAAATATGGGTTTCTATATTTAATGCTAAACTAAATGATTTATGTTTTCAGTTGTACCCCTTTAGATATGATAATAGTTTTCTAACTTTATCATACTATTTTTTAAAGAAAGATAGATATGTTGTAAATAATAAACCTTTGTTTACATTTGATATAAAAGAACAACTTTCTTTTATGAACTTAAACGTTAATTTTACAAAAAATGAGTTGGATACTAAGTATAGGGAGTTGTGTAAAATATATCATCCAGATAAAGGTGGATCTTCAGAAATGTTTAATAAACTACATAATTGTAGATTGGTGTTACAAAATTATTTAGAAAGGAAAGATTGATATAAATTTGATAATAATTATCTGATTACATTTAATAAATATAGATATCAATCAGAATATAGTCGTTCTGGATACATATCATCTATATTTTATGAAATTAAATCTGAATTACAACAGAAACATATTAGAAAAGAAGTTTCATTAATTGAGTTAAATGAAAAACTAGATTGGTTTGATAGATCATTTGATGAGTCAGTGAAACTATCTAAAGAATCATAAACAAAAAATAAGGAGTATTGATATGAATTACAAACCATTTGGAAATCGTGTAGTTGGTAAACTTAAGAAATCAGTAGAAAAGAAAACAGAAAGTGGTCTATACATTCCTTCAACGAGTGAAACTGAACGTTATGATGAAGTTGAAATTGTTGCTGTTGGTAGAGGATATGTAACTCAACAAGGTAATATCGTTGAGATGGAATCTAAAGTTGGTGATGTTGTGTTGATTATGAAGAATTCAGGATTGCCTTTACCCAAGAAAGGTAATGATGAACTTGATGCAAACGAAGAATATATAGTGTTTCAGGAAAGTGATATTATTTGTAGAAAATTGTAATAAGTTTTTATAGTGGTAATATTTCATTGGTTAGAATCCCTTGCTGTGAATAAGGAGAAGAGAGTTCAATTCTCTCTTACCACCCCATTTAGTAATTCCGAAAAATAGAGATATTTATGAAGATATATGATCCTGTGATAGATTTAAAAAGATATTCACGATTAATGGGTGAAGAAAATTTCAGTAGAGAATTTTCAAAGACACAGATAAAGGAAATAATTGAACATCAGATAACAAAATTTGAGATTAGAGAAAAGATTGTTATTATTGGTAAAACTGATATTGGTCAAATAGTTTTGTATGAATCCGAAAAAGAAATAGATATAGATAAAGTTTTTTTAGAGCAACTGAATAAAATAACATCTGAAGATAATAAAAAATTTTGTTTATTGAATATAAAATCTGAGGATAGTGTCATAAAAGATTTGTCTCAATTTACAATTTTTGTTTTGGAAGATGGAGAAAAACTTGAGTTGTCTGATACTCTTAAAAAATTATATGAAAATATAGATAGTATAAACGAATTTGTAGATTGGAGTTTATATGGGATATAGAAATTATATAGGATATATTTCTAAAAAAGAATATAATGTCATTAAAGATTTTACGTATGAAGAATTGTGTAAACATTATGATACTGATTATGTCAGACCTCATATAGTTACAGAAATATATGAATTTGGAAAATATTGTGATCATTTAGAATTCTTAAGAGATGATTTCTTCACAAACAAAGAAACTAATGAATATTTTAATAATGATGATTATGAATTCTTCAAGACAGATAAAAGTTGTTTGAAATACTGGATAGAACACTATAATGAGAATGTAAAGAAGTACTATTTAGATTTGTTGGATGGGATTGATGTGTATGGTGATGTAAAGAATATATCAGAAGAAAAGGTAAGAAAATTAGTAAATCATGTGAATAGTATGTCATCAGAGTGGAACTGTTTGACTCCATATGATCTTGAAAATGGAGATGCAGTTACTAAAGCATGGAAATATGAATATGAAATTTTTGAATTGGTTAGAATATATAAAACCTTTAATTTTAAGAAAAATATTTTAGTTTACTACGGGTATTGAATTTTTGCTGGTGTCGCCAAGTGGAAGGCGTTCGGTCTGCAAAACCGTTTCTTTCAGGGTTCGACTCCCTGCACCAGCTTTAATAAGGAGGATTTTCAATATATGTCAAACAAAATTGAACGTTATAATCACTATGGTATTGTGGTAAATGTCAGATCTGATCTGAAAGGTAAACATAGGGATTATTGTTTATGTTACAGAAATTGTCAAAAATTTAAACCAAGTGGTAATGAAAATTGTAAGATAGCACAAACAGTTTTTGAAACTTGTGTAAAATTTGGTATAGTTACACCTATGTGGGAATGCCCCGAATATGTTGAAAATATAAATACTGAGTAAATGATTAATTAGGAGATAATACAATGCCACAAGTTTTAAAGTTAAATTCTGCTTATATGCCTTTAGAAGTTATCAGTCTTAAAAAGGCAATCAATCTTATTGAAAGAAAAAAGGCAGAAGTTGTTGAAATATATGAAGGTAAGTATCTTAATACTTTCAAACAGGTATATGAAATGCCAGCAGTTATTCGTCTTGTTTCATTTATTTGTCCAAAGAAAGATATGAAGTTCATAAAACCTATGACAAGACAAAATATATATGATGAGTTTAAAGGTACATGTGCATATTGTGGAAGTCATGTATCACGTCAAAATATGACTATTGATCATATAATTCCACGTAGTTCTGGAGGTCAATCTTCTTGGTTAAACCTTGTAGTTGCATGTAAGAAATGTAACACAAAGAAGGGATGTAAAAGTCTAGAAGAAAGTGGTATGAAACTTCTACAGAAACCAAGAGTTCCTATACTTGCTGATAGTTTTCAGAAAGGAATGATTCAAAAACTAAAGGCAATAAAGTGGATTACTTCCAAGAAAGAATTCTTATCTTATTTGTATTGGAATGTCGAATTGGAAGAATAATAGAATTTAGAACTCCTATAAATAGGTTTAGAGATTGTGGGAAAAGCAGAAGAACTCCCTGCCTGATCTTGATATGTCAGTGTTAAGATCTACCATTTCTCTTTTATTTATAGAAATTCTAATATTTTTGTTTATGAAAAATATAAATAATAATGTAGAATGTAACTTTATAGAATAGAAGGAATAGATAATGAATTCATTTACAGAGCATTATTATTTGAACGAGAAGTGGATATCACCATTACGAAAAATCAAAAACCTTTTTAGTAGAATAAAATCTTATGATTTAAATGTCGATAGATTACCTATATTTCAGGAAATATCAGAAAGGGGTTATGAAAGAATTAGCGAAAAAATATCTGATCGAGTGGAAATTAATGATTGGAGAAAGCGTATGGCGAGTCGTCTTGACTTGGAGGATGAAGAAGATTCAAAAACAAGAAGGGATTTCACTAAGAAGTATATATTAAAGTCTGTTGATAATATAATTAATATATTTAAAGGAGTATTAAAAGGATCTAATTCTAAATTGCCCGATGGTTATAACTTAATAGACGCATCGGTATATGAAACAAACTTA
>Ga0116188_1003453_pt1 | contig 11575 bp, 10 predicted proteins | sample AD_JPNTR2_MetaG_FD_89807 | JGI IMG/M metagenome (GOLD analysis project Ga0116188, IMG submission 89807) | Active sludge microbial communities of municipal wastewater-treating anaerobic digesters from Japan - AD_JPNTR2_MetaG | ecosystem: Engineered > Bioreactor > Anaerobic > Digestate | place...
CTATCCGCATGGCTGGATTCGAATCATGGTTCAGGACGTAAAGCAAAGCGTCGCGAACCTGCTTGTCATAAGGGAAGTTTTGAAGAGCAGCCAAAGCCTGCCTGCGAACCCCGTTGTTCTCGTCGGTCTTCAAAGCAGTGATTAATGCTCGCTTGATGTCATCGTCCGGTTGCTTCAATTGATCCGTATTGAGAACATTGACGGCTCTCAGCCTGACACCCGGATTCTGGGCCTCGATTAAGGCCACGCTCAAGAGGTTCTGGATGGCAGGATCATTAATGCTGCCTCGGACACGAACCGGCTTGGTGGCCTCATAGGTAAACTCGACATCTCCATCGGTGGCGTCTGCATCAATGAAGCGAATATTGCCGATAGAGATATCGTCGTTGCTGGAAGCCGAAAGTTGACCGGCAACGGGAAGCTGAAGAATCTCGTGCTCACCCGGCGATTGGTTGTCGTAAAACCGCCCGATAACAAGCCCTAATGCGAGACAAACAACTCCTGCAATCGCCGTCTGATAACTGGGAACAAGGACACGCCAATTCCATTTCGGTATCCAGCCGCGCGACGATTCATGCTGATGACGTAACGCAATTCGCAATTCGCGTCGCGCCTGGCGCAACAGATCATCTGGCGGTTCATGGGCCGCGCCGGCAACCTCCGTGAGTTCCTTGATTTCTTCCAGCTGTTGACGGCACTCGGCACATGTCGCCAGGTGTTTCTCAGTAAGGGCCCTTTGAGCGTCATCCAACTCGTCGTAAACCAGTAATGGAATCCACTCCTTGAATTTCTGGTGCCTCATAGTCAACCTCGTAATCTGCCCATCCGGCTACTCAAAGACAGGCCGGAGTTGATCCCGGAGCCTTTCCGTGGCAGTAAACAGGTACTTCTTTACCGTGCCTTCAGCACAGTTCATCAGCATGGCGATTTCCTTCAACTTGTAGCCTTCGTAGTGTCGAAGCGTAAAGACCAGTCGCTGCTGCGGCGAAAGCGTTCCGATCGCAGTTCGCAGATGACGCGATATCTCCTTTCCGAACGTCTTCTGGTCGGACGGCGTCTCGGGCGAGACCAGCTCGAGAGTCCCGGGCCTGCCGTCCTCATCCTTAATGGCATCCAGCGACTGGTGCTCCCGGTTTTGCAAGCGACTGCGGTGGCTCAAGCACACATTCACGACAATCCTGTAAAGCCAGGTCGAGAACTTGCTCTCGAATCGAAAGTCGGGAAGAGCTTTGTAGACGCGGATGAAGACCTCCTGGTATACATCCTTGGCGTCTTCTTCATCGCTCGTGTACGAAACGGCCAGCGCCAAGACTTTTCGATCGTACCGATAGACCAGCTGCTCAAAAGCAGTCTTGTCCCCTCGCTGGGCTCCCACGATCAACTCCTTTTCGTCCAGGTCCATTTCGTTATCGCTCCCTGAACACCATCATAAGACCAAGGGAGGGGCAAAAAGGTTGTGATGAGAGACTTGCGGAGAGTGCTATTTTGTCCTGGGCGATAGGTGGAAGCACGAAAGAATCAGGAATGAGGAATATTACGAACTTCTCAGAGTCAGCCTGAAACAGTTCTGTTTTGGTAGCCAAACCTCGAATTCCAAGCGTGTTACCCTCCATGCAGGTATTACTTGAATATGCGGCTGTAAGGGATCAGAATTAAGAAGCGTTTCAGAGCAACAGCGATCGGCAATACGGTCAAAATCACTTCTATGTTGACCCGGCTCATTGACTCCTCAAGCGGCAATTAACGGTCTTCTTCATCAGCCTCACCGAGGTGAGCCACGCGGGATAGAAGCGATAATCAGCTCTTTGATGGACACTTGAGAGAATCTGCCAGAAGCATCTGGCGAACAATCGCTGTATCGAGGTGATCGATATTCAAGCGGATGGTGGGACTTAATTTGAGGTCCGTCCATGACGAGTAGGAAAAAGAAGACCATCGAGACGCCGACAGGGATGAAAATCACGGAGCTTGGTCGCACACTGAACGAGCCAGAGAAGGCGTTGCATGCCATCGGCCAGTGTGAAGTAGACCCCTCCACAGAGATATTGCAGCACCTCAGACGGCAGCAGGAGGCCTTGCGGGAAAGCGAATCGTGCCTCCGGGCGGTCCTTACCGCCTCGCAGGACGCCATTGTTATCGCCGACAACGAGGGAGTCTGTGTCGAGACTAATCCCGCAGCCGAGAGGATCACGGGGATATCTGAAGATCTGCTGGTCGGCCGCCGATTGAGCGAATTCATCGAGCCTGGCGGGGAATGTGAGCGTGTCTGGTGCAACTTCAAGCAGGAGGGGTGCTACCAGGGCGAGTTTGCCATCGCTCGCCCGGACGGCGCGCGTCTCCTGGTCGAGATCTACGCCGTCGCCAATATTCGCCCGGGTCGGCACCTGGCTGTGCTTCGCGACATAACGAAACGAAGAAGGGCAGAAGAGCTGCAGATGGCTGCACAGCGGATTTTGGAGCAGCAAGTCAGCGACCGCACTACCGAGCTGGGAGGCGTTGTCAATGAACTCCGCTCAGAGATCCAGCGGCGTGAGGAGGCCGAGTTGCAACTGCAGCAGACCAACCAGATTTTGCGAATGCTGAGCGAGTGTAATGAAGCGATTGTTCGGATCGACGACGAGCCCAAGTTGATGCGGGAGGTTTGCGAGATTGCGATCAGGGTCGGCGGGTACCGAATGGCTTGGGTGGGAATGCGCGAGGACAATCGCGAGAAGACAGTCCGCCCAGTCGCTTGGGCTGGTCATGAAGAAGGTTTTCTCAAGACAGCGGCGATAACGTGGGCGGACGATGATCGCGGCAAAGGGCCGACGGGCACTGCCATCCGAACCGGGACAATTCAGTTCGGCCGAGACTTTCAAACTGATCCCAATCTTGCCCCCCTGCGGGATGAGGCCCTGCAGCGAGGTTTCCGATCATCGATCGCACTTCCCCTGAAGCAAGGCGGTCAGGTGTTTGGCTCTCTGACGATCTACACGGCAGGCACGCTGGCGTTTACAGATTCGCAGTTGCGGGCTCTATCAGACTTGGCCGATGATCTCGCTTACGGCTTGGTTGCCCTGCGGACCCGTCAAGCTCTCCGTGAGAGCCGAGACCGTCTGCGAGCGCTGGCTGGCGAGCTGACATTGGCTGAGCAACGGGAGAGACAGCGGCTTGCCCAAATCCTGCACGATCACATTCAGCAGTTGCTTGTCGGAGCCAAATTCAGGCTTCACGCCCTGCGGGTCGGCAACGAGACGGCTGAAAACCAGATCAAAGAAATCGGGGAGCTGATCAATGAGTGCATTCAGAGTACGCGCACTCTCACGGCCGAACTCAGCCCTCCCGTACTACATGTTGGCGGTTTCTCGGAGAGTCTCGAGTGGCTGGCAGATTGGATGGAAGACAAGCACGGGCTGAAGGTTGACTTGGAGTTGCAAGGGAGGCGATGGTCGAGCCCAAGTTGAAAGTCCTGCTGTTCGAATCCGTGCGGGAACTGCTCTTTAATGTGGTTAAACACGCGAAGGTCAAGTCGGCAACTGTCAGGTTAAGACGTATCCACGGAGACCAACTCGAGATAGTGGTGGCTGACAAGGGTGTCGGCCTGGACCGGCGCAAGCTGAGCAGCGAACCATCGCACAGCGCTTACGGTCTCTTCAGCATCCGTCAACGAATGGAGCTGATGGGTGGACAAATGGCGATCAACAGTCAGGCAGGCAAGGGCACGCGTTTGACCCTCACCGTCCCAGTCACGCCAACAACAAATCGCCCCCTGTAGGAAGCCGTGTAATCCTCGTAATCTGCGTAATCCGCACCTTTCCCGGGGGAAGAGGGCACGCTGATGGCGCGGATCAGGCGAATTGAGCGGATTCGAGCAGATACCGCATTCTCTTCATACCCTTCTATTTTCGCTTGCTCCACTTGCCCGACAACGGTTCGCTCGTCTAAACTCGTTAGGTCCTGATTAAATAGGATAGGAGATCCATAAAGATGCGATTAACAGGCGGTACGCTCCTGTTTTTTCTCACTTGGGCGCTTGTCACGTTCCCGGCGGCAGCGGCCAATGCCAAATTGTTTGTCAACTGCACTACGGAATCCGGAGAACCTGTAGCTAATATCCAGGTTTTTGCTCAGGAGTTGAAAGCCCAAAAGGTGGTCGCGCAAAAGAGCAACAAGAAGGGCGTCGCGGAATTCAAGAAGCTCCCTGAAGGTATCTTTCGCGTGGTTGCCCGGGGAGAGGGTTATGAACCTATCCTCGTCGAATTCTTCACGCTAAAGGGGGGCGAAGAGAAGACTCTGGATCTCAAGTTCAAGGTCGGAGACTCCACCAAACAGTTCTATTTCGAAGACCCGGCCGCCCACGCCAAGGTGGACGAGCTGTTTAAGGAAGCGGTCTCTCTGCTTGAGAAAAATGAGTTCGAGTCAGCAGCAGAGAAGCTACAGCAGGCGCTGACTATCAATCCCACCAGCCCTGGTGCCCGGCAAAACCTTGCCCTGGCCTATGCCAATCAGCAGAAGTGGGATTTGGCGGAGCAGCAGATCAACAAGGCTATCGAGAACGTCGAAGCTTTGAAACTGACCGTCGACCCTGGACAAGCGGGGCCCTATGACGAGATGATCACCTCCCTTCGGAGATTCCTGACTACCATCCCGGCGATGAAAATCCAGATGGAAGCGGACGCGGCTCTCCGTGAAGGCAATAATGAGGTGGCGGTCACGAAGCTGGAAGAGCTATCCAAGCTCGTGCCGAATGATTCGGGGACTCTCTATAATCTAGCTCTCACGCAAGCTAAGCTCAGACGCTTCGAGGACGCGAAAAAGACGATTGACAAGGCCCTTGCGATCGCCCCCAACGACAAGAACATTCAGGAACTCAAACGCCTTCTTCTCCAAAACGAAAAGGCCCTGATCATGCAGCAGTTGCAGCAGACGCTGGCGGAAGGCGACGAAGCCTTCAAACAGGGCAAGTACGAAGAGGCGTTAGCGAAATATCAGAAGGTGCAGGCCGAGGCGCCGCCTGAAATTCAGGGTGCTGTTTGGGCGGGGATTGCTCGCGCCCACCGCCAGCTCAACCATGATGAACCGACGGTGCAGGCCTACCAGAAAGCCATCGAGACCGGCCAGGACAAGAACAAGGCGCAGTACGCCAAAGAACTCGCGGATTACTACTTCTCCAAGGACATGACCAAGGAGGGCGTCCAGGTTTTGACCACTGCGTACAAGGACGGGTCCGAACCGATCGACGAGGCGCTTTATCAGGCCGCTGCTGCAATGATGAAGGAAAACAAGAAGGCGCCGGCCAAAGCCCTGTTTGAAGAGACGCTTAAGGCGAATCCTCAGCACCCTGAATCACACTACGAACTGGGCATGATCTACTTCTATGACGACAACGATCCGGTCAAGGCCAAATCAATGTTGACCAAGTACACCGAGATCGGGAAAGATTCAGCGCACTTGGAAAACGCCAAGGCGGTTCTCGTCGTCATCGAGAAGACCCCGCCGGCCAAGAAGTAGCAGATTGACAGCGGCTGATGGCGGTAGAGAAGGTGTGAAAGACTCGGCGAAACGCCCAGAATGGAAGTAAATCCTTCCAGTCTTTCACACTTTCTCAAGCAAACTTGCCTACAAGAATGCAGGGCCTGCAATATCATTCGTTGCGTCGGGCAGGTCGATCGACCGGCGCACCAATCTTCTGATCTCTAACAATTCCTCTTTTCCGCTCGGCACCAGCGTGGACAGGCGCAGTCGCGCCAGGTGATTGTCGAGCCACTGGCCAACGAATTTCGGAGGAATCTGCAGCCGGCGAGCCGGCCATACGATCTTGTCACTGATCAGCCGGCAACGGTTGAGTTGTCCGAAAGCCGTAACCGGCTGTTCATTGATGGTTGTGCGAGGCGCCGAAGCCAGCAGGGCGCCGGCTAGGTGCGCTTCAACGACCAACACCGCTTCGACAGCGTGCCGGTAGACGGCTTCTTCCGGCAGTCCCTCAAGTGGGAAACCATTCGCCAGGATCGACGTCACAACTTCACGCGTCAGTAGCTTGTATCCGCTGTGAAAATCGGGAAACTCGTCAAGGAGCATCGCGAATTGGAGATTAAGCGGCCTGCCTGTTTGAGCCGCATAGTAATGCAGACAGTCGATCAGCATCCGATCGGCCAGTTCTTCCAGTTCTCCTCGCAGGTAACCCATGGGATGGTGACGGCTGCTCCTTCGGCCTAAGACAAGAATTCGGTCGACTCCCGCCGTGGTCGCCACGTGCCGTGTCACCCGGATGAAAGTGGCCATCTCGTTAGGGAAATGATCCGCGTCTTGGTCCACCAAAATGAAATAGCGCAGGGAATCGTCCTCTGCCAGGCTCTCCAAGCCGGCTTGTACCGCGCCCAGCTTGCCCCTGTTACGGGGGGAAACGACGACCCTTACTCCGTACGCTTCCGACAGACGCCTGGCTACTTCAACGGCTGGATTGATGCCGTCGACACTAATACAGACCCTTGATGGAGAGCCGGTTTGCCGGCAGCAACCCAAGACCGTATCGGAAAGCAGTCGCGCAGCAAGTTCACGGTCGTCAGAGGTTGGGAAAAAGGTGGGAATGACGATGCCGCTCGATTCCCGGAGCTCTTCAAGGGCAAATACCAGATCGGTAACCGTTCGATGATTCATGGTTGATGATTTGCGCGGCCTGGCGCGCAACTCTTGATAGGATTGCGCCTGTCTACGGAATGGTCAACGCCCAATCATCAAATCCAATTGTTCGCTGGTCCTGCCGTCCAGGCCGGAGGATCGCTAGCCGGGAAGGACTGCTCGGATGCCTCCTGAACAATATCCTTTTTGAACGTCAGTTCGGGATGGTGCTCAGCCTCGGACTCACTCGAGACACCGCAGTAAACCAGGTAGGCGCCCAAAGCGCCAAAGACCCAGGACAGACGCGAGAATCTAGCCAGTGCCAAGCCGATAAATGACCCGCCAATCAGCACGGAAAGCCACTTGGTCTGATTGTCCCGGATATGTATTACTGAATAACTCCGCATCCGTCACCTCCATAAAGCCTGTTAATATCAGTCAACCAAGGATTCGAGCTGATTACAATAAGCGCCTTGGAAGCTGCGGGCAGCGAGTGGCGCGAAAACAGAATTTGAGTAAGACTGTAGCGTGAACGACAATGGAGATTGAGATGAGATTCAAGAACTGCTTTTGTGCCTTGGTTGCGATGATTCTTGTGTCGGCGGTGGTCGTCGCTGATCCGCCAAGAATTCAGTTCAAGGAAGGGAAGTACCAGATCGACGTCCTCATTGGTGGAAAGCCTTTTACGAGTTACCTGCACACCCCAAATCCCGACAAGCCGCTTGTAGCTCCCGGGGTTTTCCAAACGAAGCCCGCCCTGCATCCGGTGTATAGCCCGTCGGGTGTCCCGTTGACACGTGCATACCCCTTTGCCGAAGTGCCAGGCGAAAGCCATGACCATCCACACCATATGGGAATTTACTTCACCATGGATCGCGTGGGAAGCGATGACAACAACTTCTGGGGAAACAGCAAACAGCCCCTTCCCGCGATAAAACATGTGAAGGTCGTCAAGAAGCAGGAGGGCGTTGGCAGTGCGACTCTCCGAACAGTCTCTGAGTGGATTGGAAAAGATGGAAAACCGGTCGTCACAGAAGATCGTGAAATGATTTTCCGGGTGCTCGAGCCGAGTGCCTATGCCATCGATTTCAACATCTCGCTTCAGCCGGTATCGGGGGAAGTGGCCTTTGGGGACACAAAAGAGGGAATGTTCGCCTTTCGAGTAGCCGAGTGGCTAACGGAGAAGGCGACCGGCCGCTACCTGAATTCGGAGGGAGGCGAACTGGAAGCGGGTGTCTGGGGTAAGCGCGCAAACTGGGTGCGGCTGCAGGGCGAAACGGGCGGAAAGAAGCTTGGTGTCGCTATTTTGAGCCACCCTACAGGCACGAATTCGCCGACCTATTGGCACGCTCGTGGCTACGGTTGCTTCAGCGTGAATCCGCTGGGCCAGCTCGATTTCCAGAAGGCTGCGAAAGTTGCCGATCCGCAGCCGCTCGGTCTCAAGCTGAAACCTGGCGAAAAAGCCTGGTTCAAATACAGGGTCATCGTGTACGAAGGCGACTTCGACAAGGACAAGGTGGAGTCACTCTACCAGGCGTATATCAGGTAACCTCGGAAGCTGCTGGAAAAATCGTTGGATTTCCAACGTAGAAGGGTGGGTTTCGAAGGAGGGCGCGTCAGCGCCCGGATGAAACCCACCGCCCCGGAGGGTAGTCGGAGGGTTGAAGCCGGGCGTTGGCGCGACCTCTTTCGAAACCCACGCCCCAGGTGCGCCGATTTTTCACAGCTTCTTAGTGATACCTTCGTTCACCGGGTACACGTCTGATCACGCCAAGCTCGCCGATCAGAAAATGAACCAGCAGAAACGCGATTAGATAGGCGAAGGAGCAGGCCGCGAACACTGGGGCGAAGGAAAACATCTGAACGACCCATCCAATTGCCGGTTGACTGATGGCGCCCGCCACCCCGCCGAGCGCTCCACCAAAGCCTGAAACGCTACCCACGACCCGTTGCGGGAAGACTTCGGCCGGTAGGGTGATATTGCCCCAGGCGGCATGTCCGAACATCAGAGCCGCAACCAGGGCCAGGGCAAGACCCCAGCTCTCGACACGCGTGATCATCAGGCAAACGACGGGTAGCAGGCAGGAGATGACCAGCATGGTGGTCTTACGGGCCCGATTGAGCGGCCAACCGCGAGAGATCAAGTAGCGGGGTATCGCGCCAGAGGCGATGTTTCCGAGCGCCTGGGCGGAAAACGGTATCCAGCCCCAGATTCCTAAATCAGCCAGGCTGAATCCACGCTCCTGTTGCAGGTAACTTGGAATCCAAAACGCCAGGAAATAGGAGATGGGATCGGTGAAAAACCGGGCCGCGATGCAGCCCCAGGTTTCCTTCATCGAGAGCAGGGTCCAGGTAGAAACCCTGGCCTGCTGGGAGGTCATCTCCGGATCATTTTCGGCATCATCTTCGGTAATCAGCTGCCTCTCGCTTTCCGTGAGATTGGGGTGCACGGCGGGGAGCCGGTAAACGAGCAGCCAGAGCACGACCCAGATGAATCCCAGCGCACCGGTTACGGCAAAGGCCGCACGCCATCCCCACATAAGGGCGACAAAGGAGACAATAGGAAGCGCGATGGCCGATCCTATGCTAGTGCCGGAGTTGAAGATACCAATTGCCAGCGCTCGTTCCCGCATGGGGAACCACTCCGCGACTCCCTTTACACCACCGGGGAAGTTGGCCGGCTGCGTGGCTCCCAGAAGGAACCGGAAAATCGAGAAGTGAACGACGCTGTTTCCCAAGGCATGGAGCATCGTGGCGACCGACCATCCGGAATGAAACAACGCGAACCCCTGTCGAGTCCCGAGGCGGTCCATCAGGCGACCACTAACCGCATACATGAAGATGTAACTGACGAGGAAAGAAGTCGTGATGTACGAGTATTGTATGTCGTCAAAACCTAATTCGCCTTGGATAGTCTCTTTCAACACAGAAAGGGTTTGACGATCCAGGTAATTGAGAATCGAAGACCCGCACAGAAGCGCGACAATAAACCAGCGTAGATTCCGGATTTTGACTGAGCTCATGAACTTCCCCTTCCGAAGGATATACAGAGGCTCAGAAGGCCGTCAAATGGAAGCACGCAAGAGGCGTAAGGGGCTAGCTCCCCGCGCGCAGACGGGCAAGAACAGAGCCCGTAGCTCGGGCGCTTTTTATCCGCGTTATCCGCGAAATCCATACTATCCGCGGGGCATCCAGTCTCAGCGGATTATACGGATTATACGGATGACGCGGATGACACGCGCCGAGCTACGGACCGGGTCGTTCCATCTTCCATCTGTTACTGCCGTAGAAATGGAGACCCCCTGGGCAGGAAATCGGATTAAAGCCAACTCTTCTCGTTCCTGAAATTCACCAATTACACATAGACGTGACCAAAAGTTGCGTTACCTTTCTCGGCATCATCTGCTAATCTTGCCCGCATGCTGAGTAGCGCTGAACGACTTCGCACGACTCTTAGCCACCAGATCCCGGACCGGATCCCAATCGATTTCGGAAGCACCTCCGTCAGCGGCATGCATGTCAGCTGTGTGGCCGCACTGCGTGACTACTACGGTCTTGAAAAACGCCCGGTGAAAGTCATCGAGCCCGGTCAGATGCTCGGTGAGATTGATCAGGGGCTGAAAAATCTCATCGGTGTTGACACCGAGGGAGTGTCTCGCCGCAACTGCCGTTTCGGATTCCCAATTGCTGACTGGAAGCCCTGGCGGACGCCACAAGGTCTTGAAGTCCTGGTTCCTGGTGGTTTCACGACCACAACCGACGACAACGGCGATATTCTGCTCTACCCGCAGGGAGATCTGTCGGCTCCTCCCTCCGCTCGCATGCCCCAGGGAGGGTTTTTCTTTGACAATATCGTCCGACAACCACCCATCGATGAGGATCGACTCAATCCCGAGGACAATCTCGAGGAGTTTAGATTGATATCCGATCAGGATCTGGACCATCTCGAAAAGGAAGTCAAACGGGCCTGTGCAACCGGTCGTGGGGTGGTGGCGAGCTTTGGAGGGACGGCCTTCGGCGACATCGGACACGTCCCCGCGCCCGGTCTCAAGAATCCGAAAGGCATCAGGGATGTCAGTGAATGGTACATTTCGATTGTCACGAGGCCTGACTATGTTCGCGCGGTCTTCGAAGGGCAGTGTGAGATCGCGCTTCAGAACCTTCAACGCATTGCGGCGCGAGTCGGGGATCAAGTGGACGTCGTCAATATTTGCGGGACGGATTTCGGCACCCAGTCGTCGTCCTTTTGTTCCGTCCAGACGTTTCGCGAGCTATGGATGCCTTATTATCGACGAATCAATGACTGGATTCACCAGAACACCAAGTGGAAGACGTTCAAGCACTCATGCGGAGCGGTGGAAAAGTTTATCGATTCCTTTATCGAAGCGGGCTTCGATATCCTGAACCCCGTCCAGTGCTCGGCTGCGGGTATGGATCCGGAAGATCTGAAGAACCGATATGGTGACAGGATTGTCTTCTGGGGAGGGGGTGTTGATACCCAGCAGGTTCTTCCGTTCGGAACCCCACGTCAGGTTCGAGAGCAGGTATTCAGACGCTGCGAGACCTTCTCGAAAGGTGGCGGATTCGTCTTCAACACGATTCATAATGTGCAGGCTTGTACCCCCGTCAAGAATCTTGTCGCATTAATTGAAGCGGTTCAGGATTTCAACGGAACCGGACGCTGGTGACCAGCTTGGAGTGAGATGGTCGCGACCTGGCCCTTACCCGTCGTAGCCGCGGTCTGTCATCCGCGTAATTCGTGTAATCCGTGTTGTCCGCGGGTATTTATCCCGCGGACAGTACAGATATCACGGATTACGCGGATTACACAGACGTAGGAAGTTTTTCACTGCTTTTAACCCGGATTTCTCACAACCGAACGCTCGGCGGGCAAATTGACCATTTTTCGGGGGCTAGAAGGGGGACGATAAGGCTTGTTGGCTTCTTTCGCTTGGTCCGGAAGAACAAACCAGTCCCC
>Ga0116188_1003459_pt1 | contig 11558 bp, 6 predicted proteins | sample AD_JPNTR2_MetaG_FD_89807 | JGI IMG/M metagenome (GOLD analysis project Ga0116188, IMG submission 89807) | Active sludge microbial communities of municipal wastewater-treating anaerobic digesters from Japan - AD_JPNTR2_MetaG | ecosystem: Engineered > Bioreactor > Anaerobic > Digestate | place...
CTCCGGAAAGAGTGGTGGCGGATTGTCCCAGCCGGATGTAGCCAAGCCCCACGTCGAGCAGGGTTTTCAACTTGGCGCGGATCGGTGGGATGTTTTCGAGCAAGGGATACGCCTCGGCAATCGTGAGATTCAAAATGTCGGCTATCGAATGCCCTTTGTACTTGACCGACAGGGTCTCCCGGTTGTACCGGCTCCCCTGGCAGGCGTCGCACACCACATAAACATCGGGCAGAAAGTTCATTTCGATCCGGCGCATCCCGTCGCCCTGGCACACCTCGCACCGGCCGCCCTTGACATTAAAACTGAAGCGCCCTGGCTTGTAGCCCCTGATCTTAGCTTCAGGGAGCAGGGAGAAGAGCTCTCTGATTGGTGTAAAGAGGCCGGTATAAGTTGCGGGATTAGACCGCGGCGTTCGCCCGATGGGGGATTGGTCGACCTCAATGACTTTGTCCAGGTGTTCCAAACCAGCTATGCCCTTATGGGCGCCGGGCTCCGCCAAAGACCCGTAGATATGGCGCGACACTGCCCGATAGAGAACTTCATCCACTAGTGAAGACTTGCCGGAACCGGAAACACCTGTTACCGCGATGAGAAGCCCCAAGGGAAACGAGACATCCAGATCTTTCAGATTATTGTGTCGAGCGCCAAGAACCTGGAGAACTTTGCCGTTGCCTTTTCGCGGCGGACTGGTTCGCTTGATCTGTCGAATACCGCGCAGATAAGCCCCGGTGAGTGATTCTTCATGATTCATGAGGTCTTCCGGCCGGCCTTCGGCTACTACCTGGCCGCCGCCAACCCCTGCCCCGGGCCCAAGGTCGATGACCCAGTCGCCGTTGCGTATCGTCTCTTCGTCGTGCTCGACTACGATAATCGTGTTGCCGAGGTCTCGCAGTTCCTTGAGGGTGTTGAGCAGCCGGTTAGTGTCGCGCGGGTGCAGGCCGATCGAAGGCTCGTCCAGAACGTACAGTACGCCTCGCAGTCGAGATCCTACCTGCGTAGCTAGGCGTATCCGCTGGGATTCGCCGGCGGAAAGAGAGGCAGCCTGCCTGTCAAGAGTCAGGTAGGAGAGCCCGACATCGGTCAGAAAACGCACACGATTACGGATCTCTTCGACTATTTGTCCAGCGATCAGTTGCTCGCGTTCAGTAAGCCGGATAGCGCCCACAGCCTCCAGGCATTCGTCCAGGGGAAGCCGGCAATAATCGGAAATTGACAAGCCGTTTACACGAACCGCACGGCTCTCCGCGCGCAAACGACTGCCGCCGCAGACGTGGCAATCTACCTGGCTCATGTAGCGTAACAGCTGTTCGCGGCGCCCCTCGCTCGAAGTGCCTTCGATCCTCTCGAGAAACCATCGATTCAAGCCTGGGAACTTCGATCGATAAACAAAATCCCCGTGCCTGTACTGGAGGGGTCGGTCGATTCCGCGCTTCAAACCGCTTAGAACATCTTCCGGAAGTGATTCGATGGGAGTATCCGGATCCACTTTGAAATGATCGAGCAATGCCCGAGCGGACTCCCGGAACAAGTTAAGCAACTCCTTCCCGCCCATAGCCAATTGTGCTTGCGAGACAGACTTTTCAGGAGTGGTAATCAGGCTGTCGAGATTCACCTCTAACTCGCATCCCAAGCCTTCACAAGCCGGGCAGGCGCCGAACCGGCTGTTGAATGAGAAGCTTCGAGGTTCCAGGACGGGGATGTCGACACCACAGTCAACGCAGGCCATTTTCTCCGAGTAGGTAACCTCGCTTCCACCAACCTTGGCGACGGTAACCAGTCCTTGGGCCATGTCCAGTGACTGACGCACCGATGACTCAATCCGGCCGCGCGACTCTTTTCGAACCAGTAGCCGGTCGACAATGATGTCAATGCTGTGGTTCTTGCGCTTGTCCAAATCGGGCGGGTTTTCAAGAAAAACGGCTTCTCCGTCGACTCGAGCCCGCACAAATCCCTCTTTCTGGTATTTCTCGAAGAGCTTCCTAAACTCCCCTTTCCGCTCCCGAACGATCGGCGCCATGATGACGACACGAGAGTCGATCGGAAGCTCAAAAATGCGGGCCACAATTTGATCGAGGGACTGTCGCGTGATGGGACGTTGACACTGCGGGCAGTGAGGCGTTCCGATGCTGGAGAACAACAGCCGAAGGTAATCGTAGATTTCCGTGATGGTGCCAACGGTGGACCGGGCGTTGTGGCTGGTTGTCTTCTGCTCGATGGATACTGCCGGCGAAAGGCCGTCGATAGAGTCTACGTCCGGCCTCTCCATCTGCTGAAGAAACAGCCGTGCGTAGGCCGATAATGATTCGATGTATCGTCTCTGCCCTTCGGCATATAAGGTGTCGAACGCCAGGCTTGATTTACCCGATCCGCTGAGCCCGGTGATAATCACCAACTTGTTTCTGGGGATGTCCAGATCGAGGTTTTTCAGATTGTGCTGACGCGCCCCACGAACCGAAATATGCCTCATAGCCAAACCTCTTATTTTCGGAGCTTGGGGGGTGGGCGGTCAAGAAGGAGAAACGTCCCTCATTCCAACCAAGCATATCATCCGTCTGATCCGCGCGATCCGCACTGTCGCGAGAATAGACACCCACGGATAGAACGGATTACACGGATAACCGCGGATGAAAACCCTTACGGCAGAATCAGCTTGATTGTCCGGATCTGGCGATCGCGCATCACTTGAATATCGATTTCTGACTTTGTGCGAAGAGTGCGGTGAAGCTCGGCGGGAGATGAAACAGCCACATCATTGACTCGAATCAGGACGTCGCCTGCTCGAAGACCCGCCTTCTGGGCAGCGCTGTCCGGCATGACCTGCCTGACAAGCAGCCCCCGGCCCTCGGGGCAATTGAAATACTCGGCGAGTTGCGCTGACAACGGGTCAACTTCAAATCCGAGGAACGACAGCGGAGGCAGAACCGGGCTTATACGAGGAGTGCGACGCCGTCCTTCTGCCGTAACCCGCTCCTCGGTTGTGATCATCCATTGCATTCTGGGGAGCGTGTCCATGCGATGGCTCAATCGAACCGCGATTTTCCGGACAGTATCACCACGCTTGATGGTCAACGGCAGTTCGTTGCCTGCGCCCCTCCAGCGGATGGTATCGGCCAGGCGCTGCCAGTTCTCAACCGGTTGGTCCTGCACCCTGATGATCGCATCACCTGAACGCAGGCCTGCCTTTTCCGCAGGTCCACCGCGGATTGTCCGCTCGATGATTGCCTGCTTGTCCTTGAATTCGCGAGCCAGAACACCGAGCCATCCCGCCCGAATATCGGTTCGAGTTCTCATGATCCTGTCGGCTGATTCATGGATCACACCGGCCGGTATGATTTCACAGACTTCAACCGTCTTACTGTAGGGATACGGCTTGGTCCGGATGGCGATACCGACAACCTTATCTTCCGTGTTCAGGACGATGCTGTTCGACCAGCCCTGCTGGGATTCACCCAATCCTGCCACCTGAACGTCGCGCTCTGGTAAGAGTGGAGTCGTTTTTACGTTCAGCAGGAAAGGTGCAGATATCCTCCACTCTTGCCTGCCCAGGTTGAAGAAGCGAAGTTGGCCTTTTTCAGGGAATTCGGCGAATTGCGCCGGAAAACCGTTCGGAATACCGGCGACCAACACCGCCAGTGAAATCCTTTGATCGATGCCGACAACCTCGGCCCGATATCTCTCGCCGTTCGCAGTCTCCACCATTATCTGCACATCGGGAAACCGCAACTCCGGCCAGCGCATTCCCACAAAGGAAACGATATGCCCTTTGTCATCGATCAGCAGGCCTGGGAAAGGGATGCGCTGCTGCACCTGGATGATTTGCAGCATCGAGCCTTCGTCAAAAACTCCCACCGGGGAACTGACGAGAACCTTAACGAAGGAATCCTTTCCGGCGCGCGGCTGGGCCAAAGACACCTGGAGCAGTAACGGCAGAGACGCTGCCAAACCCGCATACCTGAAGATGGGCCACCGTATCATCAGACTCCTCGTTCACTAGTGACTCACGTTTTTCAGGTAAAACTCGTTATCTGCCTGCGTCTGGCGGACCTCGATAGTGGCGGGTATTTCGAACACATAGCCGTGCTCCGCCGTTGCCGGGAAGGCGAACGAAAGAGGTCTGGCAGGTGGAATACTCCTTTGCAGGTAGGTTTCAACGGTCCTTTCCACATCTTCCTGCGGCCCGGTTTCAGGTGCCAAATCAGAAACCGCTATGCTGGTCCTATTCTCCGGAACGGTCTTCTCGATACTCGGAGGTTTGTCGCCTGGAGCCGTGATTGCCTGGAGAACGTTGTGATCAGGGCCCGACGACGCAACCAGTAAAGCAACGCCCAAGGCCAGGAAAAAGAGTCCTGCCGTGGTAACGGCTAACTTCCAGTAATTCAGTCGTGTGGAACGTCTCATTCGCGCGCAAACGCGCTCAGCAAAGAACGGTGGAGGCTCGATTTGGCCCTTGAGTTCTCGGCTCAACTCTCTGAGACGGCTCAAATCCTCGTACAAAGAGCGACACTCCTCGCAAACCTTGAGGTGCTCCTGCACTTTTGGAGAGTCAACCGATCGAGTTGTTACTAGACGCCTGACTTTCGAGCACTTCATAGCACTTCAGCCAGTTTCTCACGGAGCATCAACTTGGCTCGGTGGATTCTCGATTTCACCGTCCCCATTGTAATGTCGAGAACGTTGCAGATCTCTTTATAAGACAAATCCTCAACTTCTTTCGAGAGGACGTGGTCGCGGTACTTCTGAGGTAACTGATCAACCGCCGCCTGTACTTTCCGCAGTCGCTCTTTTTGATCAAGCGTATGTTCCGGTGTCGGGCGGACATCGGGAATAGCGAGCGGTCGCCCGTCTTTCTGGAACAGCCCGATCATTTGTCGGATCGAAAAGAGACCCTTGCGCTCCCGCCGACGCAGCTCGTCTATCGCCAGGTTAGTCGCTATCCGGTAAATCCAGGTCGAAAACTGGTAGTCCCCCTTGTATCGATTGGCATAGCGAAAGACACGTATGAATGTCTCCTGCGCCAAGTCGATAGACAGATCATAGTCATGGACGAGGGTGTTGATGTAGTTGATCAGTTTTCCCTGATACCGGGTGACGAGGATCTGGAAAGCCTCGTCGTTGCCTTCCAGATAAGCTGTGACGAGCGCATTGTCTCTGAACCCCGCAACGCTCTCAGCGTACGCCATAGTTTCAGCCATAACCGCCACTTACCGTTTATCCATTATGTCCAATTTCCCACCGCAACCCTGTTCAGAGCAGGCTGCGAGCCACCGTGACATACTGAATAAACGATTAAAAAGGCCATTTGTTCCAAAAGGCACGATTGACGGAGTCAAACCGGAATCAGGTCGCAAGGCCCTGTTTCGACTCCGGGTTCAACTTAAATCGTTTATTTGCGTTAAACAATCTCGGCCGGAGCCCGGTTTGGCCCCGTTTATTTCGCTTCCAGCCAAGAGGAGCCAACCGCGACATCCACTTTGAGCGGGACGCTCAACTCGGCCGCTCCTTCCATTTTTTCGGTGACAAGACGTTTCATTAATTCTAACTCGTCCTGCCACACCTCAAAAACCAACTCGTCATGGACTTGCATGATCAACCGACTGCGAAGTCCCAAGCGGCGCATTTCGCGAAACATGACGACCATCGCCTTTTTGATCAGATCTGCTGCCGTACCCTGGATAGGGGCGTTGACAGCCGTTCGTTCGCCGAAACTGCGCAACCCCCAGTTGCTGCTGGCCAGTTCGGGAATCTGTCGAATCCGGCCAAAGAGAGTCGAGACATAACCCAACTTGCGGGCATTGGCAACAGTCTCGTCAATCCAGGCCTTAACTCCCCGGTATTTCCTGAAATAGTCGTCGATGTACTTCTGCGCCTCATGCCGGTCGATTTTCAGATTTTGCGCAAGACCAAAAGCGCTCAGGCCATACATGATCCCGTAGTTGATGACTTTGGCATGCCGCCTGAACTCCCGCGGATTCATCACCGCGTTCATGCCAAAGACCTCTCGGGCAGTGCGCTCATGGATATCTTCGTCCTTTCGGAACGAGTCCAACAGGACCGGGTCCTGTGAAAGATGAGCCATGACTCGCAGCTCGATCTGCGAGTAATCAGCGGCCAGGATGCAGAAACCGTCCTCCGGAATGAACGCCCGGCGTATCCTGCGACCGATCTCGCTCTTGATCGGGATGTTTTGCAGGTTCGGGTTGCTGGAAGACAACCGGCCCGTGGAGGCCACCATCTGATTATATGAAGTGTGAATCCGCCCGGTCTGCGGGTTGACGAGACGGGGCAGAGCGTCCAGGTAGGTTCCTTTCAGCTTGGTCAGTTCGCGGTATTCAAGAATGAGGCGTGGCAGCTCGAAGCTCTCGGCCAGTTGCTCGAGCACCTCAACGCCGGTGGCGTAGTGTCCGGCTTTGCGGGTCTTCTTCGGCTGCGGCAACTTCATTTTCTCGAAAAGGATGACGGCTAACTGTCGAGGAGAGTTGATATTAAAGCTTTCACCGGCCAACTCGAAGATCCTGTTAGTCAGATTATTGATCTCCGCTTCCATCTCCCGACTCATCTGCCCTAACAACTCGCAGTCGACCTTGACTCCATGCTTTTCCATGTCCGCCAGGACTTCCACGAGCGGCATCTCGATTTCCATCAGCAAGGGTTCGAGCTTCTTTTCGAGCAACAGAGGCTGGAGGCGGTTAAACAGCTCCCAGGTCAGATCCGCCCTCTCGCAGGTTACGTTTGCGAGTTCCTCTCCGAACAACGTCGGAGTCTGGTTAGCTGAAGGGGTGCTGAACTTGCTGCCCAGGTATTCCACGACCAGTCGTTCAAGGGAGAAATTCGACTGGTTAGGTGACAACAGGTAAGCCATGAGCATCGAGTCCCGCATGTTTTGCGGCAATCTCCATGAAAACCGGGATAAAAGCGGAAAGAGGGGCTTCAGATCATGAACGGCAACGAGAGAAGGTTCAAGGAGAAGCTGGCCTACTGCTGCAGCCTCGCTTTCAACCAGGTGACGGGGAAGGAACCATGCCCTGCCGTTTCCCGCCGCAAAAGCCAACCCTTCAGCACAGTCGCTCCGATTCCCTCCCTCGGTGAAACAAACGGCCAACGAGACCTGTTTCCCACGCAATTCACGTTGTAATTCGGCCATCTGATCACGGGAGTCGATTACTTCATAATGTCTTTCGGAAGGCTGTACAGCCGGAAGGAATTCGTCCAAAAGGCTGGTGAACTCAAGTTCGGCGAACAACTCGCGGGCGGCTTCCTGGTCAGGATCGCACCTTTTGAGCAGCTTCAAATCCAATTCCAACGGCAAGTCGCGGCAAATAGTCACCAAATCCCGGCTCTGTCGAATGAGCGCCTCGTTCTGCTGCAGGCTCTCGCGGTATGTCTTGCGTGAAACCTCGTCACGATGCTCTAGCAGATTTTCCAGAGAGCCGTATTGCTGAATCAGCTGCTTGGCTCCTTTGTCTCCAATTCCCGGAGCCCCGATTATGTTGTCTGAGCTGTCGCCGACCAGACTAAGTACGTCAACAACCTTTTCGGGAGGAACACCGAATTTTTCTTCCACGCCTTTTCGATCCAACCGCAACATCGTCCGGGTGTCCAGGATCGAGATCCGGTCGTTGACCAGCTGGAACATGTCCTTATCAATTGTCACAATGACCACGTCAATGCCTTGGTCCGCTGCCTGACGAGCGAGTGTTCCGATGACGTCGTCCGCTTCATACTTCGGATACGACAGGACGGGCACGCACAAAGCCTCGCAAACACGTAAGACGTAGGGGATCTGGGGTGCCAGATCATCGGGCATGGGACGTCGAGTCGCCTTGTAACCCTCGTACTGCTCGTGCCGGATTGTCGGGCCTGTCAAGTCAATCGCTACCCCCAGATATTCCGGCTGCTCCTCTTTGATGAGCTTCCGCAGCATGTTGGTAAAGCCATACACGGCATTGGTGGGCATGCCTTTCTTGCTGCGCAGCCCCTGAATGGCGTAGTACGCCCGGTAGATGTGCGACATGCCATCCACCAGGTAAAGGCGTTCGATTGCTGAGTTGTTCACAAGCGGTATGTTACCACCTGATTCGCGAGAATAACGCAGGGGGAGGAAACTGCAGGACCGCGTCGAGGCGCCTGTCATCCGAGTGGACAGTGGACCAAGTGGACCCAGTGGACGAAGTGGACAAAGATGAGTAGCGATGTCCACTTCGTCCACTGGGTCCACTTGGTCCACTGTCCACTCGGATGATAAGCGCCAGGCTTATCCGTCTGCTTCTTGCACGTTGACCCGCGATGTTCGCATCTCGTAGCATGTTTCGTGATGTCGCTGGCCGCAAAGCTCAATGTCATTTGGCGCGTGCCACTGATCCTGTTCCTGACTGCTGTCATGGGAACGATCAGTGTGATCTGTTCGCTTTTCGACGGCGAGGGGCGCAAACAGCATCGCTGTGCTGTACTGTGGAGCCGGATGATCCTGGCGATCGCTCGCGCCGAGGTACAGATCTCTGGGCTGGAGAATCTTCGTCCTGATCGGGCCTATATCTTCGCAGCCAACCATCTGAGCATGTTCGATATCTGGGTCTTCCTGGCCTATCTGCCTTTCCAGTTCCGTTTTGTGGCCAAGGAATCCCTGTTTCGATGGCCGTTTCTCGGCTGGCATCTGAGACGTTCCGGGAATATCCCCATCGACCGTCGCAACCCGCGTCAGGCGTTTCATTCTTTCGAAGCAGCCAGTAGAAAGGCTCATGCCGGAATCTCGATCGTAGTCTTTCCTGAAGGTATGAGAACCTGGGGAGAGACTGTTGGCCCATTTAAGCGGGGCAGCTTTTTGTTGGCAAAAAAGACCGGCGTTCCGATTGTCCCTGTAACGCTTATCGGGTCACACAGACTCCTGCCTCGCGGGTCAGCCATGATCCAACCCGGCAAGATCGAAGTTAAGATCCACGCTCCGATCGAATATGAGCAATACAAAGACCTTGACCTCCAGACTCTGGCGGAATCCGTTCACCAGACTGTGCTGAAGAGCTATCGGCAGGTGTCATGAAATTAAACCCCATAGATGTCGAAGAGATTCAATCGGCGCTTTCCGGAGCGGGAATCTCGGCGTGGCTTTTCTACGGCTTTCACTCTAACGACCCGATTGGGATCCGCATCCTTGGTTTCGGGCCCGACTATCATGCGACTCGGCGCTGGTTCTACATGATTCCAGCCGAAGGGGAACCGGTAAAACTGGTTCACAGGATCGAGTCCGGGATACTCGACCACTTGCCCGGACAGAAGCTGGTTTATCTTCGCTGGCAGGAACTGCGGTCAAATCTGGCTAAGCTCGTCGGAACTGCTGACACGGTGGCCATGCAGTACTCACCCGAAAATGCGGTCCCCTACGTCTCCAAAGTAGACGCGGGAACCCTGGAGTTGGTCAGGCAATGTGGCGCTACGGTTGTCTCATCGGCGGATCTTGTGCAGCTGTTCGAAAGCCGCTGGACTGACGAACAGGCTGATCAGCACAGAGCGACGGCGCGAACGCTGACAAGTATCGTTAATGAGGCCTTCGAGCGGGGTGCCTCAGCCTTGCGCGAGACCGGTATGACAACCGAATTCGAGATTCAGAAGTTCATCCAGCGTCGATTCCAGGAAGAGGGCCTCATAACCGATTCGCCCCCGATCGTCGGAGTGAACGCGAATGCCGCTAACCCTCATTATTCACCATCGGAATCGTCGCACTCCCCTGTGCGCAAGGGAGATTTCCTGCTGATCGACTTGTGGGCGAAACCAGCAACACCGGACTCGGTGTATGCGGACATCACTTGGACAGCCTTTTACGGCAAGAGCGCCCCTGAGCGGGTTATCGAAGTTTTCAATGTGGTTCGTGGTGCTCGTGATCGCGGCGTTCAGTTCCTCCAGGAGACTGCGCGGCAGGGTCGATATCCACAGGGCTGGGAGGTCGATGATGCTGTGCGCGAAGTAATTCGGGCAGCGGGATATGCCGATCAGTTCGTCCATCGGACGGGGCACAATCTGGGCCGCGAGGTTCACGGTACCGGGGTTAACTTCGACAACCTCGAAACCCACGATACGCGCAGCTTCCTGCCCGGTATCGCCTGCACTATTGAACCCGGAATCTATCTTAATCGATTCGGCGTTCGCAACGAGATCAACGTCTATTTCGGCCCGAACGGACCGGAGGTAACGACACCCCCGCAAGACTCGCTCCTCATTTTTGATGTGTAAGATGGGTAATAGGAAGATCTGAATGCAAAAACTGGCAGCTCTTATTCTGATTCTCTCGTCCGCCCTTTGCCTCGGCGCAGAGGCGACGTTAACGGGGCGGTGGATCTTCCACGGTCTCTCCGACAGCGGGGCAAAGATGCCGCTGTTCATCATTGAGATCCCGGCAGACGGCATGCCGACCATGTTAGGCACCACGGCTCCATTTGAAATCAAAGTGCGTCAACTCAAGCATGAGTCCGGCACTTTTGTCCTCGAGCTGATTGCCGACGAACATCCGCTTACGTTGACAGGCGTCATCGAGGGCGAGGCTATAAAGGGCAAAACCTCAGGACAGTTAAGAAACATCTCCTTTATTGCCGAACGCACCGAGATGAAAGAGCTGAAAAGGCTCGAGCCGACAAGCTCTGAAGAGATTGAAGCATTTCAGAAAGCCTACAATAATCCGGACCCCGAGGAGCGGATGACGCGTTTGCGCGGCTTCCTGGATCAGCACCCGAAAACCGCCCTCAAAACATCCGTCCTGCTGGAAGTCCTTGATGCCGCCCTGGAAAGCAACCAGCCCGACGACAAGATCGCCCCGATCGTTGATGAGGCTGTGGAATCGGCCGACGACAAGGCAATCGTAATGAACGAAGCTGCATACCGTCTGGCCCAAAGAAATCGCCTCCTGTTGAAGGCCGAAAAAATGGCACGAGAGGCACTCAAACTGGTCCAACCGGGGTCCGTGGCTAGAGGCAAATTCCTGGATACACTCGGCTGGACGCTTTATCGGCAGGGCAACCTGGAAGAGGCGGCTGCAAGTCTTCGCCAAGCCTTGGAAACTTCCCCTCGAGAAGCCATTATCGCCCTACATCTGGCTGAAGTGTATGAAAAGCAGGAGAAAAACCTTGCGGCGGTCGAGGCTTACCTACAGGCTTATGCCGGCGGCGGGAACCGCCGTGCCCGAATCACCGCACGAGAACTTTATAGAAAAGAGAAGGGGTCCCTGGAAGGATTCCATGAATTGCTCGACACTGTTTACCTAAGGCAGCCTCCGCTCTTTGACGCCGGGCGTTATGAGGGGAATGCATCCGGGCCGATCGTCGCGGAGTTGTTCACTGGCAGTCAGTGCGGCCCGTGCCAAGCCGCCGATTACGCATTTGATGGATTGCTCACCCGCTTCCCGGAACAGACCCTAAACGTGCTGCAGTATCATCTTCACATTCCAGGTCTCGACCCGATGACAAATCCCGACAGCATCGCCCGGGCGCGCTTTTATAAGATCCGCTCGACACCTGTCGCGATGTTTTCGGGAACTGACAAGCGCCCGGGAGGAGGCCCGGCCGCGTTGGCGGAAA
>Ga0116188_1003461_pt1 | contig 11556 bp, 9 predicted proteins | sample AD_JPNTR2_MetaG_FD_89807 | JGI IMG/M metagenome (GOLD analysis project Ga0116188, IMG submission 89807) | Active sludge microbial communities of municipal wastewater-treating anaerobic digesters from Japan - AD_JPNTR2_MetaG | ecosystem: Engineered > Bioreactor > Anaerobic > Digestate | place...
ATGTCTTTCAACTGGGATTTTACCACTTTCCACAGCGGCTAATACAGCGCAGCCTTTTTCAACTGTATGAGAACAATCTCTGAATTTGCAGCTTTTCCCTATCTCAAAAATTTCAGGAAATGCCTCTTGTAAACCGTCGTCAGCAGTCCATAAATGGAACTCACGCATTCCCGGTGTATCTATTACCAGACCGCCATCTGGCAGGATTATCATTTCTCTCCAGGTAGTTGTATGGCGTCCTTTGCCATCTGATTCCCTGACTTCAATTGTCGCCTGTATTTCTTCGCCATAAACAGCGTTAATCAAACTTGACTTGCCAACACCGGACGGTCCTAAAAATACTATTGTTTTGCCTGTTGTGATAAATTTTTTTATTTCTTCTATTCCAGTTCCTTTTATAGCGCTAACAGTCAGGATTTCCACATCTGGTATAGTTTGCTTAATTGTATCGATTGTTTCTTTCGGGTTTTTTGATAAATCGACTTTATTTAACAATACGACAGGTTTTACTCCGCCTTCATAAGCCATCAAGAGATAACGTTCAAGTCTCCGAACATTTACACCTTGATCAAATGAATTAACTATGAATGCTGTGTCAACATTTGCCGCCAAGACCTGTTCTTCACTTTCTTTTCCCGGTACTTTTCGGGCAATTTTGCTAAATCTTGGCAAGATTTTTTCAATTACACCTCCTTTTTTATTTTCCAGAGGTTTAAAAACCACCCAATCACCGACTTTTGGAAGTTCCGATGTCTTTTTTGTTTTGTGCAAAAATTTTCCGGGCAATACTACGTCGAGTTCTCCGTCTTCTGTATAGATTGTATAAGCGTGTTTATGTTCGATTGCCACACGCCCGACCGAAAAGCCTTCATATTTTTCAAATTCCCTCTGGAATTTTTCGTTCCATCCTAACTGATTTAAATCCATATCATTACGCTGTTTATTCAGGTTTTATAAAAATAATGCACACTGGCGAACCAACTTCAACTTTTTCTTCTACTGCGGTCAATTTTCCCGTATTACTGTTCAGTTTAAAAAGGACAAGATTATCTGTTGACTGGTTTGCCGCAAGCAAGTAATTTCCATCGGGGGTGATAGCAAAATGACGTGGCATCTTGCCGCCGCTACTAATCGTTTGAATTAACTGCAGGTCTTTTTTCTCCGGGATAAATTCAAAGCAAACAATGCTGTCGTGTCCACGATTTGAACCATAAACGAACTTTCCATTCGGATGGACTTCAATTTCTGCACCTGAATTTTGACCGTTGTAATCCGTTGGAAATGTCTTTACTGTGTTAAACGTTTTAAAACTCCCATTGTTATATTCAAGGGCTGTGATTGTTGAATCAAGTTCATTAATCACGAATGCAAATTTTTCGTTAGGATGGAACGTTAGATGTCTTGGACCAGCCCCATCGTTTAATTTAACAAAAGACGGATCATTTGGTTTTAAATCCCCGCTGTTTTCATCAAATTTATATATAAGTATCTTATCAAGTCCAAGGTCGCAAACAAAGGCGTATTTATTATCAGCAGAAAGACCAACCCAGTGTGCGTGTGGTCCTTTTTGTCTCGATGGATTTGTCCCTGAACCGGCGTGTTGGATTTGTGCTGTTTTTTCCCCAATTCCTCCAGTTTTATTAAGTTTAAAACAGGCAACAGTTCCGCTACCGTAATTGGCAACTAATAAATATTTTCCTGTCCTATCGGTTGTTAAATGACAGGGCGAATTTCCCCCTGAAAGAGTTTGATTAATTTCCGTAAGTTCGCCTGTTGATTGATTTATTTGAAATGCGCTAACACCACCTTCTTGTTTGCCGCGCAAATTAGATTCATTTACTGCATACAGATATTTATTATCCGGATGCACAGCGAGAAAAGATGGACTTATTGTTTGAGCGCCAAGACCTTTTAATTCAATCTTCCCGCTTACAGGCTCATATTTACCATAATAAATCCCTTTGCTTTTTGCACCGGTGTATGTGCCAACATAGAACCAGTAAAAGTTTGATTTTGCCTGAGCCATAGCGCAATTCTCATTAATAACGCAGGATAGACCTGCTATAAATATTAAGAAAAATGATTTTACGATTTTCATAACTTTAATCAAATCATAGGAATATTTAGGGATAATTTAAAATACATTTTTAATATATTCAAAGTTGAAAGTTATAATGAGGCTAACAACAGTATCCAATATTTATTCTAAAAACAGGAATAATTTTCTTAAAATAGCATTAATTTTTGTTTCAAATTAACTGGTATTCTTGTATTTGATATTTAACATACAGGATTGAAACAATGAAAAGTGTATCTCGCCGAAGATTTTTGAAGAGAACTGGGTTATTTGCAGGTATTGTAATTTCACCAGCGGTTGTTCCTCGTAATGTTCTTGGCGGAAATGGAATCGCATCACCAAACGAACGAGTAAATGTTGCAATCATTGGTTGTGGATTGATGGGTAGAGGGCACGTGCATAGGCTTGCAGGTGATAAAGCATTTGAAGTTCTCGCAGTTTGCGATGTTGATAAACAACGGAGAGATGAAGCATTAGATATTGTTAAAGGATTTTACTCGTCAAGAAACATAGAAGGAAAGACAAGCGATGTTAAGGCTTATAATGATTACCGAGAAATTTTGATTAGAGAAGACATTGACGCGGTTTTGATTGCAACGCCTGACCATTGGCATTCGCTTATGTCAGTTGAGGCTGCAAAGGTTGGAAAGGATGTCTATTGCGAAAAACCGGTCTCAATATCTATATCCGAAGGTAGAATTCTTGCGAACACAATTAAACGAACAGGGAGGGTGTTTCAAACGGGTAGCCAGTATCGGTCTGCGCCGGTAATCAGGCAGGTCTGTAATTTTGTAAGAAATGGAGGTATTGGCAAGGTTCAAAAAGTGTTTACATTGCTTAACCCTTTAATGGGATTTATTTCAGCAGAACGGTTTAAGCCCTATGAAAAATACATTCAACGAGAAAAAAATGGACAGTTTTATTACCCGATAGATTTTGATTTGCCTGCTGAAGAACCGCCACCAGGTCTTGACTGGGATTTGTGGGTTGGACCATCCGATTGGCATCCTTATAACAAACTTTACCACATTAATCCTTCGCCCGGCGTTGTTCCCTGGTCGTTTTGCGAATCCTTTGGGGCGGCATCAAACACATGGTATTTATCACACAGCGCAGATGTGATACAATATGCGCTCGGATATGAGAGAAGCGGTCCCGTAGAGATTATACACCCTTCTGATGGTCTCTTTCCTACGATGACATTTCGCTATGAGAATGGGACATACTTGCACTTTGTTGATGGCTGGAGAATGGTTAAAGACTTATATAAAGCAGTTCCGGCAAACGCCAAACTATCGGGTAATTTTGGCGGTGTCTTTGTTGGAGAAAAAGGGTGGATAACCTCAATGTCGACAGGCGGACCTATTGAAGGCGGTCCCGAAGGGATATTTGAGAAAATACAATTAAAAACACGAGAGGTTAATATTGGCGCAAATAATCATCACGCAAATTGGTTAGAATGTATTAGGACAAGGAACTCTCCGAGTTCAGATGAAGAGATTGGGCATCGTTCCGCGTCAGTTGGGCATCTTGCTATGATTTCTTACAAACTTGGAAGGTCATTAAAATGGAACCCTGGTGAAGAGGTTTTCATCGGGGATTCAGATGCAAACAGGTTGCTTTCACGTGCGCTACGTCAACCCTATAGATTTTAAATACGGATTAGTTATGGCAACGATATTTAATTGCCTTAGAGGTTGTTTAAATTTAAAGGCTTTAGATAACAATTCAAAATATTGAATTCTAAACCGGAAATTTTCTTTTTCGTGCAAACTTGATTTTTAGAGTATGATTAATTAGATTTTACCTATGAAAAAAGTTGCGGTTATATTGTCAGGGTGCGGTGTGCTTGATGGTTCGGAAATACAGGAGGCAGTACTTGTTTTATTGGCGCTTGATAGAGCTAATGTTCAAGTGATTTGCGCAGCGCCTGATATTCCTCAATATCATACAGTAAATCATTATACGAAACAGCCCGTCCCGGGTGAGACCAGAAACGTGCTTATTGAATCGGCGAGGATAGCGCGGGGCAATATCGTCCCGTTAAATAAACTTAACGTGAACGATATTGATGCCGTTATTGTTCCCGGTGGTTTTGGGGCTGCAAAAAATTTAAGCAATTTTGCTATTGCAGGCGAAGATTTTACTGTGCATCCAGAAGTAGAAAAGGTTTTAATGGACGCTCATAATAAAGGCAAACCTATTGGATTTATTTGTATTGCCCCTGCCATAGCAGCAAAAGTGTTTGGAAAAGAAAAAGTCGAGTTTACAATAGGCACAGATAAACAGACCGCGACTATTTTATCAAAGCTCGGTGGGCAGCACATTAATTGCACAGTCCATAATGTTGTTGTGGATAGGAAATTAAAGATAGTCACCACTCCTGCGTATATGCTTGCCACAAGAATAACAGAGGCAGAGGCGGGTATAAATAAACTGGTGCAGACAGTTCTCGAGATGGCGTAATTTGTTATTCAAATTTCTAAAATTCACCATTGCTTAAATTCGATTATGGGGTTAGTTTGATATAGACCTCATAAAAATGAAAAAAGAAATACTATATTTTTTGTTGAGAACAAAAATAGAGTTAAAAGGTAATAAGATAACAACCAACAATAGGAGGATATATGCCATCACGAAAGTTAAAAGAGTATCTGGATAAGAATAAAATTAAATATATCAGCATACAGCATTCTCCTGCATACACGACACAGGAGATTGCCGCTCAAAGCCATATACCCGGAAAAATGCTTGCTAAAACAGTTATAGTTAAAATAGAAGGTAAAATGGCAATGGTTGTGCTTCCCGCAAATAGAAAGGTAATATTGTCGGAAATCAAAGAAGCACTTGACGCAGAAAAGGTTTCTCTTGCCTCAGAAGATGAGTTCAAGGGGTTATTCCCGGATTGTGAAATTGGGGCAATGCCGCCATTCGGAAATTTATATGGTATGGATGTCTATGTTTCGCCCGAACTTGCCGCTGAGCAAGAGATTGCCTTTAATGCCGGCAGTCACACAGAATTGATTAAAATGCCATACAAAGACTTTGAACGGCTTGTGCAACCAAAAGTTATAAGTTTTTCAACATAGCTGTTAAGCGCGTTCCATATATTTACCGGTGCGAGGGTCAACTTTGATTTTTTCACCATTTTTAATAAAAAGTGGCACCATTACTGTAATTCCAGTTTCAAGTTTGACCGGCTTCATAACGTTGCTCGCTGAGTCGCCACGAACTCCTTCTGGTGCGTCTACGACCGTGAGAATTACGTTTGGTGGCAGTTCTACCATAACTGCTCTATCCTCTACGAAGGTTATGGTAACTTCACCATTTTCAACCAGGTAATCTTTAGCATCACCGATGATTTCAGGGCTTATTGTTACCGTTTCATAGGTGTCAGGGTCAGTAAAGACGTAATCCTGTCCGTCTTTATAACTAAATTCCATCTTTTTAGTGGTCAACGGTACTACATCAATTTTCTCTGTTGAACTAAACCTTACATCTGAAGATTTTCCAGTTTTAATACTTCGCAATGTTGCCTGGACAAAAGCCCGTAAATTACCGGGCGTTCTATGCTGGGCATCTAATACAATGGTAATATCGCCATTATAGCTAATAGCCATTCCTTTTCTTAAGTCATTTGCATTCGCCATATTTTAAACTACTTTTATTTATATTTCTCAATTTTTAAAATTAAGATGAAAACAAAATATAATATATCTTTTTTATAAATCAAGAAAAGTTTATTAGGAAAAACCCTGTTTTCAATTAAATGAATTTATCGTCGTTTTTTATTATTTTTCTCAACAAGTTCAATTTTTGGTCTCGGTCGTGGAATCAAGAAAATTGGGCATCCTTCAAAGCCGAAGGCTTTTCGGATTTCTCCGGCGAGATATTTTTCATATTGCTGGGAAAAAAGTTCTTTTTTATTCACAAACAATAAAAATGTTGGAGGTTTTGTTTCTATTTGTGTTGCATAGAAAAATTTTAAAAATTCTCCTGTATTGCTTATTGGTTGTTTTCTGTCAACGGCGTCGTGAATTATTCTATTGAGCACGGCAGTGGGGATTTTTTGATTAAGTTGAGATTGTACATATCTTATCGCCTCGATTAGTCTATTCAGATTGATGCCAGTTTTTGCCGAAGTGAAGATAACAGGGGCATAAGATAAAAAGAAGAGTTGCTTTTGTACCCATTTTTGAAACTCGTCCATTGGATTAAATCTTTCCTTCTCTTTTTTCTTCTCTTTAACTTTTTTTTCAATTGCTTCGGCGAACAAATCCCACTTGTTAATAACTACGATACAAGGTTTTTTGTTTTCAGTTATGATATCCGCAATTTTTTTGTCTTGTTCAGTTATGCCTGCATCTGCATCCAGGACAAAGATTACTATATCGCATCGTATTACTGAGTTCTCCGCTCTATTGACACTAAAAAATTCAATGGAAGTGGATATGCTTCTTTTTTTTCTAATTCCAGCAGTGTCGATTAAAATATATTTTTGCCGTTGTCCATCGGTATCAATTTCAAAAGGGACATCTATTGAGTCTCGTGTGGTTCCGGGTATTGAACTTACTATAACGCGTTCAGACTTTGTAAGGGCATTTATAATTGAAGATTTTCCAACATTCGGTTTGCCAATTATTGCTAATTTTATTGTAGTTTCCTCAACTTTGTCTTGATTTCCTTCCTTTTTTACTGCCTCTGGTAATGAATTTACTGCCTCTTTTAATAATTGTTCAACTCCAATACCATGAACGGCTGAAACCGGCAAAATTGTGTCAAAACCCAATCTTGTGAAATCAAGGGTATTTAATTTTTCATCCGCATTATCTACCTTATTAACAACAACAATGATATTCTTACCGGTTTTTCTAAGGTGTTTTGATATTTCTAAATCAAGAGGAGTTAGACCATCTTTTGCGTCAACAACAAAGAGAATTAAGTTTGAAGAATTAATTGCGATTTCTACCTGCTCGACTGTTTCCTGGAGAATTTCGTCATTAGTCTTTTCTCCCGGCAAAATTCCAAGACCGCCGGTATCAATGATGGTGAAAGGGATGCCGCGCCATTCTACTTCTGCGCTTACCCTATCACGAGTTACACCCGGCTCATTATGGACAATGGCTATCCGTCTGCCCGCTATTCTATTAAACAGGGCGGATTTGCCAACATTTGGTCTGCCGACTATTGAAATAATTCCAGACATAATTCTTCTTATGAACCTATTAAACTACCATTTAACTTTCAAATTACAATGGATAGATAAAGATTTATATTACTCTTGCTATAATAAATCCACCGGCTTTCACGTGCCTTATAACGAGTTTATACAATTTTTTGCAACCGCTACATACATTTGCAAAAAAAGTGGTTTTCACAAGAACGTTAATGATTAAAGTCCATAATAAAATAGAAAAGTTATCATTGCTTTTTTTAAATCTTATTTCTATAAATTTTTTCGTGTCGTATCAGAATCAATTTGAAATTAATGCATTGACTCGTTGTTGTGCAGTGTATGGGCATCCGGTAAGTCATTCCGCTTCTCCTGCAATGCATAATGCGGCTTTTAGACACTTAAAATTGAACTGGGTCTATCTTGCTTTTGATGTTTTGCCTCACAAATTGAAAAATGCTATTTCTGGCGCCCAGGAGATGAAATTCATTGGACTGAACCTCACAGTTCCACATAAAATATTCGCTTTTGAAATCGTAGATGTAATGGATAATTCAGCGAAAAATTGGGGCGCAGTTAATACAATTAGATTTGAGGGAAAAGATGTTGCTGGAAACTGGCGACCACTCAGCCAGTTTGAATCTGAAATGCCGACTGAACTTCGCAGCAATGGTTTTAATACTGATGCAGACGCAATTACTTCAGCCCTTTATGAGGAATTTAAATATACACCGGACAATACAACCGTATTAATTCTTGGCGCTGGTGGGGCAGGGCGGGTTGCTGCTTTAAAACTTGCGTCCTGTGGCATAAAACAACTTTACATTATAAATCGAACACTTTCCAAAGCCGTTGAACTTTCTGATGAGATTAGGAAAAAATATCCTGATGTTTCTGTGAAATTAGATTATCCGTCGGGCAATGTAGATTTAGTGATTAATGCAACTTCGCTTGGGTTAACAAATTCTGACCCAATGCCAGTTGATTTAACAAAATTCCGATTGAACAAGACATCTTGCGTTTATGATATGATTTACCGTCCATCTGAAACTTTGTTTTTAAAAACTGCGCGTGAAAGCGGGTGTAAAACGGCAAATGGGCTGAGTATGTTATTATGGCAGGGGGTTAAGGCTCTTGAAATCTGGACGCAAAAACCAGCCCCGATTGAAATTATGCGTGAGGCTTTAATTAAAAACATCTATGGAAATATTTGAACAGTGTATTGTTGAACCAATAAAAGGCGCATCGTTTTTATACTGGGCGGTTGTTTTTTTTGTCTTTGGCTGCATAGTGGGCAGTTTTTTAAATGTTTGTATCTACCGACTTCCAAGAGGAGAAAGCATATTAAAACCGCCTTCGCACTGTCCAAACTGCAACTGGCAAATACCTTGGTATTTTAATATCCCAATTATTTCTTATATCTGGCTTAAAGGAAAATGCCACAACTGCGGCAAAAAAATTTCGCCGAGATATGTAATTGTGGAGTTTGTCACCGGTGTTTTCTTTCTTTGCAGCTGGTTAAAATATGGGAATTACAATCCATATCTTGCCATTGTTGTTTCCATTTTTACAGCTGCGTTAATTGTGGCGTCATTTATTGATTTTGAACATTTCATAATCCCCGATGAAATCACAATTGGCGGGATTGTTTTCGGGCTTGCGGTTTCAATCGTTTTGCCATCGCTTCATCAATCTTCATCGTGGTCATCTTCATTAAAGCAGGGCATATTCGGATTAATACTTGGGGCGGCGCTCATTTACATTATTGTGCAGGCAGGGAAATTAATTTTTGGCAAACTCAAAGTGCAAATTTCTCCTGATACTAAAATAGTTTTTACAGAAGAAGAATTAATCTTACCCGACCAAATAATCCCTTATTACGACATATTTAGTAGAAAAACTGATGCAATAAAAATAATGGCGAAAAGAGTAGAACTTGCCGATAGATGTTTTTGGCAAACACAGGTTGTTTTGACGCCTGAAAAATTGCTTATTGGCAAAGAGGAGTTTTCACCTGATTCAATTTTGTTTATGGAAATTGTAGCGGATGAAATAACGATTCCGCGAGAGGCAATGGGGTTTGGCGATGTTAAATTTATGGCTGCAATCGGCGCATTTACTGGCTGGAAAGGGGTTGTTTTCACCCTTTGTGTCAGTTCAATAATTGGGGCAATAGTTGGAGGCTTATTGATAATTGCCGGTTTAAGAGAACGCTCAAGCAGGCTTCCTTATGGTCCATTTATTTCAATCGCAGCAGTAATATGGATGTTTGTTGGCGAAGAGTTAATAAGGATGTGGTTATATTAAATCTGATTAAATTATCCGCACTGGGCTTTATGTCTTAAACTATGGTCAACAAGAACCAATGCAGTCATTGCTTCAACAATTGGCACAGCCCTTGGAAGAACGCAGGCATCGTGTCTGCCTCGTGCTTTTAATGTTGTGTTCTGGAAATTAATATTAACGGTCTGTTGTTCCTGCATAATTGTGGCAACCGGTTTGAACGCCACTCTAAAATAAATTGGTTGTCCATTGCTAATACCGCCCTGAATTCCGCCCGAGTAGTTTGTTGTTGTAACTACTTTACCGTTTTTCATCCTGAAAGGGTCATTGTGTTGACTGCCTTTCATAGTTGTGCAATCAAAACCTGAGCCGATGTCAAACCCCTTAACCGCTGGGATACTAAGCATTGCTTTTGACAGGTCGGCTTCAAGTTTATCAAATACTGGGTCTCCCCAACCTGCTGGCACTCCAAAAGCGATGCATTCTATTATTCCGCCGACACTATCGCCTTCCGACCTGACCCGTTCGATTAGTTTAATCATCCGTTTTGCGGCTTCGGTATCAGGGCAGCGAACGGGATTGGATTCAATTATTTCATAACTAATTTTGTTAATATCGATTTTTGCTTTTATTTTATGCACCTGTTTTACATAAGCCAGGATTTGAACGTTATACTGTGTTCTTAAAATTTTTTTTGCTATTGCCCCTGCAGCAACGCGACCGATTGTCTCTCTGGCGCTACTTCTTCCGCCACCTTGCCAGTTCCATAGGCCATATTTTGCAAAGTAAGTATAATCGGCGTGAGAAGGGCGGAATTTTTCTGCAACTTCTGAGTATGCCTCCGGTCTTGCATCTTCGTTTTTTATAATCATACATATTGGAGTTCCAAGCGTTTTTCCCTGGAATGTGCCTGAAAATATTTTTACTGTGTCCGATTCTTTTCTCGTGGTTACAATGCTTGATTGACCGGGACGTCTTCTATCTAATTCGGGCTGAATATCAGTTTCTGTAAGTTGAATTCCGGGTGGGCAGCCATCGACTACAACGCCAATTGCCCCACCGTGAGATTCTCCCCACGTCGTGACCCTAAAAAGGTGTCCAAAAGTATTACCCATAAATTGATTTTAATAAATATTCTCTAACAGGTCAAATAACCTTCAACTTTCAGCAAGATATGGAATTGTTAAAGGTCCTTGCGGTAGAACGGCAATTTTAACTTTTCCACCTCGCGCTGAAATTATTTCCGAAACAGTCCTTTCAATATTTTTGGTTGGAATGAAATGCGCTGATTTTACTATGTCGTCTGGCAAGGAACTGTAAAGATAAACAATGGCGTTTTTTTGTATTTGCGCCTGAATTTGAACTTGCCATTGGTCTGGGATTACGCCTCCTGATTCTGAAATCTTTTGAAGCAAATTATCTGGATTATTTCCGCTATGAAGCAATTTTTCATAAGAACTCTTAAATGGGATGCCATCTCTACACTCGCAAGCAAGAATTATTGCTCCGCCTTTTTTGACAATTTTTGCCGCTGCGCTCATTCCTTTTACACCCTGATACAAGTTCAAATCTAACGGGTATCCGCTATTTGTTGTTATCACAATATCAAACTTTTCATTCACCTGTTGCATTGCATTGGCTTTAACAAATTCAGTCCCTTTTTTGTGAGCCTTAATTATATCGCCAGCAAAGATCCCGGTTATTTTTCTTTCGTCATTGAGCGTGACATTAATTAAGAATGATGGACCGATTTTTAATGCTATATCTTTCATCTCTTCCCAGATTGGATTGCCATCAGTAATTCCGAATGTTGCGTTCGGATGAGCGATGTTCTCAGTGCGGTGATTTGCCATAATTGAATCAATATGCGCTACCCCGGGTAGAACGCCTTTTGGACCGCCACTGAACCCGGCGAAAAAGTGCGGTTCAATAAATCCGGTTATAATCTTTACATCTGCTTCAACGAGATGGCGGGAAATCAATGCTGGCGTATTATCTTTAAGAAAACCTACTTTTATATGCG
>Ga0116188_1003464_pt1 | contig 11552 bp, 6 predicted proteins | sample AD_JPNTR2_MetaG_FD_89807 | JGI IMG/M metagenome (GOLD analysis project Ga0116188, IMG submission 89807) | Active sludge microbial communities of municipal wastewater-treating anaerobic digesters from Japan - AD_JPNTR2_MetaG | ecosystem: Engineered > Bioreactor > Anaerobic > Digestate | place...
TCGTCAAGAACGCCACTGCGAATGTCATAGTGTGGCAAACAGTTTCTGAACCAAGATGGCAGTGGTGAGCCATCATCCACGATAGAAGTGTCAACAGGAGTCGATGTTACAGTTGTTACGGCAATGGGTGCAACAGCTGCAGGGGCAAACGTGCGCTTGTTTTGTAATCTTTCGATTTCTTGACGCAAGTCTGCCATACCTAGCATATTTGCAACATGCTTCATGTTGCTGAAAGCACGGTCTTTCTCGTCTTCTGTAAGTGGAGTGAAATGCTGGCACTTGTTGCGAGCATCCCTCAATTCACTCATTGTACTTTCAAAAATGAATGTCTTGCTTTTGTCATTGCCGAGTTCTTCCGCAAGTTCATCACGGAATTTGCTAGCAAGAAAAGTCAGATTATGATAGTCAATACGCAGCATTGGCTCTACACCTTGGCGTTGAGCTTGATTCCATTGATCTTGTTTTTGTGCGGTCAAACGCTGAAAGAAGACACCTTCCCACGGCTCACCGGGGAAGTGGTTTTGCAAAACACTGACTAGGAATGGACGCATTGCGTCGAGGAAGATTCCTAATGCCTGGAAGATGTTCTCGTTGTTCATAATGATATGTTTTTTATTATTTTACTCGATACCTTCAAACAAGTTTCCTTGTATTGGTTTATACTCCTCATGGCAATGTTGACGGAGGTCATCGGCATTCTGAAGGATGCCAACGATTTGCTTCTGGTCATCATTAGCAGGAAGAAGCTCTTTTAATGTGGCAAGTAATCGCCATAGGGGAGAGGATGAGTCTGGACAAATGTCACGAACGAATCGAAGGATTTTTCCACGGTCACCTTCTCTATATAAAAGAATGAAACGATGTGCCTGGTTAATTGGTGAATCCTCAGGACGAGTGCCTTCTATTGATGAACCACCAATATGTTCGTCTGCCATAGCAATGTGCATTTTCTTTCCTTCCAGAATAAGCAATCCTTCTTGTTGGATGTCTTTGATATTAACATTTACACCTACACGTGTAAACTTTGTAGCATCGTCAAAGTCAGTTTCGCTTGTTCCATTCAATTGAAGCCATCCGATATAGAACTTCGTAAAGTCATCGCCTTGTACGCCCTTCAGCAATGAATCGAAAGCTGCGTTGCGAGCCATTTCAAGAAGTTCAGCAACTGTTACTTCACTTCCATCAGATTTCTCTACTGACTTGTATTTGCCAAACTCACTTACAGCCTGGCCAAAGCAAGCAGTCAACAAATCTGCGCCACGGAAGCCCAGCTCGTAGAGAGATTCTACTTCTTCTGCAACTTTTTTCTCAATCTCTTTCTTGACGCTTTTATAATCACCATAGCCTTTACGCTCAGATGGGCGACAAGCTACTGTTACAGATGATTCAAGTGCCGCACCAGCAAGAGCAAGCATTCTAACTTCTCTTTCCGTATCAATTGGCCAAGAACCCGTGATATTCATTCTTGCTGATAAGATAGAATTACATAATGTAGACCATGCCTCGGTACTTTGATGAGCAAACATTATACTTACAATATCTGATGTCTGCATTTCTATTGCATCAAAAATCTCTGTCAACTTCCTCTCGAAATGGCGTTTTGCCTTATTTTCATCACCCTCATGATGGTGTTTTAATGCAGTGCATTCTTCTGTTTTTGGAGTTTGTGGAGTTGAAAAATTCAAAGAAAATTCATTTCCAATCATTTGTTTTAACCAAATGTAAAAGAAGTCTGAAATGTCAGCATATGCAATAGCATCATAATATGGTGGATCTGTAACAACAGCAGTTAATGATTTGGTATCAAACTGAGTTTTTTCACCACTTGACGCATTAAGAAATGAAGCTGTAAACGGATTGGAACTTTCAGATTCTATGAACCTTAAAACCCAATCAAGTTGATTTAATCCGCTCCCACTGCTAGAACAAAAGGGATTTGATTCTGGATAATCGGCTGTCATTGCAATAGCCTGCCTTCCAAACAAATGAACAATTGCTGCTACGTTTGGGCTCCATCTTCCAAAAGAAGTGCTCAGTAATACAACACGGTCAAGCCAAAGAGCTAACATCGTCTTTAATGCTAATCCATATTCATCTTTAGTAATAGTATCTGTAATTGTATTAAAAACGTCAATAAAAGAGTTTAAAACGACTATTTGCCTATCAGAGAATAGATCTCCCCAATTTGTGAAGCCCCAAGAAAAGGTGTCACCACCTCCAGAGTTTCTGTGCATTTTCCCTGTTGGTCTCTTTATGTTACTAAGCTTTTGATTAATTATTTTTTCTTCTTCTTTTGTTGGAATAAGATAATTTTTACCAACGTTATTTTCAGAGATTATCGCAATTAATCGTGGTTTTAAGCCTGTTGAACATGATTGAGCTTTTATAATGTCTACACTTGTAACTGCTCCACAACAAGGGCATGTTAGAACGCCACGATTATTCCATCCCTTTTCCTTGGATTTTTTGGACTCAATAGTAAATGATATTTCTTTCCCATTGATATGAGGCACAAGTGATATATGTGCAGATGAAGTATTTGCCAAATTGAACCCTTTTAACAATGGAACATCAGCTCCACAACTTGGATTAGAACATTTTGCTGTACGAACCCAATAATATGCAATTGGTTTATTTCCATCTTTATCTTTTGGATACATTCTCCCAACATTTACTTCAGCTTCCTTAAGAATCTTTTTTGTGTAATATTCTACATCAAAAGCTAACCTGTTGGCAATAGGATAATAACCGCGTGGATCTTTTGAAATTTGATTATCTTGAAGAAGTTTCAACCCGTCATCCCCATAGATACGATAGAATTCTTCTTCGCTATAGCATATTGGTTTTCCAAATTTCTGGGGAAATTCGGCACTACCTTTTTCTATAATATGAGCAACAGGATTAATATCATTACCATAACTGCGACATCCAAGGCGAGCTGCCTCCAAAGGAATTGCTCCTCCACCTGCAAAAGGATCAAATACAGAAGGCATTTGATTTTGGAAATTTTCAATAGCAGATTTTAGATTACTTTCTAAATCATCAACTTCTGCTGAAGAAATGTGTCGGTCAACCATTTCATATAGAGCTTCCTCTGCTATTTCAATAGCATTAAATGCATCAGAAAAATTCTTATGGTGAGTCTCATAACCTAAATCTGGGTACTTTTCTGCATTATATGCAACCCAAATCAGTTCTCTTGCCATTTTGAGAATGCGTGGATTATTCTTATTCTCCCACTTGATAAGTGAGCCTTCGTCCAACTGCTCTTTTGGAGTTGTAGTTTTCCCTATTAACGCATTCTTCTGATATTTATCAGAAAATTTTCCAATAAACATCATTAAGCGGTTACGAAGATTGTCTTCCATAGGATCAACTATGGCCGTATATGGAATATCAGTATATGGTTTATACTGATATTGAATAATCATATCATCTTTCGGATTCAAAATGCTTTGTACTGCGTCTTTGAACGCTGATGGACATTTGTCATCAAGGGGATCGGGTACTAAGCTCGCAAAAACAATGGCTCTGCAAGTTGGCAATGGGCGACGAGCCCACCACGGATGCAAAGTAGAAATATGACCGTGATGTATTGTTTTGTCACGTACGCTTTCCGCAGAAATTTCCTTAATCGGGAGTGCTACTTCAATTAGCTTCTTTGCTTTCATATATATTGTTCTTTTGTTTATTCTTTTTTAGATTGCCATTCACTTAGAGGCAGGTAGAACTGCACTCCCTTGGTCTTTTGCTCAAAAACAAGCTTTCTGGCAGGATCGTTTACAATGTTGAGAATGGGCGACTCACTACGGCATTCTGTTACGATATAGAGCCAGGCTTTTGTGCCTAACTGAGCAAGACGGTTCATTTCATTCTCACTAAGCATAACACCATCGGTACCAGCACGACCTTTTACTTCGATATAGCGTTTGTTGCCTTGGACATCGATACTTTTTACATCGTAGCCAACATTATCTTTCGACACATCAGAAGTTTTGCGGCCATGTTCGGTTTCATAGTCTATAGCCACCTTCATAGCTATTGCTTCTACTTCATCGTCTCGACTCATACCAAAGGTGTTTCGATATTCTACCTGATTCAGTGGCAGAACATAAGCACAGCCAAGAACCTCTGGCTCGACAGGGAATAGTTCTATCATATTGTCCAACTGAGCCAATCGTTCTTTCTTGCGCACTTTCAGAGCATTATAACGAGCCTCTTTCATCATCAGCTTCTGCTGAACTTTTTCGTCGTCACTGAAGAGAATCTTGTTTTGAAGTTCGTTAATCTCACCTTGAATGTCGAGAATGATTTGCTGAAATGCCGTCTGCAGGTATTCTCGACGGCTTTCAGTATCTTCTTTAACCATTTTCTCTGTGGCCTCTAACAAAGGCTCTGTTTGGTTGGAGTATGCCCATTCCACAACTTCGTTTTCGTTGGCAGGTTCTGGAGGAACAATCTCCTTCGCAAATTCCACAGGAGGACAGAGGTCGAGCAGCTTTGCAGGTGATGTTTGTTGGAATACACCATCTTCATTCTGACAGATGAGAGTAAGCAGCTCATTAGAAATGTTGGGCTCGCCACTTTGTGTTGGGCGATTGTCCTGTATCTGATTCTTGACAAAGAAAGCAAAATAAGGATGCTTGTCTTCTGGAGATACAAGGACAGTACCTTTCAACATTTCGTCTCTGAAAGAATCGCGGACAGTATCAATCAGGCAATCGAAGAGAGCGTTTCCTGGGTTGATATAATGCGCTTTACCATATTGAGCCGTACTATTCTGATATTCTAAGAACTTAGCCTTATCAAAGAAGAAATAGAGTGATGTCAAATTCTCAGCATAAATCCTATATTGCTCTTTCAAACGTGATACGATTATGTCTGGAATGTAGGTGATTTGGAAGATGCCATCAGCTATTTCGTCATACTTGCCGCCCAAATACTTGAATGCTCTTTCAAAGAATAGACGGATGTAGATTGGCTGCAAACGCTTTTCGTCACTATCTTCTTTAAGCCTGCGAGCATCTTTATAATCAACAGACGAGTGAGCAATGGATTTGTCTTGATTCCTAATAGACTGAGAAAACAAGTCCCCAAGATCTTTTGCGTCTTTGTCAATGAACAGGTCAAGGTCACTTTCCTGTCCATTAAGTACGGAAGATATAATACTGTCCAAAGATACACCTTTCAGTACATCTTGAATTACATCATATACACGATCATCACCCAATTGCTCTCTGATGATATCTAGTTTGGTCAGAAGTTTCTTTAGGACTTGACCTTCACGAGTATTACTTGCAACCATGTTGAATACCAGTACATCAGACTTCTGACCATATCGGTGTATTCGTCCCATGCGCTGTTCCAGACGGTTCGGATTCCAAGGAATATCCCAATTGATTAGCAGACGGCAGAACTGAAGGTTGATACCTTCGCCAGCGGCATCAGTACAGATTAGAATCTGAACTTCTTTGCTCATGAAACGACATTGGGACATACGACGTTCATCAACAGACATGCCACCGTGGATGGTCGCTACATGATAACCATTGTTGGTAAGACGTTCCTGAAGATACAAGAGCGTGTCTTTATGCTCGGTGAAGATAACAAGTTTCTCTCCATCAATGACCCCTTCTGATGTCAGAAGTTTCTTCAGCTCTTTATATTTCTGTTCTTCCTGTTGCTGATTATAGAGGGTATTGGCCATTTCGTAAAGTGATTTCACTTCACCGGCTTCAACCTTAATTTCCGAAAGACTCTTGGCAGTGGTAAATAGCTTCAACTTCTTTGGATCAGCCATAATATTATCAAGAGCATCCCTTTCTTCATCATCAAGTTCGTCGAGGTCGTCAATGTTAGCTACTTCTAATTCCTCAAACTTGATACGCTGCTTCCATAAAGAAGGATTCTTGTCAAGTTCGTCAGCAAGACCTTGGAGGGCAAGCCAACGTTTTTGAAGTGTATTACGTATTGCATAGATGGAACTAACCAACCTTCGTTGCATCACCTGCAAAGCCAAAGAGACATGGATGTTCTTAGTCTCGTTAGCCTCTTTCTTGCGCTTGGTAAGATATGTAGTTACTGCATCATATAGACGCTTTTCGTCCGAGGTTAGATTGTAGCTGGTAGTCTTGGTGTGACGATTCTTGTATAACGCATTGCCATCCCAATCCTTCATGTCTTCCTTCAAACGGCGGATAAAGAACTTGTTAGCGCCATTCATGCTAAGTTCGCGGACTCGCTCTGTAGCCAAGTCTGCTGTTGCAAAAATATCGTCATCAAGTAATTGAAGAAGTCGCTTGAACGTGTCCTTGCGTCCACGGTGGGGTGTAGCAGTCAGCAGAAGAAGATGCTCACATTGTTGTGCAAGAATGTGGGCAGCTTCGTATCGTTTAGATTTATAAATCTTTTCGCCGTACTCGTAAGCAGACAGTTTATGAGCTTCGTCAAATATAACCAAATCCCATGTACTTTTGGCAACGACTTGCATAATATCCTCACGACATATAAAGTCAATAGATGCTACAAGTCGATCGTTAGTCTGGAACACCGTTGGTTCAGAAGAGAAGACATCTCTATTAACGAGCTTAAAGGGTATATTGAACTTGATGCCCATTTCATCCTCCTGCCATTGCTTAGTCAAGCCACCAGGTGTAACAATAAGAACACGCTCCACGATTTTACGCATAAGCAGTTCTTTAAGCAGAAGACCTGTCATGATTGTTTTACCAGCACCTGTGTCATCCGCGAGAAGAAAACGAATTTTGGGCTGTGGTAGAAGATATTTATAAACAGCTTCCACCTGATGAGGAAGAGGATCTACAACACTACAGTTGATTGCAAACAATGGGTCAAACTGGTATGCAGAGTTGATTCGCTCTGCTTCAGCGAATAAAACGAATTTCTCAGGGTCACCTTTGAAATTGAATTCTCCATCGGAAGTGAGAACTTCCAATGTTGACATTTGCTGCTCATCAAGAATCTTTGAACCTCGTTTGTTAGTATTTACGCCCGTATAGCTCAAAGAGAATTTTGAGCCAAGCTTGCGGATCTTGTCAATTACTACAGCCTCTGTTGGGCTGAGATTCTTGATAATGTTACCAGTTTCTATCATATTTTACCTAATATTGCAGTTTTTGCTGCAAATTTATAATGTATCTGTGCAGTCATTCTGCACAGTCGAGTATTTTTTCAAATTATTCGCTATTTTTTCTTTGAATTCCTCCCTTAATGATGCCGGAGCAAGAACTTCCACATGAGGAAAGTATGAGAAGATAACAGATTCAAGTTCTTTATTCGGACGAACTTCTATTTGAAGAATGCAGTCCTTCTCACTGAGAATTTTCTGACTATGGTGTATAGGCTTTGATACAGCATAAGGGAATCGTTCTGGATCAAATTTGAGCACCACAGTTTCCTTTCCAACGCAATCTTCTGGGATGCTTACGCCAACGACATCATCGAAATGATTTGTAAAATCGATAGTGGTGTTAGGAATAAACGCCACGTTTGAAATTGAAAACTTGACTATTCTATCAAGTGGTCTGTTGGCGATTCTATCTCCATTAGGTGTCTGTTCTAATCCGAACAGGAACCAACGGTTGTTGTACTGTTTTACGTGATAGGGATGAATGACTACGTTGGTCTCAATCCCATTGTACGTTCTATACAAAAGATTCAAAGGTTGATGGTTGATGGCACTATCTATGAGTTCTGATAAAAACTCCAGGCCACGTAATTGGTCATTTTGCTCGAAAGATACAATATGTTCACGATTGGTTTTGATGCCAAAACGAAATTCGAGGTTCGAAATAACTTCTTCTAACCATCTGTTTGCTCCACCACGGTAACGCCCAAGCATTTTAATGGTAGAAGTAAGTTTTGTAACCTCCTCAACTGTCAATTCGTTGTTGAAAATTGTAAAATCTGGGTCAGAGTAACGATAATAGCATCTTTTGCCATCGAAAGGTACGGCTTCAATTGGCGCATCGTAGGACACACGATCACGCATGTATTTGATGTCATCACGTATCTGACGCACACTTACTTCAGAACCGTACATATCATAGAGGGCTTCGTTAACAGCGTCAACGAGGTCTTCAATCGTGTACTTACGATGACGATTGCTAAAACAACGGTCAAGTATCTGATACCGTAACAGGGCGTTTTTGTTTGTAGGCATATTCTACTTTAATTGCTCAGTTAATTACTCTTTTTTCTTGTCTATGACAATGGAGTCATCCTTTCGAACAAGATCTCCTATGTCGCATTTCAATACTTTGGCAATCTCAATGAGATTTTCCAGGGTGGGTTGAGAAGTATTAGTGACCCACTTCGACACTGTGGCCGGATCTTTGCCGAGCAATTTCCCAAGTTCTTTATTGGTAATCATACGCTCAGCCATCATCACTTTGATTCGGTTCAGAGGTTTGTTGTCCATAACGTAAACATTATATATTTTAATGTGGCAAAGATAATATTTATATTTCAATTTCTGCCGATTTTTGGTAGTTTTTCTTGTTTTTCAGCTAAAAAAATGGCGAACTTGCTAATTTTTGGACGAAAATTATTATATTTGCCAACTGAAATAGGTGCCATTTATGGTATTTGTTCTACCGATGGATTTTTTTCTTGTTAGTGAGATTTGATTCATCTATGCAGATAGACTGCACTCTTGAACTTTACCTTTGCATCCGTTATCGTGAGTTCGTAACACTTAAATTCATTTAAACATGAAAGAATTGAAATGCCCACATTGCGGACAAATGTTCCAAGTAGATGAAGCTGACTATGCAAGCATTGTCAGTCAGGTTAAGAATGCAGAGTTTGAAGCGGAAATCGCTCGTCGTCTAAGCGAATTGAATGAACGCCATAAGGCAGAGCAAGAACTTGCAACAGCCAAAACAGAACAATCTTATCAGACACAGCTTAACAAGAAACAGCTTGAATTAGGTGTGAAAGAAGCCGAGATAGAAAGACTCAAAGCTGAAACGGAGTCTCAATTAGAGAAAGTAAAGGGAGAAAAGGATGCAGAGATAGCACGACTGAAAACCCAGTTGGAAAATATTGAAAGTCAGAAAAAAGGAGAACTTGACCTTGCACTGTCTGAAAAGGACAAGACTATTGCCCAATTAAATGCTGCTATCGAGCAGAATGAAACAAGACTTCAACTTGCTGTGATGGAGGAACGAACAAAAGCACAGCAGACAGTCCAGGCGAAAGAAACAGAGATAACTCAACTGCGTTCAGCTGCAGAATTAGATAAAAGAGAAGCGCAAATACATGAGGCTGCTTTGGTAAAACGTCATGAAGAAGAATTGAGGTTAAAGCAGGAACAAGTTGACTACTATAAGGATTTAAAAACTCGTATGTCTACCAAAATGGTGGGAGAAACATTGGAACAACACTGTAGCATTGAGTTTGAACAGTATATTCGTCCGATGATGCCCAACGCCTATTTTGATAAGGATAATGATGCCACCGACGGCACAAAAGGAGATTTCATCTTCCGTGACTCCGAAGACGGTACAGAGTACATTTCCATCATGTTTGAGATGAAAAATGAAATGGACACTACGGCAACAAAACATAAAAACGATGATTTCTTGAAAAAGCTTGATGAAGATAGACGCAAGAAAGGTTGTGAGTTTGCGGTTCTTGTAAGTCTTTTGGAGGCTGAAAATGATTTGTACAACAATGGTATAGTTAACAAGTCACATATATATCCGAAAATGTATGTCATCCGTCCACAGTTCTTTGTTCCATTTATCAACCTACTTGTTCAGGCTTCAAAGAAAAGCCTTGAATATAAGAAACAACTTATTCTTGCACAGAGTAAGGAAGTGGATGTAACAAACTTCGAAAACAAAATGGAGGAGTTTAAGTCAAAATTCGGTCGCCACTATGAGTTAGCTTCAAAAAAGTTCGAAGATGCTGTGAAGCAAATAGATGACACTATCGCTAAACTTCTGAAAGTTAAAGAGAATTTGCTTGGCTCGGAAAATAATCTTCGTTTGGCACAGCAGGACACAGAGGATTTGACCATTCGCAAACTGACATACAAGAATCCAACTATGAAGGCTAAGTTTGAAGAAGCCCGAAAAGAGCACAATTCAACAGATGTTGAAGATAGTAATGAATAATTCAAATTCAAGAAATTATGGAAAATAAATCATTATCCAAAGAAGAGCTGATTGCACAGCTGAAAGCCCTTTCTGAAGCTGAAGCTCCAGAAAGTATTCACATGGGAGCAATGTGTTATTCTCCTGCACCCCCTCCATTGCGTAAGGTTAAATGCGAATCATGCGGTCAACTGATTGAAGAATTCGATTGGATGAGTAGTCGTAACGGCATTAAGAAACTGGTTGAAAAGATAAAAGCACTTGGATATGATGCCAAAGTGGAACATATTTGTGCTGACTGTATAAACAACTTAGGCATAACTGATGAAGATGGTGATGCATTCACAGAGGGGTTGTACTATGTTTTCTATTTCAAAACAAAGGAACAACAAGAATACAATATTGTGCAATGTAGTGATGAAGATGCATATAAGGCAGTCCTGGCTTTCTTGAAGAATGAACAATCATATACTGATTATTATGACGCAACACATCTGATTAAGGATGAGTTAGATGTAATTAAAAAAATGACAGGAATATCCATAGAATAATGAAGATAGCACATCTACCCAAATCCGTAGCATTGGAACTGACTTATCGATGTAATCATAAGTGTAAGTTTTGTTCTTGCCCGTGGGATGCGCCTAATTCGGCATATCCAAAAGGTGAAGAATTGACCGTATGTGATTGGAAAAAGGTAGTGGAAGTCCTTTACGACAAAGGAGTTGAGTCATTTTCAATATCTGGTGGAGAAGTACTATTGAAGGATGGTTTTGAATCAATCCTTCGCTTTATCCGGCAGGAAGGCGGAAAGAGAGGTCTTGATTTGCCTATAGTCCTTATTTCCAATGCTCGTAAGATGAATGAGGACTATATTCGTCTTTTCAAAGAATTGAATGTTCACCTTAGCATGAGTTTACCTGGATATGACACTTTCCAAGAGCATACTGGCGTTGATAATGCTGATGGTGTCCTACATTGGTTTCAAGTCGCAAAGAGACTAGGGTTGAAAACAACGTTGAATGTGACTGTAACCAAAAAGAATTATGGGGAACTATTTCAAACAATGTCTTTAGGATTGATAAATGGAGCAGATGATGTCTTGCTAAACCGATTTCTTCCTGGAGGAAGAGGACTTGCACATATGGATGAACTTATGTTGACGCCATCGCAAGTCAATGGAATGCTCGATGTCGCAGAAGAAGTGTTGTCTTACGCAAATAAGCAAGGTAATGTGGGAACGGAAGTACCACTTTGTGCCATTAAAGATGTTGAAAAGTATAAGCATATCCATATAGGTTATCAATGCGCAGCAGCAAAAGGATTCTTTGTTATAGACCCAGCTGGTAATATTCGTACTTGTAATCATTCGCCGCATATTGTGGGGCATGCATTTAGAAAACCCATGATTGAAGATATTGACTATTGGAA
>Ga0116188_1003472_pt1 | contig 11529 bp, 11 predicted proteins | sample AD_JPNTR2_MetaG_FD_89807 | JGI IMG/M metagenome (GOLD analysis project Ga0116188, IMG submission 89807) | Active sludge microbial communities of municipal wastewater-treating anaerobic digesters from Japan - AD_JPNTR2_MetaG | ecosystem: Engineered > Bioreactor > Anaerobic > Digestate | place...
AAATGCCTTTGTCTTCTGTATGTATTCAATCATTGCCAGCGTGCTGCGGACGCCATCCTGGCTATGTCCTCGCACGCAACCCTATGACGCCGTACCTCCTGTACGGCTACCATTGGCATACTTACGTTTGTATTATGCTCTTGCTTGTTATCAGTCTCAAATACAATTACTTTTATCTTTCTATTAACCTTGCATATTACAAAGCATCAATGCTTAAACAAGCTTCCGCCGTGTCCTGCGGTGCTCGGCAAAAATACGGCGCCTGTACTGTTCCTATCTAATGAAGAATGGTGATCACTTCGACAAGCTTAGTGACCTCCTGTCGGACCATGGTTGCTGAGCCTGTCGAAGCACGGTTGGTGAGCCTGTCGAACCACGCACGCAACATATTACGCCGTACCTCCTGTACGGCTATCATTGCTCCTTACTTTGCTCTTTTCAAAGAACGCTTTGCTTTGGATTATCACTTATTTATTTATATAGTTACACTTCTTATGCTGGTGGTACATTCTTTTCCCTGTGAGACTTTAGATGTATGAGACTACATGTTTTCTATTTTGTATTGCACTTTATTCTTGAATTTGCAAATAAAAAAACGTTTACATTACAAGGAACTATCTGACAATAAAAAATAATCAATTATTTGTTCATTGCCATTTGTCAATTTAAGTTTATTTAAAGCGTCATGTATATATGTTCCAGTATATAGAGAGGTAAGCTTGTCTTTGTTTTTAATTTTATTACCGGTTGCTTCATCAATGAAATACTCTGGTGTTTTATCAATATATAACGTGCCTTTTAAACCCTGTTCAAATTTTTTTGTTGCTGTATTGTATCGCTTTTCATCAATAGTAATTGCATCAATAGTATTTTTGCGATAGCTTATAGTACAGGAAATCTTAAAGCTTGACGCATCACCGGTTATATATAGTCCTGTTACTAATTTATCAGTGTATGAATATTGAATTCTGATAAAAGTTGTTCCTGCCTGCTTTATACTTGCCGGTTTATTGAATAAAATATCAACCCGCCTGAGATCATTAGTAGAAGAGTAGTTAAAGATGTGTGTTGATTGATACAACACGGTATCACTTCCGGGAGATGTTGATGCAATTGTGTAGCTGGTTAAAAGCTTGCCCTTGTATTGAAGCTGAATTTTTGTAATAGGAGTATTTTTATACGGTGTATATTTATTAAGGCCTGTGATTCTGTTGTTTGTATCGTAATTAATAATATACCATCCTGTTACCCCTTTTTTATCTCGTATAACTATTTTAACAATTTTATTATCTTCATATATTTTTTCTACAGGGGTATATGTTGCACAACAAAGGAAAGGAATAATAAACAATAGGTATATTAATATTTTTTTATTTGACATAAATAATATCTTTATTTCATTGCATAAATTTTGTTATTGTTTTATGAAGATATTTATGATATTTAGTAAAAATGCAATAATTTTTTTATATTTGCATAATTTTTTGTTTAGTAACACAAAATATAGTAATGTTTTATACAATCTTTGATGAGGTAGTACATCATTATGGTACAGTACATTATTCGAAATGCAAAATTAATTATTGAAGAGATAGTTAAAAATATATGGAAGGCTTTGCTGTCAAGTTTTGGCATCATATTGCTTATAGCCTTTTTAGTACTGTATCTTTCACTGAGGGATTCTGTTACGAATTTTGTAGAAAAGAGGCTTTTTGGCTCACTGGATATTAACGAAATAATCGTTGAACCAAAAGCAAAAACTGGTGAAGCAACACTATCGTATGCTATAAATAGCATTCCAGTAGAAAAAGTTAAAGCTATCCGTAAAATGAATACTGTTGCATCGGTGTATACTGTTACCTGTATAAATGCAGCAACAAAGATAAAAATTGAATTATTAGGGAAATCACGGGCACCCTATGTACCCATTTGTGGGATAAGTCAGCAGTTTATCAAAGATAAAGTGCCAGGGTATAAATCATTCAGATATTACACCAATGAGCCGGTTCCAGTGATAGCCCCACAGGTGGCACTGGATATGTTTAACAATTTTGCTGCAATCAACAATCTTCCTTTATTTAATGAAGACACCTTAAAAGGATTTCCACTTACCTTAATAATCGATACTCCAAAAGGTGCTGAAACAAGAAAGCGCTTTGAAGTACCGGCTGTGGTTCATTCATTTTCAACGCTTTTCAATTTAACGGGTATTGTTGTGCCTGATACATTTGTTAATAAAATAGCAGCCCGGTATGCTGCAGAAACCAAAAGTGCTCAGCCAATCCTGTACATCAGATTGTATGTAAAAGTGAAAGATGTCAAAAAACTACCGGAAGTTACAAAACAAATCAAGTCCATGGGGCTTGCCGTTACTTCCTTAGATGAAGTGGCAAGCAAAACAAATCAGGCCATGAGCATTATTGATGGATTTTCAATCTTTGTTGGTTTCTTCTTATTAGTACTGACTGTTATATCAATTTTTAATTCATATTTAATAATCATATATAACCGGAGTTACAGCTTTTCACTACGCAGGATTTTAGGAGTATCAAAATTCAGAATAATCATGACATTCATGGTTGAAGCAGCTTTTATTGGTGCAGTGTATGGTTTCATTGGGTATCTAGCAGGTGCATACTTAATAAAGGCTGCTGGAGCAAAACTTTCATCACTGGTGCCGGCATTAAGCGGTATTGGCCTTGAGCCAGTAGGCATGAATGTATGTGCTGGTCTTGTTCTTTTCTCAATTGCAATTTCATCATTGTCAGCATTGATACCGGCTATTTTTGCGTCAAACATGAATTTATTTAAAGCATTAAGCAAACAGTGAGGTATAACCGTGGCATTATTACAGGTAAAATCGGTAAGTGTTCAGTATGATGAGCGCAAAGTTCTGGATGATGTAAGCTTTGAAGTTCAGGAAAGCACTATCACTGCATTAACAGGTAAATCAGGTTCAGGGAAAACAACTCTTCTGGGAGTAATATCAGGATTATTGCAGCCCAATGAAGGCACAGTACTTTTTATGGGTGATAATATTTTTACATGGAGTGACTTAAAGCGGTCGCGTTTCAGAAACAGGGATATTGGCTTTGTCTTCCAGTTTTTTAATCTTTTTTCTGATATTTCGGCGTATGACAATATTGCATTCCCGGCAATTCTTAACCGGGAAACGCGTAATTTACATGCGCGTATAATGGAACTGGCAGAATACCTGCAGATTACCGATATACTGGACAGAAATCCTACCACATTGTCAGGTGGTGAACGCCAGCGTGTGGCAATAGCGCGGGCAATCATTAATGAACCAAAATTAATACTTGCAGATGAGCCAACCGGCAACTTGGATACTGCCACAGCCAATGATATATTGAAGCTATTTGCGCGCTTGCGTGATGACAAGGGGATATCAATAATAATAGCAACCCATGATGAACGTATTGTAAAGGCAAGCAATGTGCAGTATCATCTTGAAGGTGGAAAAATTCTGGAAAATGGGGTTAGAAAAGAAGAGCATAAAATAGTGAAAAAAAAGCCTATAACAAGGTCTGTAGCAAAAATTAAAAAGAAAAAGTAATAAATAAAGATACATGTGTACCAGGAGAGAAGTATATGATAGTTGACAAAACATCATCGGATGCTTATTTTAAAACCATGGAAGAGATGAAAAAAACAAAGATTAAGTCGTATTGGGATTTACTTTCAGTTTTGAAGGAACATCCTGATTGGTTAGAAGAACTCAGGAAACTTATTCTTACTGAGGAACTGCTTGCACTGCCTAAAAAATTTGATGAATTTGTAAAACGCTATGAAAGCTTTATAGAAAATGAATTTAAGCCCTTAAAAGCAACTGTTGAAAAACAGGGTAATGATGTTGGAAGCCTAAAAGGAGACAATTTTGAACGGAAGGTAAAAGAAAAAGCACCTTCGTATTTTGGAAAACTCATTTTAAAATGCAGATTAATTGATACCATGGAATTGGCAAATAGTATTGATGATGCTATACTGAACAAAAAAGCCACTATAACTGATGATGAACGTGATGATGCACTGAAAGTTGATGTGGTTGTTACTGGTTTTTTGCGTCACAATAAAGAAAAAAAGGTTTTTTTGGCTGCTGAGGTTTCAATTATTGTGGATAAAACCGATGTTGAAAGAGCAGCTAGAAGAACAAAAATCATTGAAAAGTGTTTAGGAATACCTGGAATACCGGTGGTAATTGGTGATGAATATACTGATGGAGCAAAGAAAGCTGCTGAAGAATTGCAGGTGATAATGATATAACATTCCTCCTCATAGTTAATTTTTTAAAAATATTGTTGATTTTCATCGCAAAATATCAATGAAGGTGGTATTTAATATTTGTTATATAAACGTTGTCTATGGTTGTAGATGCGGTGATGGTAACTTTTGTTGATGATGCAAATATTTTCATTACTAAATAAAGTGATTGCTCTGAACTGAATTGAAGGTAAACAGTCTCATGTAAATAGCAATGACTGTGTGTAAAACGGAAACGTCAAGATTCTTCGTCCGCCCCAATAAAGGTGGGGCGTCCTCAGAATGACCTGGGTATTTTTTATCCTGAGTCCCGATAAAGTCGGAGCGAAGGATCTATCAAGATGCGGTCGTCGAGTGATTGTATAGTAATTGTATCGAGACATAACTGATTATATTGGGATTGCAATGACATCTATTATATAAAATCCTATTTCCAGAGGAGATAAATACCATTGGGACAAACCTGTTCACATGATGTTATAAAGGAACTGTCGCAGTATGGCAGGCTGTACGTTGATGTTCCTATGAGTCAATTTACCACCTTTAAGGTTGGTGGACCTGCTGATATGCTTATTGAGCCTTGTTCCAATAAAACAATCCCTTACATAGTAACTATCGCCAAACAAACTAACACGCCTGTTACCATTATTGGAGGCGGTTCCAACCTTGTGGTGGGTGACAGAGGTATACGTGGGCTTGTTGTGAGAATGGGAAGTTCACAGGAAGATGAAGGTTCCATTGCATTTGACGGTACAAACGTTGTGGTTGATGCCAAGGTAACAAAAAAACGATTTGTGGAAGAAGCAATAGAGCATGGGCTTGCTGGCATGGAGTTTATTGCAGGGATACCAGGCTGTATTGGTGGTGGTGTCATCATGAATGCTGGTACCACTATGGGGACTTTTTCAGATATTATTACCGATATAACCTGTTATACCGCAGATGGCACGCTGTTAACTGTTGCAAACACGTCGTTATTTTCATACCGAAAATCCATGTTGCCGGAAGGTGCCATTGTTATAAGTGCCCGGTGCACATTAAATATTGCAGATAACCCGGAGGATGTAAAAAATACGGTAAAAGAGATTTTGCGTGAGCGCAAAAACAAGCATCCGCTGGATTATCCTTCGGCTGGATCAGTCTTTAAAAATCCTGACGGGCATGCTTCATGGAAGCTTATCAACGATGCGGGTTTACGCGGGTACAGTATTGGCGGTGCCAAAGTGTCAGAGTTACATACAAATTTTATTGTAAATACTGGCAAGGCCACTGCTATGGATATCAAGCATCTGGTTGAATTTATTCAGGAAACGGTGCATAAACTGTATGATATCAATTTAGAGCCTGAAATACGTTTTATAGGGGAATTTTAATATACATGGAATTTGCAACACTATTACATGATACCGTATTCTGTGCACTGGATTGTGAAACTACCGGATTAAATCCCATCATTGACAGGATAGTTTCTATTGGAATAATACGGTTTACATTAGACAGAGTCATTGACACATTCTATACACTGGTAAACCCATTGAAGCCAATTCCACCACATGTTACACGGCTTCATGGCATTACTGCTGACATGGTACAGAAAGCTCCGGTTATTACAGAATTATTTGATACTATAGAACAATATACCAGCAATACCTACTGTGTTATCCACAATCCACGTTTTGATATATCATTCATTGATTCTGCATACCATCAGCATGACAGAAATACTCCAGATTTGAAGTCATTTGATACAGTACATTTAGCACGCAAGACATTTAAGAAACTTCCAAGCTATAATTTGGGCAATCTTTGTAAATTTTTTGGTATATCCATTAATGCTCACCACGCACTGAGCGATGCACAGGGATCAATGGAAATATTTAAAAAGGTCATTGATAAGCTCAATGCGCACAACTGGTGTATTCGTGATCTGGAACGCTATCATGGTGGTATTATCAGTGCCTATTCACTTGGCATAAAAAGCACACATATTCCTGCCGATAGCAGGATACCCTTGGGGTACCGTATAACTATCAGATATAAAGATGCACAGGGGAATATTGTGGAGCGCAGCATACTGCCACAGCGCTACTTTATAATGGGAAAAAACAACTACATACAGGCATACTGTTATCTACGTAATGAAATCCGTTATTTTAACACTGCTCGTATAGTAGCGGTGTATTAAACCTTACCATCTGGTTATGAAATATATTCATTATAATACAATGCGGTTGTCTCGATACATTCCTGTAGTGCTACTCGATGACCGGTCACTGAGCCTAACGAAACGCCTGTGCTGGGCCTGTCGAAACGACCGTAATATAAAACAGGGGTGGCTTCGGGAGCCTTAGCCAACCCTATAAATATATATATCCATATATGAATTATACCCATTGAATTATTCAGAAAATTGAATTATGAATTTTAGATGTAATTGTGCAGGAGTTGGGAAAAATTTAAAATAATTTTTAAATAAGTGCAGAAAATTAATAAAGAGATTTCATGTATTTTAATCATGAAATGGGCAATGAGTATTATTATATCCGCAATGCCAGGAATTATGAAAAAAATAAATTTTATTGACGCAGGTATTGCATGTAGATTATATTTACTGTATGGGAAAAAACTGATAACAAGAAAGTCTGTAGAATGAATAGAGTATGATTCGTAGAAAAAATACATAAGGAAGGGTATAGTACAATGGGATTTGCAATGCGGGTATATGAAGCCTTTAAGGATGATGAAGTAAAGGCAAAAGTCTTGGCCGAATTTATTGAAAAGGTAGAGGAAGCAATAAATAACAATCAGGTGGCAACAAGGCAGGATTTACATGTCCAGGAATTAAAGTTAACAAAAGAGATAGAGCAAACGCGTCTGGAAATAAAAGAGGCAGAGCTGAAATTAACAAAAGAGATAGAACAGGTGCGAGCTGATATGAAAGAGACAGAGCTGAAGCTAACAAAAGAGATAGAACAGGTGCGTGTTGACCTTACAAAGGATATAGAGAAAATGCGTCTGGAAATAAAAGAGATAGAGCTTAAGTTAACAAAAGAGATAGAACGGGTGCGAGCCGAGTTAAAAATTGAAATACAGCAAACAAAGGTAAGCCTGTTAAAATGGCTTATAGGGTTGTTGCTAACGCAAACAATAACCATAATAGGAGTCATTATTGGTTTGTTTCAGGTGATAAAATAATAGTAATTTATGATATAAATCTGAATTATATCCAATTTGCCCGGTGGTATGGGCAGTTGCCTGATGATTAAAGAAAATAAAAGCAGTCTATGTGTTGCAGTAGCTCACACCGTTATACATACAACAAATACCAAAAAGGAATATCCCGTGATAATAGACAGAGGTGGCATGCAGGTAAAAGTAAATGAGGGTGGTTAAGGGATACATTAGCATAAGTGCTATGTATCTTAATATTATTCGTTGAATGATATATGCTTACCTGAAAGTAAAGTACGAAAATAAATTTTTCTTGCGTTTTTAAAATTGATATAGATTCATCTAACCTGCGGTTAGTTTGACGGTTACTGTGAAACTATGCATATGCGTGCAGCAAACACGCATGAAAAAGCCCTTGCCATTTTTTAGCCAGTACCCAATATGCATCCAGCAAACACGCATGAAATACCACCTACCATTTCTTGGCCAATGTAAATTTAAGGTTGTACCCCGACTGGTCAGTGGAAGGAAGATAATCCTTGCCCCACCATAGTGCAAATTCAAATTGTTCAAAAAATACGTAATGAAAACTCAGGCCGTAAGCAATGCCTATCTGATTACCATGTAAAAGATATTTGCCTTTAAAAGCAGTAAAGTCATTGTACACACCGGTATATATAAAATCCCTGTGTATAGAAATTTCGTATTCAAAAGAAGCACGTGCAATATGCGTTGTATGGTAATCCTTGCCCATGAATCCTTTGAACGTCCGTGTAGAAACAGGTTCCTCATAATAAAAAGGCACCGGGTCATTAAGATAGGTATAATCACCCTGGAAAACAAACAAATCAAAGTTAAAAAATTCAAATTTAACAATAGTATCAATGCCCACTTTGTAAAAATGGGTTGCATTTTGATAGCGGTAGGCTTCAAGGGTTATCTTACGCCCTGTTGTATGTTTTAGCGAAAATGGAATAAGGTCAATGTTTGCTTTAATGCCAATAAAGTGCCACACCTGCGTATCTTTTGCTATGTTGGGCTGTGTTACTGCAGTATCAGGGTTTTTAACAGCCTGCAAAATAAAAACTTTTTCAACGCCATATCCCGGATATACTTTCAATTTCTCAATGGGGGTAAATCCTGGTTCGGCCAGAACGTTTACCCTTACATACCTATACTGGTCAAGCCCTAAGTCCTTTCGCCCGGCTTTTGAATTGTACACTTCAGATGAAACCCTGGGGATAAACAGGCCATCAAAGTGTGATCTGAAGTTATAGGTGGATTTTATCTGATTAAACGTGTTGTAGGGAAGTGAAGTAAAATTTCCATCCAGCCCGTACATAAAACCAGTTTTAAAACCTATCCGGAAACTATCGCCCCGCTGTATGAGATCATTATGGGTATACCGTACATACGGTATGAGTCCTAAACTAAAACTGGTATCAAGGCCATAGGTAAACCCACCGGACTCTTCTGGTGAAAATGCTACAATGGTAATAATTAAATCATAGTGTGGATCAGGAACTGCAGGAATTGTTGGTACCAGCGGCAGTTTGCCGTCAGTGAAAGGCTTGCTCAACCTGTCTATCTGAAAAAGGGCACTGGAATAATCTTTTGATTCCTGTAATGTCACAATAAAGTCTTTAATAGCATATTTTTTCTTGAGCTTTTCTAATTGCTTATCAACGGTTTGTGTATGGTAAATGCGGTTTGGCAGGCTAAAGTCATACTGAATACGCAGCGTGTCAAGGCTGTTTAAATTTTTAAACACAATCCGATTTAAGCGTCCCTCATCAACAAATACGGCAATGGAAGCTAATGTTTCGCGCACCAGAAGAACACGTGCCAGCGTATACCCATTGTCATGATAAAATTTAGTTATTGCGGCGGCGATAGTTCCAAAAGTAAACTTACTGGCAGGTATGGTATCAATGTCGGCAGCACGGACCAGGTAGTCCTGATTGTAGATAACAGTGCCCTGTATGGTAATGTCTTTAGGAAGGCTAAAAACATCCGAATACAGGAACAGAATCAATACTGGTAAAAGTAAAATGCATTTATTGCGCACAGTACAAATTTTTTAATGTGGAGATAAGCTTTAATATGCGTTCATCTTTAATAGAGTAATACATAAAATTGGCTTCTTTGCGTCTGTGTATAATATTCATTTTTCTTAAAATGGTAAGGTGCTGGGATATATTTGATATGGTGGAGCCAAATTCCTTTTCAATTTCGCCTACCGTTTTTTCACCATCCATTAAAAAACACAATACTTTAAGCCGTATGGGATGGGCAATGGATTTTAGTAGTTCGCTGGTAAACCCCACCTGTTCTTCAGAAAAGATCATATATATAAAGTCCCCCTCTGTGCTGTATAATACAATCCTGTTAACTCATTATATAGTGCTATACAAAAGAAAAAATGCAAATGTAAAAAAAGTTTTAAAACAACAAGTAATTAAGATTTTAATTAAACAATTATTTTACTGTTTAATAACAAGGTAGCAATATCGGTGATGTTGTCAATATTTTTTTACTTTATCTTAGGTCTCTATCGTTAGCAAGGAATGGGTATGAAATCCATTACGGTAGCTTGATTAATTATTTTTTATACCTTTCCAATAAATAGACCAAACACGGCAATCAAAATGCTAATAATGGCAAAACCAATACCTATAAACCATTGTAATGATGTAAAACGTTTTTCCATAGATTCAAATCTACTTTCAATTGCTTCAAAACGAGCTTTTTCAACTTCTTTCAATGATTTTAATTCTTCTTCAACACGTATAATGCGTTCAATAAGACTTAATTCTTTAGCTCGTAACTCGCTCTGGCGCATAAATTCTTCAATGTTGGTTTTAACTTCATCCTGTACTACAGTTTTTATAAGAGGTATAAGTTCCTCTTTGAGCTGGATTATTGGGTTTTGTGTATTGTTATTCATGGATACCTCAAGAAATATATTTCTTTCTTTCAAAGATAAACAGATGCCGATACATTGTCAACAGTATTTTGATTCTTCAAGATGAAGGTATTTTTTGTGTAATATACCAAATAGCACTACATTCTCATGAGGGAACGCTGGTCATAAATGCATGTGGAATGATACCCTAATGCAACAAATAATCATTCAGATTCATAAGATGTAGTATTCGTTGCACGGATGGCGAGGGGATAATATACAGTTTTCCTCCATGTGAGGATATGGAATGTTTTGCGTAAATTAAAAAACCAATAAACGAAGAATGGATCCACTCCGTTTGTGAAAGATCAAATTGTAGAGATGCAGGCTTTTCAATTTTTTCAAACCTGCTTGAGTATTGGGGCACTTCTTCCAGCGGGATTTCCTTAGGGAACGTCCAGCAGTTTTCCTGAATCATTAGCTTCCTCCTATCCATACAAACACACGTACCGTTATGTATATATATTCGTCCTTTATTTCATTAAAATTTAGATATTTTTATATGCACGGAAAGCAATGATAAAAAACTTTTATAATTTATACTCAGCCCTCTTTCAGAAGGGGAGATAACTCACCTTGAAAAATCTATTTAGCAAAATTGATATTAATCAAAATGATGATGATAAAAAAAACACAATAAAAAATCTGTCAAGAAAATTAGGGTATATATAAGACATAATACAATAAAGTCAAGAAAAAATTTTATTTTTTTCATAAAAAAACGTAAAACGAGCAGGTATTCAGCAATTTTTTTTAAATTTTTTTATTCTCACGCGTATTAGTATACAAACACCAATTGTGGTACGTATCTACAATTGTGTTGACATTTTATAGCGATAGTATTACAATTTTAAATGGAAGGAGATAAAAAATGGGAATGCATCTTTCGGCTGACGTTTACGACATTTTTGAGGATGTTTTTAAGGGCAAAGAAAAGGCAAAAAAAGTAATGAGTGCACTGGAAGAGGTGATAGTGACTACAGTACATAACAGCTGGTATAAAACAAAAGAAGAGCTCAAAATGGAGGTGTTCAGTCACTATGCCACGAAGCAGGATCTGGAAGAGCTTCGCAAAGAGCTTTCAGGAAAATTTGATGTGTTATATGAAAAGA
>Ga0116188_1003497_pt1 | contig 11484 bp, 2 predicted proteins | sample AD_JPNTR2_MetaG_FD_89807 | JGI IMG/M metagenome (GOLD analysis project Ga0116188, IMG submission 89807) | Active sludge microbial communities of municipal wastewater-treating anaerobic digesters from Japan - AD_JPNTR2_MetaG | ecosystem: Engineered > Bioreactor > Anaerobic > Digestate | place...
TCGCTGTGAGATCGCTTACTCCGAAGGTTCCAATCACGTTTGCATACTCATCAGTCTCTTCGATGCCTGATGCATTGAGCCTGAGAAATCCCCGACCCACGTTCTTCTGGGCATATCCTAAGGCCATGTATCCTGCAGCCCCGTACAGGTTTGTGTAGAGCGAAGTTACGCTGTGTCCATCAATTAGCGCACGCCCTGCGGGGTTGTAGTATATTACCGCGGCATCGTCTGCCACGGCGATGTGAGCACCACCCATACCCATGGCGCGAGCGCTCATTCCTATATCAAGCATGGCGGCAGTGCCGACAGGATCCTCATCTTGCGCAGCGTAGGCTGCGCCGGATATGGCTAGTATCAAGGCTGCCGCAAGCAGAAGCGCCTTTATCCTCCGTTGCATCAATAGGTCCTCCTCTCAAGCTTGGCCTGTGCGCCTCCCGGCAGGGACGCAAGGGCAGAATGCCCTGCATCCCAAAACCCGGAGGTATGTATTTTGTTACAGGCTCATAGCCTTTCTACTACAAGTCGTCCGACTTCGGACCTCTCTGCATCATCTGTAATGACGACATAGAGGTAGAGCCCGCTTGCGACCGGTCTGCCGCCTGTCGTGAGGTTCCACTCGTGCGAGTTCGCAGTGGCCGACAGCTTAGCGGTGTGCACCAGCCTGCCTGCCACGTCGTATACGAAAAGTTCTCCGTCTGTGTCTATGTCGTAGTAGAACGTCACCAAGTCATTCGCTGGGTTGGGCGCTGCTATGACCATGCGAGTAAGCGCGATCACTGTGAACTCCTCGCTTATGGCCTCTCCGGACGCACCTTCTGGGTCAACTGCTGTGATTCGGATTCTGTATTTGCCTCCGCGCTCAAGCTTTGAGGTATCCCAGGTGTATTTACCGGTGTTGGGCGCCTCGGAAGCTATGATCTGCCAACCCTCGTCCGCTGCAGGCTTGTGCTCAAGGGTTATCTTGAGCGCATCTGCATCGTCGTCAGGATCGACAGCCTCCCACTCGATCATCGCCTCGCCCGTTACGACCTGGCCTGCCGTAGGCCTTACGATCTCAACTTCCGGCGGAAGGTTGACGATCTCGATGGTCTCTTCCGCGGTGTCCGCAATGTCACCATCATCAGTGACAGTAAGCTTGACCGTGAATACGCCCTTCTCGGCATACTGATGCTCTGGGCTCGCTTCATAGCTTTCAGCTCCATCGCCGAACTCCCAGTGCCATGCCACGATCTCGCCATCATCGAGGGTCTCATCTGTGAACCTGACGATTGTCTCAACCGTTGCCGGGGATGGAGCGAAGGTGAACGCTGCCTGCGGCGGAGCGTTGACTATCTCTATCTCCTGCTCTGCACTGCCAGTTGCGTTCTGATCGTCAGTGACAGTGAGACGCACGGTGAATGTGCCTCTCTCGCTGTACTGGTGCCCTGGGCTCGCTTCATAGCTTTCAGCTCCATCGCCGAACTCCCAGTGCCAGGCGATGATCTCGCCATCATGGGTGGACTCATCGGTGAATCTCACGGTGTCATAGATCGTCGGACGTGATGGAGTGAAGCTGAACGCTGCAATCAACTCTGAGCTAATTACTTCTATCTCATGTTCCACGGAACTCGCAACGCTGTCGTCGTCAATGACTATGAGTTTGACAGTGAATGTCCCAGCTTCGCTGTATACATGTTCAGGATGGACTGTATCACTGAATGTTCCGTCACCGAACTGCCACAAGCATTCAGCGATTTCGCCATCATCAGTAGATTCGTTGGTGAACCTCACAACTTCGCCAACCTTTGCTGGTGATGGAGTGAAGCTGAACGCTGCGATCGGGGCTGCGTTCCCCACCTGGATGGTCTTCGTCACGGTTCCTGTGAGCCCGCCGTTGTCGGTGACAGTGAGCTTGACATCGAACTCGCCCTTCTGGGCGTACTGGTGCTCTGGGTTCTGTGCATCGCTCGTAGTCTCGTCTCCGAACTCCCAGTGCCACGCCACGATCCGGCCGTCATCTGTCGACTTGTCGACGAACTTCACCTTGTCGCGCCGTGTGGCAGGGGACGGAGTGAAGTCAAAGTCGGCGGCTGGAGCATTATTGATGATAGTGAACTCTTCCGTCACGAACTCGTGGTATGCACCTGCGGGGTCGGTGGCCCTTGCTCTTACGCGGAAAGTGTTGCCTGCCTCGCCTACTTCGATGGTGTTCCACTCGAAGGAGCCGGTGTTGGCAAGCCCTGTCCCGAGCTCATGCCACGTCTCGCCATCGCGAGTCCATGCCAGATCGATCAGGAGTTCATCTGCATCATCATCTGGGTCCGTTGCATTCCACCTGATCTCAGTTTCGCAGTGGAGCTCGTCTCCGCCCTCAGGCTCCGTAATCTCTACCACGGGCGGGGCATTGATCTTGAGCGTCACTGGAATGGCAATGAGCGGATAATGCGGATCATTCGACGTCACGCATAGGTAGAACGAGTGCGTCCCGTATGCAATCTCAGGGGATCCAAGAGTCAGAATCACATCTTGGCTTCCTCCGGGCACAAGGTACCCTGACATCGGATTGACCCGAATTATCGATCCGATCTCCTCAATCCCTATCGTTTCGGGACGCTCGGATACCAGTTCCTTGTCAGGATTGGCACTGACCGATATCTCAAAGTCCATCGGTGCAACCCCTGTGTTGCTTATCGTCAGGATCGTCTGCTTTTCCTCTCCGACGGGAACGATCTCGTCAAATTCCTCGGGTTCTACTCGAAGGACAGGCAACCACTTGACGGTCACCGTCACTTTAGCCGAAGCTTCGACTTCATTCTCGTCGATTGCGTGCACAGATGCCTCATATTCTCCCAGCTCGGTGTAGACATGCTCGGCTGTGGCCTCGTGCACCAGGTCGGTTCCATCGCCGAAGTCCCACCAAACGTCCACTACATCTGTGGCACCTGGCTCAACTAGAGCATCGAATTTCACTGTAAGCGGGGGCTCCCCGATAGCGGGTGTTGCGGTTGCCTCGATAATAGAGGGGCCTGCCTCGATGTGGACTATCAGATCCACAAAGAGCGCACCCGCAACAGGATCATTGGTTGTAACCTCTATGTACTTTCGCACCTCGTCACCGGGTTTGCCAAGGGTAGCTGCATTGATCATTACGTCAAGTTCGGCTGTTTCTCCGCTTTCCACCACACCGGTCATCGGATCAACCGTAATTCCCGGTGTATGCGGCATTCCTGTATTGACTAGATGGATACGCTTGCTCCCCATATCGGCAACCCACAGGTTTCCATCATCATTCAATCCCAATCCTGCACCGGAGTGAGATATGGTTGATGGACTGGGGAACTGATATATCACTGCAGAAGCCTCGAGGTCGATGCCGAAAATCATGTCCGGATCGCCGTTGTTGGCTACCCACAGGATTCCATCGGGATGCCATGCAAGCCCGGAGATGCCGACTGGGAATAGCCATGCGCCGATCACTTCTCCCGGCGAATCCCAACTAGAACCCTTGATGTGATATATGACGTCTTCGTTCCATCCTCCGATGTAGAAAGTGTCGGTCATTGCATCATGTGCAAGTCCGCGCTGTGATATAGAAGACCAAGGCAGACTTACGATCTTGTCGACTACTTCGCCTGTTTCAGGGTCTAGGCCATAGATGCCATTATCGCCACCCACGTTGACCTGCCACATGAGGTCTCGGTTGGCGTCGTATGCCATGTCCGCCGGCCAAGCTCCTACCCATGGGGTCTCAATGATTCTTCCTGTATGAATGCCTTCTGGCGTCACAATGTGGTCCTTCTTGACCAATGGGTCGCCTATCCATACATTCCCATCAAAGCCAAGGCCCCATGGAATATCGATTCCTTCTGGCACTTGCCATGACAGAATCACATCGCCCACTGCGCCAGGCTGAACAGAAGCTGCGATTTTCTCAGCAATCTGCCTATCGATGGCGCCGTATAGGCCGGCAGCGGTCTTTGCGTTATCATCTATCACATAACCTATTCGCTCAGGCATTGCAATAACCGGAGCGGCGCCGTGCCTCACTCTTGCTCTGAATTCGAGATCAGCATTGCCATTTACGTTTCCTATGGTAACTGTCTCAGTTAGACTGCCGCGAGGCGGCAAAGTGACTTCAATAACCTCAGGCTCGCATGTTGCACGAGGCAGCAGCCTGACTTCGATATCAATGGCAACTCGATCCTGTGCTCCATATTCGTCTATAACAGTAAACACGGCAGTGTAATTGCCTGGCTCGGCGTACGTGTGCGTCACATCGAGCTCGCTTGAAGATGTCCCATCACCGAAATCCCAACCATAGCTTACAACAGGAATTTCAGGCGCTGTGAAGTTTGCATGGAACGTCACCTCCAGCGGCGGTTCACCGAACCTCGGTTCCGCTGTTGCCTCAGTTATCCGTGGCGGCACTGCAACCGTAGCCTTAATCGGAACTATTATCATAGGATATTCAGTATCATTGGTCAGCAGCAGCAAGCTAGCACTGTGCACTCCAGGATCTAATTCGGATGCATCTGCCGTCACAGCAATATCAACAGAGCCTCCTGCGGGCACACTCCCATCTACTGGTTCCCACGTCAACCAATCTGCAACGACCGGGCCAAGACCCGTCTCAACCAGGCACATCATGTTCGAATCGAATGATCCGACCCACAGATTGCCATCTGGTGCAAGATCGCAGCCTACCCCTTCATGGTCCCCTCCTATGGGATTGGGGAAGCTCGCTATGAACTCGTGGGTGTTAGGATCAATGAAGTAGATCGTGTCTGGATTCGTGTTGGCTGATATTATCAGGATATCTGCTATTGGATGGTAAGCAAGTCCTGCTGTTCCTACATCCATCCACCACTCATCTATGATCTCGCCGGGCCTATCCCAGCTTTCACCCTTGATCTTGTATATCATCCCAGTGTTCCAACCACCGGTATAGAAGGTGTCATCGTTGGGATTGTAGGCCAAGCCCCGCTGGGAAATATACGACCATGACGGGTCAAACAAGGATCCGACAATCTCGCCTGTCTCGGGATCTATCTTGTATATGGCGTTGTCTCCACCTACATTGACCTGCCAAATGTACTCTCCATCGAACGTGATATCTCCTGCCCAGGTGCCGCCGAAATCAGCGGACCAGCTTCGACCCGTATATACACCGTCCTCGGTAACTACGTAGTCAACGGTGGGATCAACCATACCGTCTCCGATGACGATATTGCCTGAATTGCGGAGCACTCCAACACCCCAAGGCCCGGCGATTGGATCAGGGCATCTCCAGGTCTTGAGTATAGTCCCAACATTGTCAGGCAACCATGGAGACCTTTCCGGATGCGGATTCGGGCCGTAGATCCCGGCTGCTGTCATAGCATCATGGTCCCTGATATCCTCAGGGGCAATTACCCGCTCCGGTGTGCGCACGGCGTAGGGCCGTTTCTCACTTCCAAACAGGAGCGTCCCGGGTCCCGCATTTGATAACGTGACTACCTTAGATACTGTCTGGTTGGTTGCAAGATAGAAATCGAGCTGTTTAGGATTCCAACTGGCAGAAGGTGACTCCTGCACAAGCACCTCAACTTCAGCAATGCTCTTGTAGCCATCATTGTCAACGGCAACAAACGTCGCCAGATGCTTTCCTTCTTCGGAATAAGTGTGTGTTGCAACGAAATCATGCACCGGGCTGCTTCCGTCTCCGAAATCCCACCACTTGTCCGTTATCGTGCCGTCGGGGTCATGTGCAGATGCAACAAATTGGAATTCGGTGCCAGCCAACCCCATCTCCGGATTCACTCCACACGACGAGATCACGGGAGGACTATTGGGGATTACCTCAATGATGACTGGAACCTCCACCTGTGGTTCACGAATATCATTTGACTCTATCGCTACGGCGCCGCTCAGCACGCCGCTTGAAACGCTTCCAAGGTCGAACAGCACATCCAGGTCCATGCTCTCGCCCGGTTCGAGCCTTCCTTCCTTCGGTTCAATGTCAAGCCATTGGAATTTTTGGAACTTGATAGCCAAACCGTCATGGACATAGCCAGCGGTATTGTATAGGACCTGCAACCCATCAGTGCCTTCAGCATTCTCGATGCCAATCGTGCCCTTGGAAGCATAGTTGCCCCCAAATTGCATGTCGAGGTATTGATATACTATGGTGCCATCTGGATAAAGAATCGCCTCGAACGTGTAAGAGCCTTGAAGCCTATATCGAGGCAGCTTCTTCCACTCCACTATGAAACGATCGTTAGCCTCATCATGGTAGTAGAACACGCCTCCATCTGGCGGAGCTTGCGGAGGAGTCAGATCATCCCAGTATACCGCCAACAAATCGTTGGGCTCTTTTGGATCGGGAATCTCTGTATTCATGTATACACTGCCCTTGGTGCCAAATGTTAGGTAGCCTTCTGAGGATACGCGAACGGTGTTCTTTTCGTCTCCGTAGAATGGGAATGTGAATGGCAGATCTAAAACCTTTGAATCGTCGCCATAAAGGTTCAGTTTCGTGCCGAGTTCACTTATTTCAACCCACTCAAACTGGGGACCACCCGGCTCATCAGAGTCTATCCACCTATATCCGAATCCATCAGGTCCGCCTGCGCCCAAGGGCACTATGCCATCGGAGACGCTCTCAGAAGTATCAACGGTCACAGCATCTGCTGCAAAAACCAACGTAGAATTGCCAACGTTTGTCACCGTCAGCTTATCCGACTGGGACCGATGTGCACGAATTGCACGATTGAACGCCGTAGGCGTAGTTGCAACTTTGGGCAGGTCTTCAACACGGATAACGATGCTGCCAGCCGCAGTCAAATCGTCATCATCCGTTATTGTTAGAGTTGCAGTGTACTCGCCGTAGTCCTCATAGGTATGCATCGGCATCAGTGTGCCCGTAATCGGGTCACTGCCATCTCCGAAATCCCACTCAGCTTCAACTACTTCACCGTCGATATCTTCCACAACTGCAGAAAACTGAACTGTAAGTGGCGCACTGCCTGCCCACGGGTGAGCCGAAATGGAAGTTACCACAGGTGGAATCATGGATTTGGCAAACATGAATGTGTCTATGTCAACCTGCGGCGCGGCTGGATCGTTGCTCTTTATTTCGATCGTTGCTTTCCAGGTTCCCTGTGGCAGATTGTAGGCTGCAAAGGCCACTGTGAGCATGTCAGACTCGCCTGGCGCAAGTGTGCCCGAAGTCTTATCAAGCCTCACCCACCCAGGCGCAAAGAATACGCCAAGGTTGTCATGGACATATTCCTCTTTGTATGCCACTTGAAGACCGATGGTTCCATCAGCGTTCTCGATGCCAATCGTAGACTTGTCAAGACTGGCTCCAAGCATTGTCTTGTAGAGATAGGTGATAGTCCCATCCGGAGTCAGAGTCGCTTGGAAAGTGTAGGGACCACCGTTATAGTAACGTGGCACGTCCTGATACTGCACAACGAACTTCTGGTCGTCGCCGTAGTAGAAGACCTTACCATTATCCTTATTTGGAGCAAGGTCATCCCAGAAGATTGCTATCAGATCGTTCGGCTCCTGCGTACTGGGTATACGACTGTTGTCCCAAGCAGCGCCCGTATCCCCGAATGTCAAATATCCATTGGAAGAGATCCGTACGGAGCTCTTGGTCTCTCCATAGAAGGGGAACTCAAACGGCAAGTCAACTGCGACGCTATCATCTGCCCCAAGAGTTATTTCGGCTCCGATCTCTGAAATATCGAACCATTCGGGCACGAGAACCCCTGGCTCATCGCTATCGAGCCAGAAATAGCCGTGTTCGTCGGGTCCTCCAGTGCCAAACTTCTGTATAGGGGTAACTGCTCCGGACGTGTTGACCAAACCCAATAGCTGAACTTCAGCCATATAGTCCAGATCGGCATCGCCGATATTGGAAATTGTGATGGTCTCCTCGCAAGTCTCGCCCCACTTGACTCGAGTATGGATCTCGGCAGGTTCTACTGCGATTGTTGGTTGGAATGAAACGTCGATTTGCACAGCACCGGTCACTTCAATGCCGCGATCGTCTATGACATGGAAGGACGCAGTGTATAGGCCTTCCTCTGTATATGTGTGGGTTGCCTCCCACTCGTGCACGGTTGGGCTGTTATCACCAAAATCCCACCACTTGTCCACGATTTGGCTCTCATGGGAGATAGCTTCGCCTGAAAAGCTTACTTCCAGAGGTGGTGAGCCCCATCGGGGTGATGCCTCTATGGAGGTGATTATGGGCACTCCCCCGCAGGTAAGCGCTTTCGCTACGTTGAGCCGCCCTCCCGTAAGAACCAAGCCCTCGTATTGGGGAAAGACATCCACGTTGTCAAGGATCATGTCCTTGATGGTCAATTCATCTTCGCCCATGCCTGCCATGCGGTAGAGTGGAATATCGGAATACAGGCCGGAAATGAGGGCTGCAGCCCCTGATACATGGGGTGTCGCCATTGAGCTTCCATAAAGATAACCATATTGCTCAGACGGCGTCGGTACTGGTACGTTGGGCGGCACTGTGGACAATATGTAGCCCCCCGGAGCAAATAAATCCACAGTTGTCGCGCCATAGCACGTGCTCCACCAGCCGGGATAGTCACACGGCATCTCATTTTGCATCATAGCCGCAACTGCGATAATATTCTCCGAGTCGTATCCTGATGGATAATGGGGGTTAACATCGTTGTTCTGTCCGGTATTGCCTGCAGCACAAACTACAAGCATGCCGGAGGCCTCTATGGCGTCTTTGAGCGACTTGTCATAGCCCCCTCCACCCCAGCTACAATTCGCAACCTTAGCCCCGTTGTTGGCTGCATACTCGATAGCCAGGATTGCATCGGAAGAATATCCTCCCTCAGGGCCTATGAACTTCAACGGCATGATCTCTACATTCCAATTGACCCCGGTGACGCCCATGTTGTTATTTCCTCGGGCGCCAATGGTTCCGGCACAGTGCGTGCCGTGCTCGTCAACGAGATATCCATACTCGTCTCGCTCGTTGGGATGCCAAAGCGTGTTGTCATCATGGAAGAAGTCCCAACCATGGATGTCATCGATGTAACCGTTGCCATCGTCATCCACGCCAGGTTCTCCATTAATCTCCGCTTCGTTCACCCATATGTTGTCCGCAAGGTCAGGATGGTAAATGTAGCAGCCGGTATCTATAACGGCCACAATCATCTCTTCAGATCCGGTGAAATACCGCCACGCCTCGGGAGCATCAATATCGGCGTCATCCACAGGATTGCCCGGCATGCGCGGATCCTTGAACTGACAGTTCTCATTATGAAGACCCCACATTTTCACAAATTCAGGGTCGTTAGGGATTACCGGCACATCCCATGGTACATCGTACTTGTAGCGCATATAGTCTCTTTCGGCATACAGAATACCCGGAGCCGCGTTCAGCCTGGCCACAGCTGCGTCAGGCGTTTCACTTTCGGGAAGCTCCACGATGCCGATCCTTACGCCGCTAGGGAATGCAGCTGTAGCTTTGAAGTCGGCGATCCGGTGTAGTGAGTATCCAAGATGCTGTATTGAATCTACAGCCGCATTTGTTGAAATGGTATCAGCAAATCTTACTATCACCCTGCTTGGATGATACGCCTCCGGTCCAAGCTGCCATCCGCCCCGGATTTCATGATCAATGGTCTGCGCCCCGGTCTGGCCAGGGGCAACCCAGGCAATAAACACAAGAATAATGAGAACAGCGGCCGACGAAAGCGTTTTTCGTCGATTGCTCATCATATGTGGCCCATCTCCTTTCAATCGCGCACCGTAACAAAGTAAATCGGATCTAGACTGAGTATCTTTACGGCCCACCCAAGGCTTTCAAGGAAACCACCTCCATCCGTGCGATATGTGGTTCCAGTGCATGACTGCATTCAGAGATGTTTTACAAGGATGTAGTCTATTGCTGATAAATAGCACTGAAGAATCCCTAAACGATGATGACGTTAATGCAGTAACCGTGTGGCCCTAATCCCAAGCTTACAGCGGTTAAAGCAGACACAAAGAACATGACTTCCAGATGGAAGCCACAGCAGATAGCCAAAACACATGTTGTTTATGGGGGCAACATTGGTGATGATCGTTGGGGAGCTGCTGATGTGATGGACTGACGCGCCTCTAGGCACAGGCGTTCTCACTATAATTCAGAGGCTTGCTGCCTTTCCAGCTGTGAATAGAAGGATCAGTACCATAAGCTCAGATACAAGCAGTTACCCACTTAAATTACTCGTACGAAAACTGCCTCATTTGTCCAACCGCCCAAAAACACCCGCGTTCAGCACTATGCCACTATTGCTCCCCACGGCAGAATCCTGTTATACTCCACTTGTGACGATATGAAGTCTAGCAGGGACTCTGTTAGCTTTCTTAGGTGTGCAAACACCATTATGTTGCTCTCATATTCTGCCTGCCGCGGGGAATCATTACTCTCTTTGATTTATATGCACCCGCAGTTGCATAGTGGTAGTCCTTGTGCACACAACACCATGTTGTTCAAGGTTTAGTGCATTGTAATGTATTTTGGACATATTGTCAAATTTCTTGTACCACTGACAACATTTGGGCTTCTTCGGTCAATGTGGAAACATCGCTGGTAGGGGGATGGTAAGTTGATTACGATGGGAGAGAAGCTTCACAAAATTCGAAGCGAGAAGAACTTAAGTCTCAGGGAAGCGGCTAAGATTCTAGGGGTCAGCCATACCTATCTCGACATGCTTGAGAAAGGTTATAACCCCCAAACTGGAAAACCAATAAACCCCACGGCCGAAATACTGCAGCAAATATCTATTGGCTACAAGATTCCCGTGGAAGAACTATTTATGAGTGATCAGGACACAGACGAAGAAGATTCTTTTGATGCAGCAGCAATTGCTGATCGCATTGAGAAGTTGCGTCCGGAAGACCGCAACCTAGTCGTCTGTTTGGTCGATAGACTAAACCGTGACTAGTGCAGTGTTTCTTCCCATAGCCGGCCTAACAGCCCACGTATACCTAGGGAAACGCTCGCAAAGCCTGCCCTGTAAACATTTCGCGCAAACAAGCGACGAATCCGCTTGCATTCAGTTCGCATCTCTCGCGTCCATATACAACCACCACTAGCTCGGTGTTTGGAACCAAACCGTCCGGTGGGTCCAAACCACTTTTCTAACCATGAACGCCCGCAACGCACTTGGTCACTGCGGGCGTTCTCTTGAGCGTGACTCGGGCTCGTTGCAGGGTTTGCTGAGTCTATTAAAATCTGACGCTCAGTGAAATCCTGTGTGAATCAGGCAACACCTTGTGGGTCTGGTAGGCATAATCCACTGCGAAGCTATCCATGGCAAAACCTGCACCTGCCGTGATCGATGCCTCGCCCCCATCCAGCGCCCCACCGGCCCTCAAGGCAAATTGCTTGATGCGGTATTCAGCTCCGACTCTGGCGGCAAGGCCGTCCTCGAATACTGCGTCCGCGGCAAATAAGAGGCTGTCCGAAGGACGGTAGGCTGCGCCTACGCCGAA
>Ga0116188_1003498_pt1 | contig 11480 bp, 8 predicted proteins | sample AD_JPNTR2_MetaG_FD_89807 | JGI IMG/M metagenome (GOLD analysis project Ga0116188, IMG submission 89807) | Active sludge microbial communities of municipal wastewater-treating anaerobic digesters from Japan - AD_JPNTR2_MetaG | ecosystem: Engineered > Bioreactor > Anaerobic > Digestate | place...
CCTCCCTGTGGTGGGCGAATGCCTCGCACGCCGCCGCCGATGCGGCGAAAGCCTTTGACCGCAAACCCGAAACGCGCTGGTCGTCCAATCGCGCTTCGGAAGAGGGTATGTGGTTCACGCTGGACCTCGGTGAAAATCTCTGTGTGTCGCAGGTTGTCCTCGACACCACAAGATCAGCCAGCGACACGCCGAACGGCTTTGAGGTCTTGATCTCGGACGATGGGAAAACGTGGCAGGGACCGGTGGCCAAGGGGGACGGCACACAGAAAGAAAAAAACGTCATTCCGATGCTGGCGCAGGGGCGCCATCTCAAGATCGTGACCACCGGCGGGCGTCCTGGCAAGCACTGGTCCATTCATGAGATCCAGATCATGGCGGGCTTCGACCCCAAGAAAGTCGCAGAGATCCGGCAGGTCGCTGAGTCGTTACGTTAATTTTGAAACATCGTATCTTGCAAAAGAAAAGAGGTGCCTCATGATGGGTTCACGCAGAAGTTTTCTCAAGACGGCCGCTGCTTCCGCTGCCGCATGGAATATCATCCCGGCGCGGGTGCTTGGAAAGGACGCGCCCAGCAACCGTATCGCCATGGCCATGATCGGCGTTGGCGGCATGGGGCAGGGCAATATGAGCAGCTTTCTGGGCATGAAGGATGTGATCGTCCGTATGGTCTGCGACGTCAACACTTCAAAAACGGAACAGGCCAAACAGAAGGTTGACAAGCACTACGGCAATAGTGACTGCCTGGTGACCAAGGATTTCCGCGAGGTCTGTGCCCGCGGCGACATCGATGCGGTGATGATTGCCACGCCCGACCACTGGCATGCTTATGTGGGAACCTTCGCGGCCCGCCACGGCAAGGACATCTACGGCGAAAAGCCCTTCACGCATGATCTGCGCGAAGGGCGGGCACTGGTGAGGGCCGTGGAGCAGCACGGACGCATTTGGCAAACCGGAAGCTGGCAGCGTTCGTCAAGCGAGATGCGGCGTGCGGTGGAGCTGGTGCGCAACGGGCGGATCGGCAAGATCGCGCGGGTGGAGGTCGGGCTGCCTCCGGGCGGACGCCCCAGAAACCCGATTGATCCGCACGCGACGATTCCCAAAGGCCTGGATTGGGATTTCTGGCTCGGCCCGGCACCGTACCGGCCCTATCAGGGCATCGCCGACTGGGATTGGCGCTGGGTACTGGACTGGGGTGGGGGACAGATGATGGACTGGATCGGTCACCACGCCGATATCGCGCAGTGGGGATTGGACCGCGACACGTCGGGACCGGTCACGTTCGAGGGATACGCGCCGTTCGAGGTCGACGGTATTTGCGACTCGCCCAAAACCTATCGTTTCTCCTGCCGCTATGCCGACGGGGTCGAAATGACGGTGGCCGACAGCAGGCAGGTCAAAAGCGGCACCACCTGGTACGGAGAGAACGGTGAATGGGTCTGGGTGGATCGCGGCCGGTTTGACGCGTCCACGCCTGAAATCCGCGACAGCCGCATCGAGCCCGGGGAGTTGCGCCTGCATAGTCCCGGTCATCATCGCAACTTCATTGATTGCGTGAAGACGCGCGCGACCACCCTCACGCCCGCCGAGGTGGCGCATCGTTCCGCGAGCATCGGACATCTTGGACAGATCGCCATGCTCACCGGCCGGAAAATCAAGTGGGATCCGGTCCGCGAACAGATTCTGGGGGACGTCTCCGCCGAAGCCCTGCTCGGACGTACGCCGCGCGGGCCGTGGTCTCTGGTGTGATCCTGCCTCAGGTCGTGTGTTGTTCGTTAGCCGGTAGGGACGCATCCCCGAGGCGTCCGCAGAGCCTCATGTCGTGTTCGGGAACAAACGATCAGGCAATCTGATCCGCAGACTTATACAGAACGCCGAAGTTGTTTCGTTAATCCTAAAAGGAGCAGGTGAACGGGTAGAATTCTAGCAAAGCCCCGTAAACATTGGGTTTTGACGTATTGAGATGCGGGCGGCGCCCGCAATCTCAAAGGCTGTGAGACTGTGAGGCTGTTAGGCTGTGAGGCGGTGGTATTCCGTGGTTAAATGATCGATCCCGATCCCGATAGCGATCCCGACCCCGATTTGGATGAAACCTTGAAACCAAAGAGAGTTGAAGGTTCAACTGCTCTTTTTAGGTTAAGCAATCGATCCCGATAGCGATCCCGACCCCGACCTCGATTTGGATGAAACCACGAAACCTTGAAACCTGAAACCAAAGAGAGTTGAAGGTTCAACTGCTCTTTACGGGGAAACCGCCCTACCCGTGCCGCAACCCGGTATGGGCCCGGCAGCAACCATTCTCATTCTGGTCGGGATCCTTCGACTTTCTGCGGAGCAGGTTTCGTCTCTCTGCGGTTCGTTTTTGGGTTGCGGGTTGGGTTCTGCGTTAGGCTTGTTGGATCCGCCGCACACGCGGTGTGTCGGGTAGATCGCGCAGTAATTCCGCAACGCTTCGGGACTCGCCGGGCAGGACGAGATTGGGCCTCAGGTCTGCGAGCGGCTGGAGCACGAAGCGGCGTTCACGGGTGCGCGGGTGCGGCAGCGTCAGTTCCGGCGTGTTCCGGCGCTCCGTGCCGAAGGCGATCAGGTCGATGTCCAGCACGCGCGCCGCGCCGTGCACACCGGTTCGTGTCCGGCCCCAGCGCGCCTCGATCGCATGCACCGTGTCGGAAAGCGCCTCGGGGGAACGGTCAGTCGAAACGATCACCACCTGATTGAGGAAAAGTCTTCCGGCCTCTTCTTCCGGCACGCCGACCGGCTCGGTCTCGTAGATCGGGGAACGCTCCAGAATCCGGAGGCCCGGCTCCTCTTCCAGCGCCGCGCACGCCCGCTCCAACGCGATGCGGCGGTCGCCGAGATTGCTGCCGAGAGACAGAATGGCTTCGCGTGGGGTTGCCATGGGGGGGGAACGCGGCGTCACACGGATTCGAATCCGAGCACATGCCGCATGGTGTAAAGGCCTGCGGGACGGCCTTCGAGCCAGAGGGCGGCGCGCAGGGCTCCTGCGGCGAAGGATTCCCGGCTGTTCGCCCGGTGCGTGAGTTCGATGCGTTCCTCGTCGGCGATGAAGAGCACGGTGTGGTCGCCGACCACGCCCCCGCCGCGTAGGGCGTGGATCGCGATCTCGCCTTCCGGGCGTTCGCCGGGAATTCCCTGGCGTCCGTAGCAGGCGACCTCATCGAGTTTCACGTTGCGGCCCCGGGCCAGTGCCTCGGCGAGCCCGAGTGCCGTGCCGCTGGGCGCGTCCTTCTTGCGGCGGTGGTGGATTTCCACGATCTCCGCGTCGTACTCCGGCCCCAGCACCGACGCCGCGCGCCGCACCAGTTCAAACAGCAGGTTCACACCCAGACTCATGTTGGGTGCCCAAACCATGGGGATTTGCTGTGTGGCGGCGAGGATCGTCTGCCGCTCGGCTTCCGTAAACCCCGTAGTGCCGAGCACGTACGCCTGACGGCAGGCGATCGCGCGGGCGAGGTTGTTGGTCACCGTTGTATGGAACGTGAAATCGATTACCACTTCCGTGTCCTTTGGCCACGTTTCCTCGATGCGCAGGGTCTCTGGAATGTTCTCCGCCGTTAGACCGAAGGCCTGACGCACCGATTGGCCCAGCAACGGGTGGCCGGGGCATTCGGTGGCGGCAACGATTTGGCAGGCACCGATCTTTTCCGCGCATCGCAGCAAGTTCTGTCCCATGCGGCCTGCGGCTCCGAGAATCGCAATCTTCATATCAGGATCGTCCCTTCGTCTGGTTGGTGGGGAATGACGCCGGCCGGATCGGGCCGTTACATCAGGTTGAGGTGGGTCAGGGTTTGCACGAGTTGCGCACGGATCTTTTCCGACGGTTCGCACAGCGGCAGACGGAAAGTCGGCCCCACACGATTCATCAGCGTCAGCGCGGTCTTGACCGGGATCGGGTTGGTATCGATGAACAGGTCACGAAAAAGCGGATAGTAGGTCTGGTGCAGCGCGCGCGCTTCAACCAGATCATTGGCGAGGGCGAGCTGCACGAGCTTTGACATCTCCTTCGGGATCACATTCGAGGCCACGCTGATCACGCCGCACGCGCCCACGCTGATCATGGGCAGCGCCAGACTGTCGTCACCCGAGAGCACCGGCAACTCGCAGGCGTTTCGGATGGCGCTGACGCGGTCGACGCTGCCTGCGGCTTCCTTGATGGCAGCCACATTCGGATGCGCGGCGAGGCGGATCACCACATCCAGCGGGATCTCGCGTCCCGCGCGGCCCGGCACGTTGTACAACACCACCGGCAGCCCCAGATCCGCCACCGCGGCGAAATGGCGGTAGAGCCCCTCGGCGTTGGGTTTGTTGTAGTAAGGCGTCACTTGCAACGTAGCCTGAACACCCGCGTTCAGCACTTGGCGCGTGAGTTCGATCGCCTCGGCTGTGGCATTGGCGCCGGTGCCCGCAATGATCACTGCGCGTCCCGCAGCAGCCTCGGCCGTGGCGGTGATGACACGGATGTGCTCATCGATCTCCAGGGTGGGCGATTCACCAGTGGTGCCGACCGGCACGAGACCGGTGACCCCGTTCTCGATCTGCCATTGCACCAAGGCGTGCAGCGCGGGATAATCCACACTGCCATCCGTGTTAAAAGGGGTGACCAAAGCGGTGAATGTGCCTGTCAGCGTCATAATCTCCTCAAGCGTCGATTGCGTGCGACCAGTATGCGGAAACGGGAAGGGGAGGTCAACCCCCTTTGTTGAGTTTGGCAGCGATCTCGGCAGGTTTCCGGTATCGGCGGGGCACGGGCCCAAACCGCGTCCGGAACCAATCCACAATACCAAAACCGGGTCACTTTGCGCATTGACAACTTTCCGCCAATCCGATACATTTTGCGCACTTTGTTCCCTTGCGGGATAATTGTGCCGAACGACAATTCCGGCGTAGCGCAGCGGTAGCGCAGTTGGCTGTTAACCAATTGGTCGCTGGTTCGAATCCAGCCGCCGGAGCCATTTTACTACAAACGCCCGACCAGACATCTGGCCGGGCGTTTGTTTTTTTCGCTGGCTCCATGCAGAATCGCCGCCTGGATCACTTGATCTTAATCGCCGTATGGGCTAATTCAATTAGCCCTTTCTGATTCCTTCGCCCAGATGACATCGAACTTCTCGATCGCGAACAAATCGCCGCCACTCCAGGGATTGAGGTTCTCGATCACGAGCCGGATTTCATCCCCTTTCCCGACCTGGATCTTACGCGCGACCGTAGTCCCAAGCACCTTGTCTCCCAGAACCAGCGTCGTCCTCGCCTTTACCTTCGGATTCTTCGGCGTCACCTTGGTCACGACATCGACCGTGCAGGCGACAGGCGCGATCCAAGTAAGCGCAATCGGTGAATCGCGGTGAACGCGTGCCTCGGCTTGTCCCTTCTCAGGCTTGTTGAACTGGATCCCGCAGTCGAAACCGCCGCCGCCGAACGGATTCGGGGCATAGACATGCGTCATCTGTGACTGCAACGAGCCCCCGCCCGAGAGAATCTCCTTGAATGCACTGCCCGGCACGTAGTCGTGTCCTTTCGCACCGTACTGGTACTCGCGTCGCCACACGTAGCGCCCCTTCGAATCCCTCGCAGGATTACCGATGAGCGCACGCTCCGCGAGTTCCTGAAGCGACCACACAAATCCTGACGCATAGGGGGTATCGGGAATCAGCGGGTTCGTCTCGTTCTCGTACTCCTGTAGGTTGGTGAACCCGTCACCGTCCGGATCGGCATTCGGATCCGCACCGGACGCCGTCTTCATATACGGGAACTCCCCGAAATAAACCATTTCGAACCAGTTGGGCAGGCCATCCCCGTCGAGATCGCCGTTCTCCGAATAGTACAGCGGTTCGATGCCGGGAAAATCCAACGCCCACTCCTCGTCATAGGTTGAACTCCATGTGGCGGCAACATCATCTTCACGCCACTTCTTGGCACTGATTTCCTCGGGGGCCGTCAATTGACAGACCGTCTGATTGAGGAAAAGCCAGTTGCGCCGAAGAACCTTCACGGACACGTTTCCGGGATGCTCGTCGAACTTCTTCGAGAACATTCCGGCCGGGGCTTCGTATTTGCCGTAGCCCTCGACAACGACCTTGCCCGGCTTGGTCAGGAAGGTGATCACCTCAAGCGCGGTCGGCAGATTTATACGGCGATCAAGGAACGGGAACGTCGTTTTTTGCGGATCGCAGCACCGGCGAAAAACAACATGAACCTCATCCTTCTCGATAACGGGCGGCTTCCCCTGTTTCAACCAGTCGGCGTAATGGCGGTTCACGCGGAGAAACGTGTAATTCGAACCATACGCGGGACCGAGGATCGTCTCTTCGCCGTAGTCGTTCCAAGTCACAAACTGCAACAGTTCCGAACCGCGGTCAATCGCGTTTGTCCAACACTGGTGCAGAACATCGAGCCCGGCACCCGTGATGATGCCGCCCCTCTTGTTGCAGTATTGCGGCACAATCGGCTGACTCCAGCCGCATCCAGCGTCCCGGATATGTTTCCAGAGATCGTTGCGGTTCGCCCAGTTCGCGTCCCACCCGGTGAAGGCGCCGACCGCATCAAAGGTCTCGGCGCAGTCCTTTGCGATCGCCGGATAATCGTTGCGCTCGAAATTTTTCCAGTCGACGTATCCTTCGATCGAGCCGTGCAGATAGACCTCGCACGGCAGCGCCTTGCGCCACGCGTCCCAGGCTGCCTTGATTTCACGGCGCTTTTCGGCAGTCAGGAAGGATCCGCTATCCTTGACGATGCCCTTTGAATAATAGCCGAAGAAAAGCGGTTTGCCGTGGAAGCGCGCGAGGTTCGGGGAATCGAGGTGACGGAGCACCCACTTCGCGGACGTGGCGTACTTTTCACACATATTCGTGCCTTCGATCCACTTTGCGCCATGGCAGGAGGGATCGAAACAGATGGTGAGTCCGAAATCGACTTTCAGTTCTTCAGCCGCCTGAAAATAGACATCGAGCGTCTGCGGGGACTGGTCGCCTGCCCAAGCATCGAACGCGAATCCGTCGATACCGCCGCGGATCGCGCGTTTGATCTCCAGCTTCGCCTTGTCGAGGAGCTTCATGTTGAACCCCTCCTGCGGCACCAGCGGGAAATTGTTGAAGCGTCCGCCGACCGGTCCACATTCCACGGCCTCGCCGGTCGTCAGAAACGCCTTCATGGACTTGTCCTGGCCTCCGCAACCGAAAACCGGCCAGCACCCCATGAAATGGGCATACACCTTCCGTTCGGGATTCGTCCCGGCAAAGCCATTCACCGCCGCGAGCGCAACCGCGATGATCCACTTTTTCATGTCTTTCCCTTTTCCATCGCTGTACCCACTTGGAGTTTCACCACGTTGCCGCATCTGCTCCGACTACGGACAGCGTGATCGCTGTACAAAACGATAACGGACTGACCTTTACGGTCATCGTAATCCCTTATTGGATGTAAATCACGGAACCGACCTTCTTTGGTGCGGTATAGACAAGGCTCTTGCCGCTGTTTTCAATCGACAGCGTTCCCGGATGACTGGAACTGAACCGACTGTTGCCGATCAGCTCCTGAAACGCAGCCGCGGAATCTCTCGAGGTCTCGATCAAAACAAGCCTCCCATTCGGATGCTCGCGGTCAAAATCACGGGCGGCGATCTCCAGTTTGCTTTCGTCATGGACACTTTCTCATCAAAGCGACATTTTATCACTAGCATCCCATAGGGTAAACCAGTAACCCGCCAGCCCTTATGAATTGGTATCATGTTATGTGCGGGTGGGTAAAAGTCAACCCTTAAAAATTCTCAAAAAATCCGTGTTCGGAATGATCCAGCGGCGGCTTGCCGACGCGTACATGCTCGACATCCGCAAGTGGTCAGGAGGTGCGGGCTCCGCCCGCGTTGGGGCGGAATCGGGATCGGAATCGCTATCGGGATCGTCCGCGGACGCCTCGGGGATGCGTCCCTACCCGGCGTGGTAGGGCGGTTTCCCCGTAAACCGCCGCCGGTCCCTGCCGGACGGGCGTCCCGTGATCAGCTACTACGACGCCACCCGCGGCATGTTGAAACTGGCCGAGTGGGTCGAAGGCATCCGGCGTCCGTGATGCGGCGCCTCGACAGGGGATAAGCGTATCCGCAGGGGCGGCGGGGTCACTGAACGATCAAGTGCCCGCCGCTCCCGTTCCCGCATCCTCGGGCGTCCGAGACGGCCGCCCGCACTTTGCATTGCCCTTCCGATCCATGCCGGTACGGCGGGACGTCCACAGCTGCGCGCCATCGGCGCGGAGCCGGACCGCCGAAATCAATTTTGATCCGATATCGTTTCAACATATATTTCTCATGTACTCCTCACCGAAATCTTATTAACATTCGGCATGATGACGCCGTTCCAAGAGGAAATAGGCGAAAACAACACCTCTGCGTGAACAGAAAAGGAGCAGACATGCGAAAACGATGGTTATGTGCAGGGTTGACGGTCTTGGCGATGCCTGTGTTGGCGCAGGACGGGGCGGCAGCAACGGAGAAAAAGGCAGAACTGGATTTCGATGCGGGAATGGACATACGTGCCCGTTACGAGTTCAAAGACAACTGGATGAACAAGGGCAAGACATCCGTCAATCCGGCGTATGAGGATTATTACCGGCTCCGGACGCGGTTTTGGGGAAAGGCTACGTTCGGCGATGATTACGCAGCTTTTCTTCGGCTCGCCAACGAATTCCGCGATTACCGCAACAGCACGGGGAATAAACGGAAGAACGAGTTCCCCGACGAGCTTTTCATCGATAACCTCTATCTGGATTTCAACAATCTGGCGGACCGGGTTGATCTGCGTGTCGGACGGCAGGATATCCGGGAGGGTGCGGGCCGGGTGATCAGCGACGGAACGCCGGGTGACGGTTCGCGCTCCACGTACTTTGACGCGCTCTTTGCCAAGGTGCGTTTTCTGGAGAAGAGCGATGTGGATTTGATGGCCACTTGGAACCGGTATCGCGATGACTGGACTCTGGGCAATCCGCATGACGTCTATGACAACACCAAGATCAAAAGCGGCAGCCCGTACTCCAAGATGGATGAAAAGGGCTTGATGGCGTATGTGCACTACAACGAAATCGAGAACTTCCCGATGGAGTTTTACTGGATTTGGAAACAGGAAGACCGGTTTTTCGATAAGAAAACAAGATACCCCGGCCGTGATTTTCACACGCTCGGAACGCGTCTGATGCCGAAGATCAATGAGAAACTGTCGGCTGAGGTCGAAGCGGCTGTCCAGACAGGGCAGATTGACAGTCAGTCCGGTATGCGGGGACGCGACATCTTGGCGTGGATGACCTATGCGGGCCTGACCTACTCGGAGAAAGAGGTTTTCAGCAAACCGAAGCTGACCGGCGCGGTGCTCTGGATGTCCGGTGACACGGATAGTTACTACAAGACGCAGGACGGCAGCACGGACACGGGATGGAACCCGGTTTTCAACCGCACGACCTGGTTCAGCGAGCTGTGCTCGAGCATGTATGACCAGTACCGCTGGTCCAACCTGATCTACCCGCATCTTGAAGCCGCTGTTGAGCCGTTCCAAAAACACAAGGTCAAAGTCCAGTGCGGGCCGATGTTCGCGCACGAGAAGGACAACGGCGCGACAAGCTCGTATCGCGGGCTTTACACGCAGGCGCGATACGACTTCCCGCTGCTGAGCAAGATCTTCGGGAAACGCGGGGAAGTGAAAGGCGCTGTGGTCGGTGAGGCCTTGTGGTACGGCGACTACTACCAGCACGATGCGGTCAACGAAGATGTGGCGACATGGCTGCGGTTCGAACTGAACGGCAAGTTCTAACGGTTTTCTAACAAAGGTGACACGTTTGTCTAACGGGAATAGGGTTCACTCACATCGAACGGAGAGGTTGTCTGTTCACAACACAGGAGTAAAAATGAAGGGTTCATTACTGGTGGCAGGGTTGGTGGCTTGTTGCGCGGTTGCGCAGGCTCAGGATAAGCTGACGCTGGACGGCTCGACGACTGTCGGACCGATCGCCAAGGCGTTCGCGGAGTTTTATATGCGGCAGAATCCGGGCGTGAATATTACGGTCAGCGAATCCGGTAGCGGCAACGGGGCCAAGGCTCTGTTGAACGGGACATGTGACATCGCCAATCTCTCGCGGAATCTGAAGGATGCGGAGCGGAAGGCGATGGAAGAAAAGGGCGTCAAGCCCGTGGAACACACGGTCGCATTTGACGCGTTGCCGGTGATCGTGCATCCTTCCAACCGGGTGAAGGGCCTGACCCTCGAGCAGGTGCGGGATATCTATACCGGCAAGATCACCAACTGGAAAGAGGTGGGCGGCGCGGATCAGCGTATTGTGGTGATCAGCCGCGACACCAACAGCGGCACCTACGAAACCTTCAAGGACTTGGTTCTCGGCAAGGACAACAAGATCTTGGAGAGTGCCGAGTACACCGGCAGCAACGGCGGGGTGCGTCAGCGGGTGCAAATGACCCGGGGCGCGATCGGGTACGCCGGACTCGGATTCGTGGACCGTACGGTCAAGGCGCTGGAGATCAACGGTGTCGCGCCGTGCGCGGAATCGGTGGTGCAGAAACGCTATCCGATCTCGCGGGCGCTTTTCATGTTCACCAACGGCGAACCGGCGGCGGACACGTTGGCCGCGAAATTCATCGGGTTGAGCAAAACCGCCCGCGGGAAAGAAATCATCGAGGAGATCGGGTTCGTTCCGGTTCCATAGGACATGAGGGCTACCACCGGATCACTTCAGATGTCTTCCGGCGCAATAATGCGCCGGAAGACTATCGGTTTTTTAGGGCGTTCCTTTCTGTTCGCCGTCACGTCAGTGGCGGCGGTGGCCGTGTTCGCGATCATTCTATTCATCGCGCGGGATGCCCTGCCCTTTTTCCGCGATCGGACCTCGCTGGAATTTTTTGTCTCCAAATCGTGGTATCCGAGTCACACGCCGCCGCAGTTCGGCGCGGCTGCGATCTTTTTCGGCAGTTTTCTGGTGACGGCGGCTGCGGTTATCTTGGCCGTGCCGTCCGGCGTGATGGCTGCCATCTGCCTCAGCGACATCCTGCCGTTTAAGGCGCGGCAGCTCGTCAAGCCGGTTATCGAGATTCTGGCCGCGATTCCCTCCGTGGTCTACGGGTTTTTCGCTTTAACGGTCGTGGCGCCGTTTTTGCAGAATGCGGGCGAGTGGTTGCCGGGCAACATCGAAATCGCGAGTGGCGTTAATGCGCTGAACGCATCTGTGATCCTCGCGATCATGGCGTTGCCGACGATTGTCAGCGTCTCTGAAGATGCCCTGCAGGCGGCGGGCAGGGAGTTGCGCGAGGGGAGTTACGCGTTGGGTGCGACCCGGAGCGAGACGTTGCTCAAAGTGGTGATCCCGGCGGCGTTCAGCGGAATCTTCTCGGCGGTCTTGCTGGGGATCATGCGCGCGATGGGCGAGACTATGGTGGTGTGGATGGCGTCCGGCAACGCGGCCCAGATACCGAAGCC
>Ga0116188_1003503_pt1 | contig 11477 bp, 10 predicted proteins | sample AD_JPNTR2_MetaG_FD_89807 | JGI IMG/M metagenome (GOLD analysis project Ga0116188, IMG submission 89807) | Active sludge microbial communities of municipal wastewater-treating anaerobic digesters from Japan - AD_JPNTR2_MetaG | ecosystem: Engineered > Bioreactor > Anaerobic > Digestate | place...
CATCGATCATAGACATTACCTGGGATGTTTCCATGTTCCTCTGGCTTGTGGCGCCGCTGGGGCAAGCAACCTGACATGCGCCGCACCCTTCACAGAGGACTTCGTTTACTGCAGCGAGCTTGCGCTGTACATCAAGAGTCCTTGCATCATAAGCGCAAACCTCAATACACAGGCCGCAACCTGTACACAATTCTTCATCGACAACTGCAACTTCAGGCGAATGGGAAAGGGTATCTGAGGAAAAAAGCGCCAGGGCCTTCGCTGCAGCAGACCCTGCTTGCGTCACGGAATCCGGAATGTCTTTCGGCGCCTGTGCACACCCGGCAATGTAAATGCCCCTTGTCAGGCTTTCAACCGGCCGCAGCTTCGGATGGGCTTCAGATAAGAAACCCCACTCGTCAGTGGATATCTTAAGAAGCCTGGCAAGCTCCCGCTGGCCTTCTGCCGGGACGATAGCTGTCGCAAGGACCACCATATCAGCGTGAATCCGGACTTTCTTATTTGAAAGAGTGTCAACACCGAAAACCACTACCTTGCCGTCCTCCTCAAGAACCCTGGACACCCTACCTCTAAGATAAAGGACGCCTTCGTCTTCCACTGCACTCTGCACAAACTCTTCGTACCCTTTGCCGCCTGCTCTGATATCCATATAAAAGACGTACGGCTGCCCGTCCGGGACTTTATGCTTGTAGAGCCGGGCATGCTTTGCCGTGTACATGCAGCAGATCTTGGAGCAATACGGGTACCCCTTTTCCTCGTCTCTCGACCCGACGCATTGTATGAATACAATCTCTTTAGGTACCTTGCCGTCGGAAGGGCGCCTGATCTCGCCTTGGGTCGGGCCTGATGCTGAGTTCAGCCGCTCAAACTCCAGCCCGTCTATTACGTCCTTTATCGTTCCGTATCCGTATTCGCCAACTCTGGCTTTGGGATGAAGGTCGTAGCCTGTGGCAACTATCACTGCACCGGCTTTCCAGTCAAAGAAGGTATCTTCCTGGTTAAAATCGATGGCCCCCACCGGGCACACCTTCTCACAAACACCGCATTTCCCCCGGGTGAAGTGTCTGCATGTTTCTTCATTGATTACAGGCCTGTTCGGCACTGCCTGGGGAAATGCGATGGAAATAGCTTTTGTTTTTGCAAGCCCCCTCTCAAAGTCGGAGTCTGTCTTTACAGGGCATTTTTCCATACAGAGCCCGCAGCCGTTGCACAGCTCCCAGTTAACGTAAGTTGCCTTTCGTCTAATCGTCACATTGAAATTGCCTACGTAGCCGGAAATTGAATGGATCTCACTGTTTGTAAAAAGGTGTATGTTTGGATGGGATCCCACTTCCGAAGATTTCGGCGTTAGGATACATTGGGAACAGTCCAAAGTCGGGAATGTCTCTGAAAGCTGCGCCATGTGCCCTCCGATATAAGGAAGCCTCTCTACGAGCGCAACTTTCAACCCTGCGTCAGCAATATCGAGGGCAGCTTGCATCCCTGCAATGCCTCCGCCAACCACCAAAGCTTGCCTGGTAACAGGGATTGAAAGCGGCGATAAGACCTGGTTTCTCCTGACTTTTTCAACCGAAGCTTTTATGATCTCCAAAGCCTTTTCCGTGGCTTTTTCCGGTTCACCTCTGTGAGGCCAGGTACACTGTTCGCGGATGTTTGCCATCTCACACCTGAACGGGTTGAGGCCCGCTGATTCCGCGGTTTTTCTGAAGGTAGCCTCATGCATGGAAGGAGAACATGCAGCAACTACCACACAGGAAAGGTTCTTGTCACGGATAGCGTCTTTGATCAGCTGTTGGCCCCGGTCTGAGCAAAAGTACTTGTAATCAACCACGTGTTCAAGGCTGTCATACCCTGCAAGCTCCTCCAGGACTCTGGGGATATCAACGACTCCGCCGATATTTAAACCGCAGTGACAGATAAAAACACCGCATCTCATGTCAATCCACCACATCCCAGTACCCCGACAGACTGAAACAAGAGTCCCGGGGGAACAATGTGTTCCTCAAAATTGAGGGATTCCTCACCAAGTCCGAGAGCAATGGCCAGAAGCTGAGTGAAGTAAAGGACAGGAAGGCCGTAATCCATCCGTTCAGCATTACCTGACTGTGCATAATCCAAATTGAACTGACACAGCGGACAACTTGTCACAATCACCTGAGCTCCTCTGGATTTTGCTGACTCTACCACGAGCCTGCTAGGGCTTAACGCCGCCTCTCCGGGTTGAAGCAGCACATAGCTCCCGCAGCACTCCGTCTTGTAAGGGTAGTCAACAGGATCACACCCTAAAGCAGAGAGAAACTCCTCGAGAATGGTTGGAGCTTCAGGGTCATCAATCCCCACTTCTTCAGGAGGGCGAAGCAAAAGACAGCCGTAGTACGCTGCAACAGAAAGCCCGGAAAGAGGCACGACAACCTTCCGGGCAAGTGCTTCAAAACCTATTCTGTCTCTTAGAACCTCAAGAAGGTGAAGGATTTCAACTTCACCTGAGTATTCCTCTTCAATAAAAGCGCACACCTTCTCGCGCCTATCAAGATCTGCACGCATTACGTGGTTCGTCCTTTTCAGGACGTTTAAGCAGGCCGAGCATAAAGTAACCAGGTCGCGTCCTGCTTTTTTCGCTGATATAAGGGCACGAGTGGGAGACACCAGGGGAAAGGAATTGTCAATCTGCAAAGGAAAAGCAGCACCGCAGCATTGCCACTCCTCTAATTCTTCAAGGCATACACCTAGAACCTTACATGAGGCAAGGGTTGAGGACTCAAACCCTCTTGCCTTAGCCCGAAGGGTACAGCCGGGGAAGTAAGAGTAAACCACAGGAGTCCACCCTCCAGACTGCCGCAGTTATCGAAATGCGGCAATACAAATCTCCAAACAAGGCTGCTGCGTTATGTGTACTTTCTAAAAGCTGCTACCAAAGCTTGTTCCGGGACTGTTTCCAGTAGTTCGTAAGGAATGTCAGCAGGATTCAAGTGCCTTTCGCCGGGACGAAGGAATACGGACCTTAGTGACTCCATCACGTTTGCAAGGCTCATGCCTCTGGGACAACGTGCACTGCATGCAAGGCATGATGCACATACCCATATGGTTTTGGAACTTGCTGCCTCTTGTACCTGTCCCAACTGCAAGAGCCTGATAACCTGGTGGGGAAGGAGATCCATCGCTGATGTCATTGCACATCCTGCAGAGCACTTACCACACTGGTAACACGATAGAACCTCTTCCCCGCTGATATCCTGGAGCTTGCGCTTATCCTCGGTATTGATTACCTCTCGTGACAGCTTCAAACCCCATCTCTCCTCTGCGCGCCAACAGGCTTACGTGTAGAGGCATCAACTATTTCATAGAGTCTTTCGTCAAACTCGTCGCAATTCCTTCAATATTGCGTCAGATCTCTCCGGTGCGCCCCTATGACCCTACGCTTTCAGGGCTTTCCCGCGATACGCGCGTTTTTTGGATGAAGTAGACTGTGCCTATGAACACAAGTCCGATGATATCCGTAGTTAAGCTCGGATGGATAAGTGATAGGCCGCCTACGAGAAGCAGGACCCTTTCAATGGGCGTGGTATGAGTAAGCAGCCACGCCTCAGCAGCTGCACCGAGTCCCACCATGCCTAAGAGCGCACCTGCTACAATGCGGAGCGTGTACATCCATGACACATCCCCAATGAGCAACAAAGTGGGAGAATATACGAAGAAATACGGCACGAGAAACGCCGCGATTGCAAGCTTCGTAGACTCAACACCTGTCCTCAAAGGGTTGGCCTTTGCTATCCCTGCGCCTGCCATAGCTGCAAGAGCTACAGGAGGAGTAAGGTCTGCAACTATGCCGAAATAGAATGCGAACATATGGGCAGCAATAACCGGAACCCCGAGCTTCATGAGTGCAGGAGCTGCAATCGTTGATGTTATGACATAGTTAGCTGTAGTAGGAGCTCCCATACCCAGCACAAGTGAGGTCAGCATAGTAAAGATTAAAGTGGGCAACAGCTGGCCACGAGCAAGTTCTATGAGGCCTGTGGCAAGTTTAAGCCCGAGTCCGGTCAGGGTCACAGTTCCCACTATCATGCCTGCGGCTGCACAAGCTACCACCACACCTAAAGCATTTCTTGCTCCCATTTCTAAAGCAGACAAGATATCTCCCCGCTTCATCCTGGTTGCGCTCGAGAGAAAACTGGCAAGGACTGCCACTACAAGCCCCCAGAGAGCTGCTTTCATCGGAGTGCTTCCTGTGACAAGCAGGTAAACGATTATCACAAGAGGGAGAAAAAGCTGGCCCCGCTCACGCATGATCGTCCAAAACCTAGGCAGCTTATCTCGATCCAGCCCTTTCAGCCCTGTTTTCTTTGCCTCAAGGTGAACTACAATGAACACACCGGCAAAATAAAGGATCGCAGGAATTACTGCGGATTTCACTATCTGAATATACGGGACTCCAATGAATTCCGCCATCAAAAACGCTGCAGCACCCATTATGGGAGGCATTATCTGCCCACCGGTCGAAGCTGCTGCCTCTACTGCACCTGCAAACTCAGGCCTATAACCTAACCTCTTCATCATAGGAATGGTGAAGCTTCCTGATCCTACCGTGTTGGCAACTGAGCTTCCTGACACAGTTCCTTCAAATGCACTGGTGATAACGGCAACCTTTGCAGGCCCGCCTGCAGCATGCCCTGCGATGGAATTGGAAATATCAATGAAGAACTGTCCTATGCCTGTCTTTTCAAGAAAGGCTCCAAATAGTATAAAAAGAAATATAAATACAGATGACACTCCCAAAGGAATGCCGAATATCCCTTCAGTAGTGTAAAACATGTGGCTTACAAGCCTTTGCAAAGAAGCACCTCTGTGTCCGAAAAACCCGGGTATGTAGCGTCCGAAGTAGCAGTATGCTAAAGCGACGCTTACCACAACGAGGATGGGTATTCCCACAACTCTCCTGGTCGCCTCCAGCACCAGGAGGATGCCTATTGCACCGATTACAATATCCAGTGTGGTATATGCCCCTGCCCTAATAAGCAGGGAATGGAAGTTCCATACCGGATAGCTCATGACGAAAAGAGCCAGGAGGGCAAGGCCAACATCATACCAGGCGAGCTTGTGTACACCTTTTCGTGTTGCGGGGTAAAGAAGATATGTCAACACAAGGCCAAACCCTAAATGGACCGCCCTTTGTATCTGTGCCGGAAGTACCCCGAAAGCTGCTGTGTACAGGTGAAAAAGGGAAAAGGCAATCGCGATCACTGAAATCACTAAAGAATAAGTCCCCGGAATCCTCCGATAAGCCGACTCCCTGTCATATTTCATTAAGACTTCTTCAATCTCTTCATCACTTACAACTTCGTAAGCGTCTACATTCACATCTTTTGTGTTCCTCAGATCCTTTTTCTCGTCCACTCATATCTCCTCCCTACAAAAGCTGCCAAAAGACGCTCACGCGCCACTCTTATCAGAAGACCGGTCCCCGGTTGGGCAAGGCTTGCCAATTCTACCTTTTCTCCTCCAACAGTAAGGGCATGGCCCGGAACCGGGCTGACGGCAACTAAGAACTGGTCAATTTTCCGGCGCATACCGGTGATGCGAATCTTCCCACCCTCTACCTCTACCTCGGCTCCAACATCCGGCATAGTGGGCAAACCCGCCCCGAAAGATTGATACTCTGTCTCAATAAGGTATATACTGCCTTTTCCATCGATTCTAAAGACCTCTTTAACAGGCGTCCTTTGAACTGAGTGGATGAACTCCAAAGTAAACTCATCCCCTTCTCTGACAGGCACCTGATACAGACAGGCAGGAGAACGCATCTCCTCAACCTTAAGGACCAGGCCTGTGGGAAGGAAAACGATCAAAAGGACGATTCCTACAGCGATTAATAAAATGGCGGGTCTTTGAATCCTCATGACATGGTGAAAGTTGCGGTGATCATTCTGACAGCCGGGCATGCCGGCAATCCCCCGGCACGCCCGGCAAGTCTCCGCTACCTCCTCCGGATTTCACAGCGGCCCTATACTTCTTGGGCCACTGCCATGCTGAACTTCTAGTTCAGAACACCCTTTTCCTTGAAGTACTTCTCAGCACCGGGATGTAACGGTGTACTCACTCCTACCAGTGCACCTTCCAAACTGATTTCTTGGCCTTTTGCGTGGCCTTGTGCGAGTTCAGGAAGGTTATCGAACAATGCAGCAGTCATATTGTATACAATATCAGCATCCAAATCGGCTCGTGCGATAAGCACAGCTTGTACAGCAACAGTCTGGACATCCTCAGCCTGGTTAATATAGCAACCTGCGGGAATCAGTGCCTGGCCGTAAAACCCGTAGCTGTCATGGAGCTTCTCAAACATCTCATCAGAAACAGAGAGGATGCTTATCCTGTGCATCGTAGCGGTATCCTGTATACCCGCGTTGGGTATGCCTCCCGTCACAAAGAAGGCATCGATGTGTCTGTCTTTAAATGCCTCTGCTGACTCTGCGAAGCTCAAGTACTGGACCTGAGCAAGGTCCTTGTATTCAAGGCCGTAAGTCTCCAGAAGCTGTCTTGCATTCGCCTCAGTACCGCTGCCGGGAGCACCTACAGATACCTTCTTACCCTTCAGGTCTGCAATGGAATTAATCCCTGACTCCTCCCGTACCACGACCTGTATCAATTCCGGATACAGCGATGCAATAACTGCAAATCCCTGGAGCTTCCCATCGCTTTCGAACATCTCAGTCCCGTTCCAGGCATAGTCAGCTATATCTGTCTGGACTAAGGCAAGGTCCACTTCTCCGTTTTGAATCATTCTGATATTCGCAACAGAAGCCCCCGTGCTCTGGACGCTGACGTTGACATCTTTCACTTTTGAGTTAATAATCTGAGACATTGCTCCCCCTAGGGGATAGTAAGTGCCTGCGGTGCCGCCTGTCGCCATAACTAGGTGAGCAGTAGCTGCAAAAGACGGGATAGTCATGACAAAAACAAGACACACAACAACACCCGCTAATAGAAGCCTTCTCATCATCTCAACCTCCTAATTCTTCTAGAGCTTGATTATGTTGTTTCAACCGGTTATTGCTATTATATTCGGATAATAGAGTAAATTCCTGCAATGACAAATTCTACATTCTACAAGCCTATGTAAATTCCTTCTGTTGCACTGCTATCCTACTCCCTTCTTTTATGTACACTCGGCTGCTGCGCATCTAAAGCCTTGCTTCGTCACGGCCTAAGTGTTAGTATTTGTTTATAGGGGTTATTCTCTCATTTATTGGAGCTAATTTCAATACCTCTGTCACTACCTTAGATATCCAGTGGAGATGCTGCCAAATATCATTATATACGATGCGGCAGTTTTTTCAGGTTGAACGGTTCCTGTGCTTCCACATGATCTATCGCCCCTTTATGCAGTTACCGTTAGCTTGAAGGGAGAGAGCTTTCTGTGAATAGAATAACAAAACGCCTCCTTGCTTTCGTATCCATAGCCTTGTTAGCCTTGGTCATCTCAGGGTGCGAAAACCCCTTCGTTGATTCCTGGTCCGGGGAAACTGTGGATGACGCTGTAGTTGTTTTCGAAGGAAAAGCTTATACCCTGGCTGAACTGCAGAAAATGAAGGTACCGACCGGCGAGTATGACATAATCGTAGGTTCACCTGAACACCATTCCATTGAAACAACGATTCCTTTGGGATCCGGCGATATACCAAAGATCAAACTGGTTCCGTACTGTCGCGTTTACAGTCCGTTTGTGCTTGAAGCTGCTCTGGCACCTGCCCTGGACATGCAAAGCCAACCTGTTACGAGAGAGTGGAATTACACACCAGATGATATACAGGTCATAGCATGGGTCGAGTGGGACATGCCCGATGACTCGTATCATTACCAGACGATCAGATGGTACAGGCCGGACGGGGTCCTCTATCGTGAAGATGAATTGCCCGCGTTTATGTCTATGCATGGCTTACCGGTTTCCACTACGTCCGGCCTTCCTTTGCATGTCAGGCCGGGATGGGGTGTGCCTGCCCCTATTGACCTTCCCGGTATTTGGGTTGTAGAGATCACAGTAGACGACCTGCTGGCAGTCAGGATGTCATTTTCTGTCTGAGCCTTGGAAACGGCGGTATTGACAGTCAAGTTGCTTATACATATACTATTTTAATAGATAGAATTGCAAATGGGTCTTAGTGGCGTAGTCTGGGTGACTCGTACACGCGTGTCACCTGAATGCGCCACATTTATTGAGGAGGGAATATCGCGATATGCCAACCTATGAATACATGTGCCAGAAATGCGGAGTGTTTGAAGAATTCCAGCGCATGTCGGATGAGCCTCTCTCACACTGTCCGAAGTGTGGCAGTCCTGTAAAACGGCTCATTAGCAGAAATGTAGGCATTATCTTCAAAGGATCCGGGTTCTATGTTACTGACAACCGTAGCGATGATTACAAGAAAAGAGCCGACAGCGAGCGCAAGGACACATCAAGTGCTAACAGCTTGGATGCTACAGGCAGCTAGAGATTTTCCAAGCTTGAGCTAAAGAGCGCAAGACCGGCCTTTTGGAAAGGTTTTGCGCTCTGTGTTTTCATGAACTCCTTTTTTGCCGCCATCTACTTCACCGGGCCTGCCTGGCACTGTTACCCATAGCGATACTTGAACACGTACGATAACATGTATATGCGAAACATAATGAGACCCAGTACGGGATGTGACATTTAACGTGCGTAGACGAGACCGGAAGAAAGTTCTGAGAGCAACTGACATTCTCTTGGCCGGTATAATTGTGCTGGCTTCTATTGTGCTTGCAACTGCACAGCTTAGGCCTGGCCAAGCAGAAGATGGATTCGCCTCTCCGTCCAATGCAGTGATCGTGGAAGTTAACAGCAAGAGACTGGAAACCATTCCTTTTTCTAAAATCTCAGGCTCTTTGACTTTTGCAGTACAAACAGATGAAGGTCATGAAGCCACCTTAGAGGTTTCGGAAAGCGGTAAAGCAAGAATCACGGCATCCACTTGCCTGGATAAAACGTGTGTACGAACAGGCTGGATAAGCCGGCCGGGACAGTCCATAGTGTGCTTACCCAACAGGCTCGTCGTTCGTATTGAAGGCACTGAGGCCGAACATACCCTGGAACCGAGTCTGGATGCCATCACATACTAGTGTGTTTTGAAACAGGAGTTGAATACACTGAAAGCCTGCGACATAGCATTGAAAACCAGAAGGATGACAAGGCTTGCGCTTCTTGTGGCTGTAGCTCTAATCCTCCATGCAGTCGAAAGCATGGTACCTGCAGCTTTACCTGTTCCAGGTGCTAAGCTTGGGCTCGCCAACATCATAACCCTAATAGCCATAGTCCTGGAAGGCCCTTACGACGCTCTGGTCGTAGTTGCCCTAAGGACACTCATCGCTTCTCTGCTGTCAGGCAGGCTCACCGGCTTCGCTTTTAGCATTGTAGGAGGAATCTTCGCTACACTGGTAATGTCTCTGGCGTACACACAACTCAGCCATCTCCTGGGGTTTACAGGCATAAGCATACTGGGAGCAGTGGCTCATAACATCGGCCAGCTTCTTGTCGCATGGTTCGTCCTGAAAACCAGTGGAATATTCTATTATCTCCCTGCCCTGCTGATTGCAGGAGTTGCTACAGGATTCTTCGTAGGCTTGACTGCAGGCTATGTCGTCCGGTACCTACTGAATGGGGCATCCTTCACCGGCCGCAGGCCTTAGCTCCGGAGCACAGGCACTGTCCCCGATAAGCTCGAGCCCGTTTATGATGAGTCTGAACGTACACCCTAATAGAGCTGCAGCTTGTTGACACATTTCCATCCTTGTCAGATAGATCGTGAAATAATCCATTATCTGGCATTCCCCGGTATCGAATGCCAGCTCAAGCGTAATGCTGCAATCATCACGGTTTACTACGAGAGAAGTATCGGTGATTGCGTGGTTGACTCTGTCATGTATATCAACACAGGGCACCCTGCCTACTCTCGTTCTGTGGGCATCACTCTTATCAGCGATTACCAGTGCCGCTGTAATCGGAGTTACGGGGACACCGATCTCCTCTTCATGATTGGCAATGGCGATGGTTATATCACAGATTTCCTCCAGAGGCATTCCAATCCTGCGAAGTTCATAATAGACGATGTTTGCGCCTGTGGGCCCGTGGTGCTTACGATTATGCATATTGCCAATGTCATGCAAATACCCTGCTATTGCACCTAATTCAACCGTACGCTTGTCATGCCCCAACGTTTCCAAGATATATGCGGTCATGGTAGAAACATATGTTACATGCCGCAAACCGTGTTCTGTATAACCCAGCATAGATAAGTATTCATTAGTCCTACGAATCAACGTCTGAAACGTAGGATTTGCCTTGATATCCTTTAGCGTTATCACGTCTCTCCTGCCTCCCACGATCTCCGGTTTCCTTCAGCTCTTCCCGGACAGCCAAAGCTCACACAGACTATATAAGTATCATAACATATCTTTGCAGTACGTTGCCACGTCCGCTTCAAGCTGGATAATCACTGGACAACATCCGAGCGAACAATAAAACTCAGCCCCGGATAATCCTTTTTTCCGGGGCAACAAAGTTGGGGATGAGCTATAGTATCAAACACACAATCCGTGAGTACAAGTTTAACCCGGGTAAACCTGTGTACAACTAAGGTGCGCCACGCAAAACCTAAGGCATCATAGCGATTCCAAATGCACTATCCAAAGAACAACCGAGGCAAGAATAGCGACATCTGCGGGAAAACCGCCAACAACACACATACCGTAACCATTGCCAATAGGAACGGCAGCACCGGCCTGGTAAGCTTAGCTATAGGAATACCGCTGATGCTTGAACCGATGTATAAACACAGGCCAACCGGTGGTGTAAAGTGTCCAAGGGACAGCGCAGGTAATAGTACCAAACCAAAGTGGAGGAGATTTATGCCGAAACCCTGAGCAATCGGAGTCAGAATCGGCACCATAATTGCCAAAGCAGCAGTGGGCGTAAGGAAGCATCCGACAATCAATGCTATTACAATGACCACCAACAAGAATACCAGGCCATTAGGTGTAAACGACATGAAGAACTGTGTTAGCTGCAAAGGAATCTGCTCTGCAGTCATTACCCATCCAAAGGCTGCTGTTAATGACAGCAGTAGCATTACTCCACCTGTCGTGGCACAGGTATTCATGAAAATGCGCGGCAAATCACTGAGCTTTATTTCTTTATAAACAAACAGCCCAATGATGAGGCCATAGACAACAGCAACCGCTCCGGCTTCTGTGGCAGTAAAGATCCCTGAAAAAATGCCACCGAGAATAATAAGAGGCATGACGAGGGCAGGGATAGATTCAACAAACGTTTTGACGAGCCTGCGGAAATCAAAGCTTCGTTTGTATCCGTACCCATATTTCTTTGAAGCCCAATAAGAAATAACCATCAAGCCGAATGCCATGAGAAGGCCTGGAATGAACCCTGCAACAAACACTTCTGAAACCGGAAC
>Ga0116188_1003507_pt1 | contig 11463 bp, 8 predicted proteins | sample AD_JPNTR2_MetaG_FD_89807 | JGI IMG/M metagenome (GOLD analysis project Ga0116188, IMG submission 89807) | Active sludge microbial communities of municipal wastewater-treating anaerobic digesters from Japan - AD_JPNTR2_MetaG | ecosystem: Engineered > Bioreactor > Anaerobic > Digestate | place...
CATAGGCGCCGACGGCCTGCACTACCTGTCTGTCGAAGGGCTGACCCAGACTATGCAGGCGCTGGCTGCACACTCGGATTCAGCTGGCAGAGGCGGAGCTGGATTCTGCACCGCCTGCTTCACCGGCGTCTACCCGGATCGTGGCGAGCCGTGTGGATTGTGCGGATCGGGTGGGTCGGCAGAAGCCGAAGCGGGTGAGGGGCGCCTGTCATACGCGGACGCAGGCGTGAGCATCGATGAAGGCGAACGGGCGGTAGCTCTGATGAAATCCGCTGTGAGAAGCGCTTTCACGCCCGACGTCGTCTGCGATGTGGGCGGCTTCGCCGGGATGGTAAGGTTCAACCCGGGCGGGTATGAGGACCCTGTGTTGGTGTCGGGCACTGACGGTGTCGGTACCAAGCTGAAGATAGCGTTCGCCATGAATCGCCACGACACCATAGGCATAGACGCTGTGGCCATGTGCGTTAACGATGTACTAGTGTCCGGGGCGCGTCCTCTGTTCTTCCTGGACTACATCGGCTGCGGGAAGCTGGAGGCCGAGCAGATAGCCCAGATCGTGTCAGGGGTCGCAGAAGGATGCCGACGCGCGGGTTGCGCATTGGTGGGCGGGGAGACCGCCGAGATGCCCGGATTCTACCCGGACGGAGAATACGACATCGCGGGGTTCGCAGTTGGAGCAGTGGACAGGCGGAAAGTAGTCGACGGCTCAGATATCCGGCCCGGGGATGCGGTGATCGGCCTGGCCTCGTCCGGGCTGCATTCTAACGGATACTCTCTCGCCCGAAAGGCCCTGTTGGAACAGGGCGGCTTGACCGTGGGGCAAAGCTGCGATGGGCTGGGGACGCGACGAGGATCGGAATCCGCTGGCACAATCGGCTTCGCCTCAGGCTGCACGCTGGGCGACGAGATGCTCAGGCCGACCAGGATATATGTGCGGCCGGTGCTTGCACTCATGGAGCAACTGCGTGTGCTGGGAATGGCGCACATCACCGGAGGCGGGCTTGTCGAGAACCCGCCTCGAATGTTGCCCACAGGCGTATCGCTGCGGCTAGAGTGGGGCCAATGGCCGGTGCATCCCATATTCCGGATGATTCAGGAGATCGGCAACGTGGACGCTGGCGAGATGCGCCGGGTGTTTAACATGGGCATAGGGTTCATGGTTGTGGTTCGGCCTGGCGACGCGCAACAGGCAGTGGAGATCTTGCAGGCCAATGGGGAGAATGCCTACGTCATAGGCGATATAGTCCCGGGCAATGGGAAAGTGCTGTTCGAGGGGGCGTGACATCGTGAGTATCCGCTTGGCAGTGCTAGTGTCGGGCCGGGGTTCGAATCTGCAGGCGATAATAGATGCCATCCGGTCGGGACGGCTGCAGGCGTCCGCCGAGATCGTGGTTTCCGACGCTGCCGACGCGCCTGCCGTGGCCCGGGCGCTGGAGGTAGGGATTCCAGCGGTTGTTGTGCGGCGACGGGACTACTCCTCGCGGGCCGAGTTCGAACTGGCTTTGGCCGGGGCGGCCGAGAAGGCCCGGCCGGACCTCGTAGTGTTGGCAGGTTTCATGAGGTTGCTGGGTCCGGCGTTTCTGGACCGGTTTCCGGGCCGTGTGATCAACATCCATCCGTCTCTGTTGCCGGCTTTTCCAGGGCTTGAGGCTCAAAGACAAGCGCTGGAATACGGAGTGAGGTTCTCAGGGTGCACTGTGCATTATGTAGACTACGGCATGGACTCGGGTGCCATCATCGACCAGCGCGTGGTGGAAGTGATGCCGGGCGACAGTGTGGACAGCCTGTCGGCGAGGATCCTGGAGCAGGAGCACGAATTGCTGGTGGACGTCATAGGGCGTCTGGGCCAGCAGATGAACGAGCATGCTAACGAGCATGCTAACGAGCGTGTGAACGCGCGTGTGGGCGAGCAGGTGGGCGGCAAAACGGGCGGGAAAACAGGCAGGAAGATAGGCGAAGGGAGATGTGCGCGCCGTGGGCAGGAACAGGCGTAGAGCTCTCATGAGTGTGTACGACAAGGAAGGCGTGGTTGAATTCGGGCGGGCCCTGGCGGACCTGGGCTTCGAGATAATCTCAACTGGCGGGACCGCCTCGGCTCTGCGTAGGGCGGGGCTGGGTGTAACAGACGTTTCTCAGGTGACGGGTTTTCCCGAAGTGCTTGACGGTAGGGTCAAGACCTTGCATCCGCGTGTTCATGCCGGCATCCTGGCCAGGCCTACTCCAGAGCATATGCAGGCTCTGGAGGAGCTCGATGTGGTTCCCATCGACATAGTCGCGGTCAACCTCTACCCATTCCAGCACACGGTGGATAGCGGGGCCGACGAGGCGGAGATCGTGGAGAACATAGATATCGGCGGTCCGTCCATGGCAAGGGCGGCGGCAAAGAACTTCGAGAGGGTAGCGGTCATCGTCGATCCGGCAGATTACCCCGTTGTCGTCGCTGAGCTGAGAGAGAACGGGTCGGTATCGGGAAGTACTCGAGTGCGCCTGGCGGCGGCGGCTTTTCAGCATACGGCGGCGTATGACGCTGCCATTGCCCGTTACTTCGCCGATAGCATGGCCGGCGTGCCCAGGCAGTGTGAGCAGCGTGAGGCGGACGAGGGGCGAGAGGCAGGCCAGACAGGATTGGCTGGCGGGGAGCGGGAGGCAGGTCAGGGTCTGGGGCGCGAGTTTACCCTGGGAGGCGTAATGATCCAGACCCTTCGCTACGGCGAAAACCCGCATCAGATGGCTGCTTTCTATCGCAGTGTGGGCGAGCGCTCGTGGGGGCTGGCCGCAGCGAAACAGCTGGGTGGCAAGGAGCTGTCCTTCAATAACATCGGAGACGCGGACGCTGCTGTCAGAGCGGTGGCTGAGTTCGACGAGACCGCAGTGGTCATCGTCAAGCACGCTAACCCGTGCGGCATAGGGGTAGGCGCGAATGTGGCGGAGGCATATCGGGCGGCGCTGGATTCCGACCCAGTATCCGCGTTCGGCGGAATCGCAGCCTTCAATCGCCCTGTGGACCTGGAGACTGCGCGGCTGATGTCGGAGATATTCCTCGAGGTAATAATAGCGCCGGGATTTGTTCCGGAAGCCGTGGAGCTGCTTCATGGCAAGAAAAACCTGCGTCTTCTAGAGCTGGCAGTGGATGATATCACGGCTGGAACCGGGTGGGACGTGCGGTCTGTCGCTGGCGGGTTCTTGGTGCAGGAGCCTGATAGGGTTGGACACCTTGACATGCGGGGATTACCGGTAGTTACCAGGCGCGCGCCGGACGAAGGCGAGATGGTTCAACTGGCGAACGCATGGAAGGCAGTGGCCCATGTGAAGTCCAACGCCATAGTGCTGTGGCGAGGAAACGGTACCGTGGGTGTGGGCGCAGGGCAGATGAACCGGGTGGGCTCTGCAAGGATAGCTATGGAACAGGCAGGGCAGCGGGCAGAGGGATCAGTGATGGCTTCAGACGCTTTCTTCCCGTTTCCCGACACCGTCGAGGTTGCGGCGAAAGCGGGCGTGACAGCCATAATCCAGCCTGGCGGATCCCTTCGAGACAAGGAATCGGTCCAGGTCGCGGATGCGCACGGGATCGCAATGGTCTTCACAGGCAGACGGCACTTCCGACACTGAGGAGGCGTACATATGAGAACGCCTGATTCGTCTTCTCGCCTGAATGTGCTGGTGGTGGGGTCGGGAGGCAGGGAACACGCGATAGTCTGGAAACTGGCAAGAAGCCCCAGGATAGGACGGGTTATCGCTGCTCCGGGTAACCCCGGAATCGGCCGACTCGCCGCGTGCGCGCCGGTTGGGGCGACCGACGTGGCCGGGCTGGTCAGGTTGGCCCGGGAGGCCGAGTGCAGCCTGGTCGTGGTAGGCCCTGAGGCGCCTCTGGCAGCCGGGCTCGCCGATGCCATGCGCGCCATAGGCGTAACGGTATTCGGGCCGAGCGCAGCTGCGGCCCGGATCGAATCGTCCAAGCACTATGCCAAGGGCGTCATGGCCCGAGCCGGAATACCAACTGCGCACTGCGAGGCATTCACAGATGTTGGCCGCGCGCGTGATGCTGCCCGGACTATTGCGCAGGAGGCGGGCGGCGTCGTGGTCAAGCTGGACTGCCTCGCGGCGGGCAAGGGCGTGGTAGTTGCCGATAGCCCGGAGGAGGCCGGGCGGGCAGTGGACGAGCTTGGCGCTATGGGCGCGGGGCGGGGCTGCAAGATACTCGTGGAGGAGAGGCTTGTCGGGCCGGAGGCCAGCGTAATGTGTTTGTCGGACGGCGCTGACATATGGGTCTTGCCTCCGGCGCGCGATCACAAGCGTGCGCTTGATGGGGATCAGGGCCCCAATACCGGGGGAATGGGCGCCGTCGCCCCCGCGTCGCTGGTTTATGAGGCGACGCAGGCTGACCTCGGTGTGACGTTGACGAATGGCACCGCACAACTCGCGCGTGACGCGATACTGGCCGACCGGGCGATGCTGGCCGAAATTGAGCGGACGATCCTCAAGCCTGCCATTGACCAAATGGCGGTGGAAGGAACTCCATTCGTGGGAGCGCTATTCGCAGGCCTCATGCTCGCTTCGGAGGGTCCCAAGGTGCTCGAGTTCAACTGCAGGCTAGGCGATCCCGAAACCCAAGCGGTACTGCCCTTGGTCGATGTGGACCTGCTAGATTTGGTGGAGGCCGCGTGCCACGGGCAGCTGCGGGGTGTGCGTGCGGGCACAGGCCCGGCTCAGCATGCCCCTGTGGCCGGGTCAGGCGGGGCCTTCAATGGGACATCCGACGGACTGCACAGTACGTGCGTGGTGATGGCCAGCCCAGGGTATCCCGGTCCACATAGGACGGGGATCCCAGTAAGCATCCCCGACCCGTTGCCTGAAGGAGTCGTGGCATTCCACGCCGGCACAGCGCTTGACGATGGTCAGCTAGTGTCGGCAGGCGGAAGGGTGATTGGCGTCGTGGGCATAGCTTCGAGTGCCGCCCAGTCGCGGAAGCTCGCGTACGATGTAGTAGGGCGCATCGGGTTCGAGGGCGCACACTACCGGCGGGATATCGGTGCAATTTGACGCCGCACGCCGGGCCCCAGGGCAAGCAGGACCGCCAGGTATTGGTTCCTGTGCCCTACGGGACACCTTCTTGGGCCATCCTGTGTCCGTTTACCCAGGCTCCGTGGAAATCCTGGCCCACAGGGCCTGTGCATTACCCACATCCATGGACGTTCCTGGGCGTACAGACCCGAATAGCATGTTCGCCCACTCGGTGCCGTTGAACGTGAAAGCCATGATGTCGTACCATGTTCCCGACGCATATGACGATGGAGGAGCAACAGACCGTGAGCATGAGTCAAGCGCGAAAGTGGGCGACTTCGGGCCTGTCGCGCCGGACGCCACACGGTACTGCGAAATGGATCGAGCTGGCTAGTTTGGTGTCTCAGCTGCAGAAACCCTGTTTCGCACTGAAGGTCCTCTGGTTCACTTACCAAGCCATGGAGACGCCGAACGCCTCCCACCCTGGAGGAAGCGGCCAGACTCACAGCGAAACTCGGCGGACATCTGGTATGCAAGCATGACGGGATGCCGGGCGTTAAGACGATCTCGCGCGGACTGCAACGCCTGGAAGACATATCGCAGACCTGGTCGATCATGAGCCAGATGCTCAATTCCCCCATCGACGTGGGTAATGCATAGCACACAGGGCACAGGTCCGCGGATTCCCTACGGTCCTGGCTACACGTCCGCGACATATCTGCCGTCCGGGACGGACGATTTACCGTTGCCTCAGCCCAACGTGAACCTGGAGTCTGATTCGTTGCCTCACGTAGGACGGTAGTCAAAATGGTCCCTCCGTTTCTGGGGAGGCAGCTGGTGCACCGGGTGGGCCGAGGCGGACCGCGCTTTCTGTGGCGGGGAGCCCGGGGCGACCAGGGGCTGCCGTCCGTCATTCGTACCTGCGTGGAGGCATACATCTTGAGAGTGAGTAATGCGTGCAATGACGACGCAGGGATGGTAGCCCGAAGCGGAACGCCAACGGACAACCGCCGTTTGGCGAGGGCGCGGGGGTGCGGCGGGAGGGGGGACGGGCGGATGCGGAGCCACCACAAGAGGCGGCGGGCGGGCCGGCTGGGCGGCGCGGAGCTGTCAGGCGGCGTCGCGAGTCGGTCTAGTGATAGCGTAGCGGGCCGATCAGAGCCTGCGGGCCGACCGGAGCCTGCGAGCCGGTCAGGGGTTCCGGGCCGACACGGCGCTGACACTGCCGGTCCGCACCGCATTCCGGGGGCCCGCCGGATATCCGATGCTCTCGGGGTGCCTGTGGATATTGCGCTCAACATGCCGCGCATGAACTTCGAGGGCAATGCCCGGTTGGTCCTCGACAACCACCGAGGCTTGGTGGAGTATACGCCGAGTCATCTGCAGATAGATACTCCTGCAGGGCAGATCGATATAACCGGAAAGCGTCTGCGCATCCGCGGGATCAGCCGCGACCAGATTGTCGCGGACGGATGGTTCGATCGGGTAGAGTTCTCAGGTTGGGTCGGTAATGCCACAGCTGGCAGTGCTGGTCAGGAGGCGCCCTGAAATGGCAGGGGCTGGATTGTGGGACTGGCTCCGCGGATATGTTATAATTCGGATCGAAGGTCGAGCGCCGGCAAGGTTCGTCAACATGGCAGCGGCTTACCGCATTGAGCTGGCGGACGTCACGATGCTTGGCCCGGGTATGATGTTAGTCAGAACGAGCGTCGATGGTTTCAGGCGACTGGGCCCGGTGCTCAGGGCCTCTGGTTGCCGGGCGGCGATCGAGGAGCGGGTGGGAGCGGCGTTTATCGTGGCGCGCCTCCTTCGCAGGAGGTTCCTGGTCCTCGGCGCCGTCCTTTTCCTTGCCGTGTTGTACGGGTCTTCCTCGGTTCTGTGGACCATCGAAGTCGTGGGCGCAGAGCCGCCCGAGCGCGCGCAGATCCTACAGGTACTACAGGGAATGGGCGTGCGGCGATGGACAATGCGACACCGAGTAGACTGCGACGCGATCAGGCGTGAGGTCACACGTTCACTCCTGCAGTTGGCATGGGTGGGCGTCGAGCTTCGTGGAACGATGCTCACGGTTCGTGTAGTCCCTAAGGTGGCACCCGAGGTCCCGGAAGGCCCTGTCGACATAGCTGCCTCTGCGGATGCGGTCATAACGAGGTTGATACTCCTAGCTGGCGATGCAGTCGCCCGCGAGGGCGATACTGTGGTCCGGGGCCAGATTATCGTGCGCGGCAGGGCTGGGCCTGGCGCGGGCGATAGGCCTGTCCACGCCCGTGCTCTGGTGCAGGGACGTGTATGGCGCGCCGGGCAGGCGCGCATTCCGCTCACTATCGAGCAGCGGCTCAGGACGGGGCGCACGGCAGACCAGTACGTGCTCCGCCTCGCAGGAGCCGAGCTGCACCTGGGGCGGACGGGCAGATTCGAGGCATATGATACTGAGCAGTTTTCCAAGACCCTAGTCCCGGGCAGGGACGGTGGCAGTCTTGTCGAAGTTATCAGAATTAGGCGGCACGAGCTCAGCGTTGAGCTGATTCAACTCTCGCGCGAGCAAGCGTACGCCGCCGCTCGCGACTGTGCGTTGTCCACCGCTATGTCTGATGTGCCGGCTGAGGCCAGAGTCGTCATGATCAGTGAGGAAGTATCAGATCAGTCGCTGATGCCTGACGCGGTGGATGTGCGTATCGTGATCGAAACTCTAGAGGAAATAGGCGTACAGCAGGTACAGCAGTTAAGGTAGGTCGTCGAGCCCATTCGACGAATTCGATAAAACGGGAGGGAACAGTCTCATTTGAGCAATCCGGTTGTGGAGGCGCGATTCTGTACTGAGGGCAATACGGAAGCTGCGGAGCTTTTCGGCAACCGCGACGAAAACTTGCGACTCGTCGAAGGGATGCTCGGATGCAAGATTATGGCCCGTGCCAATGAGGTGACTGTAGTAGGGTCTCAGGATGTAGTGGAGAAGGTGCTCCGTGTCCTGTCGGATCTGCAGTCGGCTGTGCGCGCGGGCAATCGTATTTCCGGCAGGGAGACGAGGTATTCGGTGATGTTGGCGCAGGATGGCCGGCCGGAGACGCTTTCGACGGTGCTGGCCGACGTAATACAGGTGACGGCAAGGGGCAAGCAGATCCGACCCCGCACAGTGGGGCAGAAGCATTACGTCGATGCCATCCGGAACAACGACATAGTGTTCGGGATAGGGCCTGCGGGCACCGGCAAGACGTATCTGGCGATGGCTATGGCAATCGCGGCCCTCAAGTCCAAGCAGGTGAGCAGGATTATACTGACGCGCCCGGCGGTAGAGGCCGGCGAGAAACTGGGGTTTCTCCCAGGCGACCTGCAGGAAAAGGTTGATCCCTACCTCAGGCCGCTATATGACGCGCTCTTCGACATACTCGGGCTCGAGGTGTACGAGCGCTACAGAGAGCGCGGGATTATCGAGATAGCGCCGCTTGCGTACATGCGCGGCAGGACTTTGGATGACGCCTTCATAATACTGGACGAGGCGCAGAACACCAGTCCCGAGCAGATGAAGATGTTCCTCACCAGGTTGGGGTTCTCGTCCAAAGCGGTGGTCACTGGCGACATTACCCAGATAGACCTGCCGAGGAGACGTTTCTCGGGGCTGGAGGAAGTGCGGACTGTGCTTGTGGGCATCGATGGGATCGAGTTCGTGTATTTTTCAGACCAAGACGTGGTACGGCACGAGTTGGTTCAGAGGATCATCCGTGCATATGAGCGATTCGATGCACGGCGCGTCGGCGTGTCCTCAGATCGGCGCGAAGAGGAGTGACATTGCTCATGGAGTCGCGGTTAGGCCAGCGTGCGCAGCGCGTGGGTTCCAAAATAAAGGCGTTTGTGGGCGGCAAAGCGATGATAGCGCTGGCTACTGTGGCAGTGTCGTCCCTCATCATTGCGTACGCCGTCCTGCCCCAATCTGTTGCTCTCGAGGTCGGGCAGTTCGCTAAGAGGGACATCGAGTCGCCCAGGACGATTGTGAACCGCGTGGCCACGGACAAGCTTAGGGAAGAGGCCCGCAAGGCCTATATGAAGAGCGCTCCGAACTCGCTTGAGAACTACGAGATAAGCCAGTCGTACTCATATATGGCGGAGGAATCGGTGGACGCTGTATTCGAGTCCGTGGCAACCGAGCGCGAAGGCGACTCTGACAAAACGCCTCAGACCGTGGCGAGAGCAGCAGCCAAGAAGCTGGGCGGGGCGGTCGACACTCTCAGTCTGTCTGCGGCGGATCTTGAGGGCATAGCCCAGATTCCCAAAGATGAGTTCGATTCAGTACGGCAGGTTGCAACGTCGCTGGTAGGTCGCACGATGCGCGAGATCCGTATCACTGATGCCAGCCTACAGAAGGTGGCGTCAGGCATTCCTGACGACCTGGTGCGGGCCGGGTTGTCGCCTCAGTGGGTGAAGGCGGTGTCTAGGGTGGTCGTTGGGGCTCTACGCCCCAATCTCTCGCTAGACCTTGCAAAGGTGGAGAAAGCTGCCGAAGAGCAGGCCCGCCTGGTTCCGCCTGTATACATTCAGAAAGGACAGAGCATCATCAGAAGGGGCGACGCCGCGACTGACGAGCAGATAGCTGTTCTTTCGGATCTGGGCCTCTTGGGTTCGCGGGGAAGCATCATGGGCTGGACAGGCGTGGTCGCGCTTACGGCCATGGCGGTGGCATATACGGCCGCCTATGTACGCAGGTTCACCCCTGGGCTGTCGTCGGCCGAAGGGAGCCTGGCGCTCTGCGCAGTAGCCGGCATAGTGGTCCTTGTTTCGGCGAGTGTCTTGGTGAGCCTCGTGCCCGATTTCGCTCCGTACCTCATACCGGCAGCATTTGCGTCGATGGTCATCTCGTCTCTGTTGTCTCTGGAGATGGCGATGGCGGTCAATCTGTCAGTGGCAGCGCTGATCGGCATCATATTGCGGGGCGATGCCTTTGCGATGCTGGCGGCTCTGGCGGCTGGGGCAGCCGGCGCTTACGCAGTGCCTGGGCTACGCGACAGGGCCAGCATGACACGGGCTGTTGTGTTCGTCGGAGGCGCCGTCGCCGCGGTGTCTGTCTTTTACGGTCTTGCCTTCGGCGAACCGCAGATTCTGTCCAGATGGTACTGGGGTTTCGTGAACGGAATGATGTCTACGGTAATGACTGTGGGTTCACTGCCGTTTTTCGAGTCTATTTTCGGTGTAACGTCCCCCATGCGCCTGCTGGAGCTATCCAATCCGGGGCATCCGCTTCTTCGTCGCCTTCTGCTGGAGGCGCCGGGGACGTACCATCATTCTATACTAGTGGGCAACTTGGCCGAAACGGCTGCTCAGGCTGTTGACGCCGACGCTTTGCTAGTAAGAGTAGGAGCGCTCTACCATGACGTGGGTAAGCTGAAACGGCCGTATTTCTTCGTGGAGAACCAGTTCGCGCAGGCGAACCCGCATGACAAGATCAGCCCGGCTCTGTCGACGCTGGTGATAACTTCTCATGCGAAAGACGGTGTGGAACTGGCCAAGCAGTACAAGCTGCCCAAGTCGGTGGTAGACTTGATCCAGCAGCATCATGGCACGGGGCTTGTGTCATTTTTCTATCAGCGGGCCTCAGAGAACGGTCGAGATCAGTCAGTGGACGAGAAGGACTTCAGGTATCCGGGACCGCGCCCGCAGACGCGCGAGGCCGCAATAGTAATGCTGGCAGATTCGGTGGAGGCGGCCGTTAGGGCCCAATCAGACGTGTCGCCGTGGCAAGTACAGAGCACTGTGAGGAAGGTAGTCAGGGGCAAACTCGCCGACGGCCAGCTTGACGAGTGTGATCTCACGCTCAAGGATCTGCACGCCATCGAGAACGCTTTTCTCGATGTGCTATCGGGAGTGTATCATGAGCGTGTCGAATACCCCGACCTGAAGGCGTCGGGGTCCAAGGATCAGTCGAGCAACGGAGACCGCATGGAGCGGGAAGACCGGATAGACCGGGAAGACCGGGTAGAGCCGGAAGACCGGGAAGGAGAGGCGACAGATGTCCGCCGAGATAGTGAACAGGCAGACTAAGGTCGATGTGACGCCTGTGCTAGAGGGAAAAGTGAAGGAGGCAGTCGAAATAGCACTCAAGCTTACAATGGGACATGACGATTTTGAAGTAGACGTGAGCTTTGTTGACGACTCAGAGATCGCTCAGCTGAACGCGGAGTATCGGGGCGTGGAAGGACCTACCGACGTCCTGTCGTTTCCCATGGACGACCCGGACGAGTTCGCGGCCTACGAAGGCGACTGTGCTGAGCTGGTAGAATGTCCCGATCTTCCGAACATCATCCCGCCGGATGATCTCGACACTTGGGACGATGCCGGCTTCCCCGAGAACGATCTGCTGGGCGATGTTGTGATATCACTTCCCCGCGCAGTGGAGCAGGCTGCGGATTACGGCCATTCGTTGGAGCGAGAGGTATGCTACCTCACCGTCCATGGGGTGCTGCACCTTCTGGG
>Ga0116188_1003511_pt1 | contig 11448 bp, 6 predicted proteins | sample AD_JPNTR2_MetaG_FD_89807 | JGI IMG/M metagenome (GOLD analysis project Ga0116188, IMG submission 89807) | Active sludge microbial communities of municipal wastewater-treating anaerobic digesters from Japan - AD_JPNTR2_MetaG | ecosystem: Engineered > Bioreactor > Anaerobic > Digestate | place...
CAGGTGGTTATTGAGTTGCTCCTTGAAAGACTTGCACAGGCAGGCGTTGATGATGTGGAACTTGTCGTCGCCGTTTGTTTGCATCGTCATATGCATAGCTGGGAATTGAAAGAAATGCTCGGCAAAAAAATCTTTAACGCCCATTGGCATAATAAAACTTTGTATAATTACGATGCAGAAGATAAAGATGGCAATATTGTCCTCGGTTATACAGAGAATAATGAAATCGTTGAGATGCATAAACGTTCTGCGACTTCTGATTTGCTTATATACGTTAACCTTAACTTAATCGCATTGAACGGTGGACACAAGTCTGTTGGCGTTGGCTTGGTTACATACCGGTGCGTTCGCTCAAACCATAATTATGAACATCAATTTAATTCCCGCAGTTTTAACGACCCGCCGCGTAGTAAGATGCACTCCGCCATCAATAGAATCGGAAGGTACATCGAGAAACATATAAAAGTTTTTCACATTGAAATGACAGTCAATACAGATACATTCCCGCATTATTTAGGGTTTATGCAAAAACAGGAGTTAGAATGGTCGTTTCCAGAAAAAATTATGGCGAGAATAAATAAACATCTTCTCGATTTGACCCCGCTCTCGCTAAATCGAAAGATTTTCTTTGCGAATAAGGCGCCGTATACGGTGACGAGTATTCAGGCGGGAGAAGCCGAAGCAGTTCATCAATTGACTCTTCAAAATATATATAAACAGCAACTTATCGATGTTGATGGACAATCCGATATTTTAATTATCCCGATTCCTTATGTTATGCCGTATAGCGTTAATTCAATAATGAACCCAATCCTTGTCTATGCAATGGGACTTGGATATATGTTCAATTTTTATATGAACAAACCGCTGGTAAAACAAGGCGGAACAATCATTTTCCTGCACCCGCTTGAAAACAAATTCGACCAGATACATCATCCAAGTTATATTGAATTATTCGACAAATTAAAAGAAACGCGAGACCCGCGCATTATCGATAAAAAATATGCCGACCTTCTCGCCACCGACGAACGATATATTCATCTTTATCGTTTCCACAATGCCTATCACGGTTTCCATCCTGTTTCTATGTGGAACTGGGGCAGTTATGGAATGTCTTACGTCGGTCAAATTATAACTGTAAATCCAAAAAGCAGAGAAGCCGCAGAACGATTGGGATGGCAGGCGGCACCGAATCTTAATGAAGCGATTGAGATGGCAAAAACTAAACAGGGTCGTTCCGCCACCATTTCCGTAATCCACTCGCCGCCAATTGCTATGTGGAATGTGAAATAACAAAATGTATAAAGAAATTTTTATAATAGCCAATCCAATTGCGGGAACGCAAAATGCCCCGCTTATAGCTATTAATGTCCTTAATTATTTGCGAAATAGCGGCGCCAAAGCCGACCTTGTTCTATCGCAAAAACCAAAAGACGCTGTCCGCATCGCCAAAGAATTAGAACGTCCACAATGCGCAATTGTTGCTTGCGGCGGAGATGGAACCGTTCAGGAAGTTGTTTCGGGAATTAGTAATTCAGAAACCCCGGTCGGTATAATCCCCAGCGGCAGATGCAACGATTTTGCTCGCGCTATTGGTTTGAAAAAACTCGGTTCGCCATCACAAATTGCCGAAATTTTGCTCTCCGGAAAAACTAAACTGTTCGATTGCGGAGATGTTAATGGAAAAAAATTTCTTACTGTGGCAACACTTGGTTTTGATAGCGAGGTCAGCAGATTTGTGGAAACTCGCAAACTGATTATCAAAGGAACTGCCGCTTACCTTTATGGCGTAATTAAAACGTTGTTGAGTTATAAGCCCATTGAAATAAAATTAAAAAGCGATAACGAAACCTTTGAAGGCAAGATACTCCTTTGCGCAAGCGCAAATACGCCGTTTTATGGCGGGGCAATGAAAATCGCGCCGCAAGCCTCTCCCGATGATGGATTCCTCCATATCTGCATTGTGAAAAATGTCTCGTCTCTAACCGTGATAAGAATGCTCTTGAGCGTCTTTAAAGGCACTCATATTACCCATCCAGCGGTCAAGATGGTAAAAACAAAATCTGTGGAAATCCAGACCCCAAATTCAATGAACTGGATATGCGCCGACGGAGAATCTCTAACACAAACCCCATGCAAAATATCGATAATACCAAAATCAATACGATTAATCTGTCCGTGAGTTGTTTGAAAATTCAGAAAGGCAAAACTTTATTGAATTTATCAACATATCAAGATATTATTATATTATTAATTTTGTCCTGACAAATGAATGAAGATGAAAAATCTATGTTCGAGGGAGACCTCCAGGATAGAGTGATAACCAAATATCACTCCGACCTTGGCGTTACCCATACTCATACTGTCAAACTCCCGGGGTTCACAACTCAAAGCGGTTATGAATTAAGAGAGATAGAAGTATCCTATCAAACCCTTGGGAAATTAACACCCAACAAAGATAATGTTGTCCTTGTGTGCCACGCGCTCTCCGGGGATGCGCATTTAGCCGGTTTAAACCCAAAAACAGGGCGTCCGGGGTGGTGGGATTTTCACGTCGGACCGGGCAAATCCATAGACACAAATAAATTTTATGTAATTTGCTCAAATGTGCTTGGCGGTTGCAGCGGGACTACTGGACCAGCGTCGATAAATCCGGATACAGGAAAACCTTATGCAACGGAATTTCCTCCGATAACCATCCGTGATATGGTCAGAACACAAGCGCTTTTGCTAAACCATCTCGGCATCAAAAAAATCTTTTCAGTAGTGGGTGGAAGTATGGGAGGAATGCAAGGGCTGGTATGGGCTATTGATTACCCCGAAATGGTGCATTCTTGTATTCCGATTGCAACCTGTATGGCGCATACAGCTATGCAAATTGCTTTTAATGAAATCGGCCGGCAGGCGATTATGACAGACCCAAATTGGTGCGGCGGTTATTATTATGATAAAAATTGCAGACCTGAACATGGACTTGCTGTTGCGAGAATGATTGGGCACGTGACTTATTTAAGCGAGTATGCAATGCACAAAAAATTTGGACGCAACCTTCAAAGGCCGCCTCAACCGGAAGACCTATTTCCGGAATTCTTTTCTGTGGAAAGCTATTTACAACATCAGGGCGAAAGTTTTGTAAAACGGTTCGACCCCAACTCCTACCTTTACATAACTAAGGCGCTTGATAGGTTTGAATTGCTTGAAAATCGGCCGGCAAAAGAGGTATTAAAAAATGTTAAGGCAAGATTTCTTGTAATCTCGTTTGAATCTGATTGGCTATATCCACCATCGCAGTCGCGTGAATTAGTTAAACACCTAAAACGATGCAATATATCCACAACATACATCAATCTTGATACCCCTTATGGACATGATTCGTTCTTGATAAAAAACCCTGAGTTTTCTCGCGCTTTAAGCAATTTCTTAAACGCTGAATATAAATACATTACTAATAACACCAATGATAATCATTAAAAGGTAAGATGCGTAAAAACCTTTATGATACTGTAATAGAATGGATACCGGAAGGTTCAAAGGTTCTCGACCTTGGGACTGGCGATGGCGAATTTCTTGAGAGACTCATCGTTTCGCGCAAAGCCAAAGGCGAGGGCGTTGAAATAAATCCTGACCTTGTGACAAAATGTATTGAACGCGGTCTTGTTGTACATCAAGGCGACATACTTGACGGTCTTGACCAGTATGGAAACGGGGCGTTTGACTACATACTTTTGCTGGGCACTATGCAAGAATTGATAGACCCGCAACGCGTCATTAACGAGGCGTTCAGGGTTGGCAAATACGTGATTGTCTCTTATAGCAACTTTGCTCACCTGCGCGCAAGATTGCAGATGATGTTCAGCGGCAAAGCCCCTGTGACTTCGTCTCTCCCCTGCCCCTGGTATAAAACACCTAACCTCCATTTCTGTTCAATTCTTGATTTTATGGATTTTTGCAATGATATCGGCGCTAAAATTATAAAAAGCGCTTACTTTAAAAAATCAGGTCAGGTTAAATTTTTACCGAACATTTTTGCGGAATATGCGGTCTCAATGATAGAAAAAGCATAGCGCATTTCACTGCACAAAAATAAGAAATCTTGCGTTATTTGAACTGCTTCAAATATTCTTCAAAATATTGTTTCCCAACGGAAACATCTATAATAGAACTATCAAATGGAAAAGCAGGGATTGATTTTTGCGGAGGTTTTATTCGTCTGCCCGAGAGTTGTTTTCCAATTTTTTCAAAGGTTTTTCCCCACTCTTTTATTTCGCCATTTGATTTAAACAACCCAATATAACGGGTAACATCATTGGCTGTTGGATGGTCAAACACCCCCCAGTGTAACCAGCCGCAAACCCAGCCCTGACTTCTTTCAACAAGTTTTTGACAATATTGAGCCTGTTGTTCTTCTGTTGCCGCTGGCGCCTTTGAGCCGGGCAATGTCCCACCGCCATACCATCCATATTCGGCAAGAACCACAGGTTTGCCGCACCGATAAATTTCCCCAACAACCGCTTCAAGATACGCAAGATTTTTTAATTCTGCCTCTGGGCTTTGATATGTATAAACCCCTCCTGCCAATGGATAAAAATGTACCTCCATAAAATCAAGATAAGACGCAATCTTTGACGGTCTAAACCCAGAATACATAGATGGGTTTGATATAAACAACGAGATTGACCATTGAATCAATCCAACTGTAACAAGGGCATTTGGGTCGGATTGCTTGATAGCATTAGCCTGACGTTTCACCCACTGCGTCGCGACATCTTCTCTGAATTCCTGGTAATCTTTTAACCATTTCACCGATTTAGAATCTCGTGGCGGAACGATTGAATTAGAGATTGATGAATAATCAACCTGCCAGACTTCAGCCGCTTTTTTCGAGTCACCATATTTTTTTTCAATCCAGCTATTCCACTTTTGAACTATTTGCGGAGAATTCCACGGGACAGACGGTTCATTCAATAAATCATAAGCAAATAAAACATTGCGTTGTTTGTATCTTGATGCAACTCTCTTCCAAAACATATCAAGCGCCGCTAATACTTTTTCATCGCAGATTCTGTCTCCTTTTGCCCAATCCGGGAGCCCTTCCCAGTGGTCAGGACCAGTTGGATGAACATAAATGCCGCTTTCTTCGGCAATAGTCAAAAACTCGTCCAACTTTTTCAATCCCTCCTCGTTTACACTATCAAAAGAGGTCAGAAATTCGTTATAGGTTAAAAAGACTCTGACACAATTGCAGTCCATTTTTCGAAGCCGTTCAAAATCTTTGCGCGTTAACGCTGGGTCAAACATCTTCCAGATTTTTGGCGCCCAACCCATTTCTGGTCTGAAATAATTGACGCCCCAGGGGACGAACGGTTTGCCATCTTTGGTCTCGAATCCTCTGCCATCTCTGGAAACAACAATCTTCTGCAACTTCTCCGCTGCGCCGAGCGTGAACGCTAAACAAAACAATAAGAACAATGAACCGATACGTTTCATAATTATTTCTTGTTAGATAACTCATTAGCCGCTTTTTCAAGCGTCTTTAAAATTTCTTCCGATTTCTTCCGACTTTCACCATTGCAACCCAATAAAAACGTACATTTACCGAAGCCATCCATTTTTACCCTTTTTAACACCGATTCCAATTTATCCTGATTTTCTACCCCGCAATCTACAAATTCGAATACAAACGCCCGTTTTTTAAATAAGTCGACGGCTTTTTCCGCAGATTTATTTTTTAACGATTTTTGGTTAATTGCCAGAGCCGCGCCGATTTGTTCGCCATAATTCTTGATAGCGGCAAATAGTTTCTTTTCGTTCACCTTATCATTCAAACATTCAATGGCTGCTTTTAATCCGTATTTCTGGCAATATTTTTCGATAGCCTTAAAGTCATATTTCACATCTGGAAGAATTACATTTTCAATCCCCATTATATCCAAAAACTCAAACAAATTATCGGCTTCTTGTTCAATCGTTGGAATTTTATCAAGCCTGCAAGAATTAATTCGGATGCAATATCTATCAAGCATCAATCGGTATTTCTCACGTTCTTTTGGTGTCATTGAAGGAGAGAACTTGACATCCGAATCGTCAAACACCAGCGTCCCATAACTTATTCCGCCGAATAAAATTTTATCGTTGTATGCCTGTTTGCAAATTTGCTCAATGGAAACGGCTGAATCATCCATAATGCCAACTTGCCAATCTGCCTTTTCAAATGCGGTATTTCGTTCATCTAACCTTGCGCTTGGTGTTGTCGGTGCTTTCAAATCTCCGAGTGCAAATTGCGCTGCATCAAGATAAAACCTTAACATTATTGGGTCATAAAACACATAAGGATTATGGGCTATTGTTGAATAAAACACCCTGCCATTTCCATAACTTCTAACCCATGCGACAGCATAATCGTTATCCTTTCTTATTGAGCCTTTGTAAATATTATTTCCGCGCGAAAGGTCGGTCTTATTTGTATCAATGCTCAACAATACGCGCACCCTTTCACGGGAATAGACATCGGGGAATCTAAAATATTCGTCCTTGAACTCAAATGAATTACCTTTAAAAACTTGAACAAGCGGATGCGTTGTATCTTCGATTTTAGAAACAACTGGCTCGGTGCTTTCGCGGTGATTTGCGCCTCTTGCGCCAAGCATTATTCCAAATTCCTGCCAATCTTCCATTGCGCCAGGCCATTTCGTAAATGCGACAGAAGTCCCATGCACACCCATTAACCCGCCGCCGCTATAAACAAACTCCACAATATTCTCGCGCAAATCGGCCTCCTCAAATAAATTGCCAACATTGTTATTGAAAAACACAGCGTCATATTTGAATAAACTTTCCTTTCTAAATACGTTGATATCGCTGCTCACGATAGCCTCAAACGCCCCTGTCTTTTCGCCCATTAATTTAAATGCCACGTTCGCATAAGCCGCAGAAGGATGTCCGCCGTAATTCACATTCATATCAAAAATAAGCAATCTGCGCGGTTTAGCGGGCTTAACCGTCGCCTTATCCGGCAATGCGGAAATAATTTTTTGAATATCCGCTTGTGAAATATTTGTTCCCATAACAAATACTTTTCTCTCCGTTGGCTGTTGCGCAGACAGGACTATCAATGCGTTAAATATTAGAAAATTTAGGACAATGGTTAATTCTTTTCTTATACGAGTGTTTTGCATAATTAAAATTAATACCCAGATAAAACTGTTTTACAATACCAAATAATTATCTCTTCATCGAAATAACAAAAAGCGCTCAAAGTGATTGTGATTTTCTGCCTTTTAGAGATTAAAACCCGAAAATAAGTTTTTCATAATTCTATATTATTTACATATTTATGAGTGAGGTTCATTATGAAAGCCTCTAATTATTCCTTTACTTATAAATGCGGTTTTTTACATAATTAAGCAATGAAAATGCTAAAACAAATTGCCCGGTTTTTCATAATAGTGATTTTATATTTTGTGGTGTTTAATGGGTTCAACTACAGTTGCAATGCAAATTCCTATTATAAAGATTTAAAAAGATCATTTACAAATCCACCGCGAGAATATTCAAATTCGCCGCTATGGGTTTGGAATGATATGCTGACCGAAGAACAAATAAAAAGCACTATGCAAGATTTGTCATCTCAAGGGGTAAAACAGGTCTTTATCCATCCACGTCCCGGATTAATGACACCTTATTTATCAGAAGAATGGTTCAATTTGTGGAAAGTGGCTCTTAATCAAGCCGAACGGCTAAATATGAATATCTGGATTTACGATGAAAATTCTTATCCATCTGGATTTGCTGGTGGATGGGTGCCGGAAACAATGCCAGAATCTCGTGGAAAAGGTCTTTTTTTTAAAGAATCATCTATGCCCCCTCAATGGAACACAAATGTAATTGCCATTTATAAGATTGAAGATAATGCTTTTAAAGAGATTACGGATGATGTTTTAAGGAACAAAGTTTTTACTGAAGGAAGGTATCTGACTGCTTTCAAGCAATTCGCCGGCATATCACCCTGGCACGGAAATAGGTTTTATGTCGATTTAATGTATCCCGGTGTTGCTGAAAAATTCTTAGAGATAACTCTGGAAGCATATCGTAAAGAAATCGGGGACCAATTCGGCAACCGAGTACCCGGTTCTTTCACCGACGAACCAAACATTAGGCCTGCTGGCGGATTTCCCTGGACTGATGATATAAACCAACAATTCCGAAAAAAATGGGGCTATAGTTTACTGGATAATTTACCATCGCTCACGAAGGAAATTGGTGATTGGCAGATGGTTAGACATAACTATTATTCTACTCTTCTTACGCTGTTTATAGAACGATGGGCAAAACCGTATTACGAATATTGTTCAACAAACAACCTTGAATTCACAGGTCATTACTGGGAACACGATTGGCCTATTTGTATTTCAGTACCAGACAATATGGCAATGGCGGCATGGCAACATAGACCCGGCATTGACATTTTAATGAATCAATACTCTGAAAACACCCACTCACAATTTGGCAACATTAGGTCCTGTAAAGAGATTTCAAGCATAGCAAATCAACTTGGGAGACAAAGAACGCTCGTTGAACTCTACGGCGCAGGTGGATGGGACCTCAGATTTGAAGATATGAAACGTATCGGTGATTGGCTGCAAGTCTTTGGGGTAAACACGCTTGATGAACATCTTTCATATATTACAATCCGTGGCGCTCGTAAACGCGACCATCCACAGTCATTCTCCTATCATGAACCATGGTGGGAAGCATATCATATAGTAGCAAATTATTTTCATCGGCTTACAGAAGCCATTACACAGGGAGAACAAATCAATAAAGTTCTTGTAATTGAACCCACAACGACTGCCTGGATGTATCAAGAAAAAGGCAAAGAATTGAATGAAATCGGCAATGCATTTTTTAACTTTTTAAAAGAACTCGAATCTTCACAAGTTGAGTATGACCTCGGTTGTGAAGATGTAATCGCAAACAATGGTTCAGTAAATGGAAAAGAATTAAAAGTTGGAAAACGTTCATATCATACTGTTGTTTTTCCTCCTATTCAATCAAAGGCTTCGGATGTTAGTCTGGAATTTAATTTAAATAGCAGAACAATTGAATTGCTTGAAAAATTCACCGCAAATGGTGGCAATATTATAAGTTGTGGAAGTCTGCCAACAAGGGTTGATGGAAAATTAGCGCCACAATTAGCAAATTCCAAAATAACGAAAAATAGCCGCCGTTTTTCACAAGAAGAAACCGTATCAGTTCTTAAAAATAACCAAATAGAATCTGGCTTCGGTATTTTCAGAGACGAAAACGACAAAGGCATTCTGTTCCATCACAGAAGACAACTTTTTGACGGAGAACTATTATTTCTTGTAAACACAAGTATTAATGCACCAACAAAGGGCGTTGTAAAAACCAGACTAAATGGTGTTGAACAACTTGACCCACACACGGGCAAAATTTATCCATATCCATATAACAAAGAAAATAGTGGCATAAACTTTTCATTTGAATTGCCACCTGTTGGAAGTCTCCTGCTCTTTTTATCAAAAAATGAAACCGAAGTAGTAAAAACTAATTTCATCTTAACTGAAATAGAACCCGCAAGCGACATTTCAACAAAACGGCTACAACCCAATGTACTCGTTGTTGATTATGTCGATATAACGGCAGGGGGCGAAACACTTAACGATGTTTATTTTTATAGAGCAAATCAATTTGCGTTTAGCAAAAATGGAATGCCACGCAATCCCTGGGATAGCGCAGTCCAATTCAAAGATGAAATTATAAAATATAAATTCCCTGAAAATAGCGGCTTTGAGGCAACTTACAAGTTCACCATAGAAGACTCCGTCCCCCCTGACCTGGCAGTTGTAATAGAAAAGCCTGAAATATATAGTCAAATCACTTGCAATAAATCAAAACTTATCACAAACACAAAAATTTGGTGGCTCGACAAATCTTTTAAGAAAATAAACATAGCGCGTTTTGCAAAACCCGGCATTAATGAAATAAAATTGTCTGCAAATCCAATGACTATATATAATGAAATTGAACCAATTTACATTCTTGGCAGTTTTAAATTGAAACCAGCGGACAAAGGCTGGGTCATCGTTAAAGATGGACAAATAACATTAAGTAAACCAGTTGATAATGATACACACTTTAACAATCCTGATGGCACAATGTGGCTAAGTAGCGGGGTTGGTTATGAACCATCACAAAATGATAATGCGCCTTTTATTGTTTTTGACCTCGGTAGTGTTGTTGAACTATCAGAAATCAAAGTCTGGAACTACAATGAAAACCATATTAAAGACCTCACATCTCGCGGTGTAAAGCGTCTCCGCATCTCTGCCGGAACATTAATAAAAAGCGGTCTGGAATATAACCTCGGCGAATTTACTTTAAAAAAGGCAAATGGCGCTGCCGAAGCCCCTCAAATATTGCCAATTAATGCTAACAACATCCGCTTTGTAAAATTTGATATTCTGGAAAATTATAACGGTGTCACCTATCCTTGCGGTGATAACCCGCCTGATAACGGCTTCGTAGGGATAGCCGAGATAAAATTCATTTTGAAAAATGGCGATGAACTCAAAGGCGTAAAAATTTACAGCTATTCATCAGAACTGCCATCGCACCGAAGATTTGCAAAACATCTAATTGATAATAGCGGACTTGAATCTCAAACAACAGGGTGGAACAAACAAGGACATCCATTCTATTCAGCAGGTATATCGTATTCTCGAAAATATGTTATTAATAAATCAGATGGTGAATGCCGAGTTTGCCTTAATAATTGGTATGGCAGCGTTGCAAAAGTAATAGTAAACAACAGATTAGCAGGATATATCGGATTTGAGCCATTTGAGTGCAATGTAAGTCCATTTATAAAAAACGGGACAAATACTATCGATGTTGTAGTTATTGGCACGCTTAAAAACACACTTGGTCCACACCACAACAACCCACCTCTTGGGAGCGCCTGGCCAGGAATGTTCCAACAGGCACCTCCAAAAGGACCACCACCAGGACTAAATTATTCAACTGTCTCTTATGGACTCTTTGAACCGTTTAGCCTAAAACAAATTAAGAAATAATTTTAAAACAAACACATCTTTTTGAGGCGATCAAACCGTTCATCGATTAGTTGTCGGTTTATTTTAATAAGTTTGGATAAACCAAATCCTTCGCAACAAAACGAGGCAACTACTGAACCGTAAATGATTGCCTTTCTAATGTGATTAATAGGATTGCCATTTTTACTGGCTAAATAACCCATTAACGCGCCAAGAAATGAATCCCCTGCCCCTGTGGGGTCAATTACCCTTTCCAATGGATATGCCGGGGCAATAAATAAACCATTATTTGATGACAAAATCGAACCGTGCTCCCCTTTTTTAACTATTACATATTTCGGTCCTAATTTATGAATACCTTTTATAGCCTTAA
>Ga0116188_1003519_pt1 | contig 11435 bp, 10 predicted proteins | sample AD_JPNTR2_MetaG_FD_89807 | JGI IMG/M metagenome (GOLD analysis project Ga0116188, IMG submission 89807) | Active sludge microbial communities of municipal wastewater-treating anaerobic digesters from Japan - AD_JPNTR2_MetaG | ecosystem: Engineered > Bioreactor > Anaerobic > Digestate | place...
AAGAAGATCAAAATCCCGCTCTTCTCGCCTCACACCTCTACTCTCTCACCTCTGGTTCCGCTCTTTCGAAGGAGCGGAGATGCCGGATCAGGTCCGGCATGACGGGAAGGGAGTAAGACTGTCATCCCGTAGTGCCCCCATCCCGTCATCCCGTAATGTTCCTATACGGGATCCCGCTCTTCTCGTTCGTCTCTAAACAGAGGTAAGAGGAATGAGGTCAGAGGTAAGAAGATCAAAATCCCGCTCTTCTCGCCTTACACCTCTACCCTCTCACCTCTGGTTCCGCTCTTCCCGTTCTCTCCTCTCTCTTCCTCTCTCCTCTTCTCGCGCTCCTTAACTAAGAACGAAGAACTTGGGCGCATCGCGCCGGAACCACTCTTTTTACCTTCCAAGGACGGCTCCTGACCTCTTCTCGTTTCCAGCTCTGTCGCTATTTCTTCTCCTGTATCGAGATCTCATAGAACCTCTCCAACCTCTGCATAACCAGGTTGTTGAACGTGCCTTCGGGATATTTCCCGTTGCCGTCGGGTTGGCCCGCTTTCAGGCCGGTCAAAAGCTCGATAGCCTCGTCCACGGTTTCAACAGTCCAGATGTTGAACCTGCCACTCTTTATGGCCTGAACGATTTCATCGGGCAAAACGAGATTGTCGAAATTGGTTTCGGGGATCGCCACCCCCTGTTTCCCGTTGAGACCCTTCAACTTGCAGAGCTCGTAAAAGCCTTCCACTTTGAACTGGACTCCTCCGACGGGTTGAATTCTTCCGCTCTGATTTATCGAGCCCGTAACGGCTATCGATTGCTTTATGGGAACCTCCGCAATCGCCGAAAGGAAAGCGATGGTTTCGGCCACGGAAGCGCTGTCTCCATCGACCACCGAATACACCTGCTCGAAGCTGATCGATCCGTTCAGGCTGAGGGGAAATTCCCGCGCATATTTCGAGTTCATGTACCCCTGAATTGTGAGGCCGGCCTTGTCGTGGATATTGCCGCTCAGTTCCGATTCTTTCTGAATGTCCACTATGCCACTGTTCCCCGGACCGACCTTGGCGGTTATTTTGACCGGTATTCCGAACGATAGATCTTCAGTCTGTACCACCGTCAAACCATTTATCTCTCCGATCAGCTCGCCTTCGGTTTGAACGAGAAGCGTGGAGTCGGCGAACATCTCCTTCACTTTATCCTGGTACAGAGAAACCCTCGTCTTCATCTCTTCCCAGGCCCGAGTAACATCTCCGGCCGAGACCATATCTCCGCCATTGATCTCTGCAATGGCCGAACTCTCCAGTAGAAGCTGTTTAAGGGCTCCAAACTGGGTTGAAACCTTCTTCCTGTTTCCCGAAAGTATTATCGCTTTCTTTATTACTTCCTTCACCGCATCCCTGTCGAAATCCATGAGCGAATTTTCGCGAGCGATGGAACAGATCAATCCGCAGAGTTTCCCCACCGTGTCACCGTCGAATCGCATCTCCCAGTCGAATTCGGCCTTTATCTTGAACAGCTTCTTGAAATCAGTGTCCATGGTGCTCAACATGCTGTATATCCAGGGTTCGCCTATCATTATGATCTTGATGTCCAGCGGAATCGGTTCGGGTTTCAGACTGACTGTCGAGAGCAATCCAATTTTGTGTTCCAGATTTTCGATGACTTCCGAACCGGAGAAGAGAAGCTGCTTCAATGTCTGCCAGACGTATGGCTCGCTCAAAACGCTCTTGGCGTCGAGCACAAGGTAACCTCCGTTGGAACGGTGGATCGCCCCGGAGCGGATCATCGAGTGGTCTGTGTCCAGCATTCCCATCCTTGCCAGGTACTCTATCCTTCCAAAGAGACTCGAGTAATTCGCGTTAGTCACTTCGACGATGGGCTTGCCCTTTATACCGGAATTGTCAACGAAGAGATTGATGGCGTATCTCTTTCCGAAGAAACTCTTGGCGTCTGTCTCCTGGCTGAAGAAAACGCCTAGGTTGTCCAGAAGGTCGCCCCGCAGGTTATCGATGAATTCTGTGACCTCTTTGCTCTCGCTGAACTTGTCTTTCATCTCCTTGATATGCCCTTCCAGCGCGAAAGACGCCACATCCCGGTTCAGCTCTTTGAACTTCTCCCCGTATTCCTTCTCCATTTTGCTCATTCTCAGGATGTAGGAATTAACCAGCTCTCTAACTTCCTCGCCTTTTTTGCTTATCGTTTTCTGGTACTCTTCAGGCAGGGCCTCGTATATCTCCTGTGTCAAAGGTTTTCCGTTCCAGAGAGGGATCGTTGCCACCCCCGTTTGATTTATCTGCACTGTGAAATCTTTTTCTCTGGCTTTTTCTATGAGTTCTTTCAGCAAACTCGATCGGTTTTCCGCTTGCTCGCTCTGTATGGCAGACACTTTCTGCTGGTAGTCCTCACTCTGAAAGCTCTCGCTTATCGCGTTTATAGTTATTTCGACGAATTCTCCCATTTCTTTCTGAAAGCTCTTCCCCATTCCAGCCTTCAGGGGGATCGAGTTGGGCGATCTGGGATCGTCGAAGTTATAGACATATATCCAGTCGCCGGGCGTTTCGCCACCCTCGGCTTTTTTCTTCAAGTAACGGCTCACGAAGGTCCTTCTTCCGGTGTTGGTCGATCCCGACACAAAGATGTTGTATCCCCTGGCCTTTATCTTAAGTCCCGTTTCCAGCGCCTTTATAGCGCGCTCCTGTCCTATGAACTCTTCCAGTCCATCTATGGATTTAGTTGACTTCACCTTTCTTGGCAAAGTGACTTTGAGATCGATTTCCCTCCAGTTCAATTTTCGCATCAAGATACCTCCTTCCTATTTCTAATGATAACAAATGATGACACAGGTTAACACGACCGGCGATTGGATAAGTTATCGGTCCAGGGTATGTTTTCCTCGAAAATAGAATATCTTTTCGATCTCGATGCCACCTTCGAGCGATCCGCTCAGAATCGCCAGATTGTTGACTTCGAATTCCCGGTGAAAATCGCGGAAGACGAGTCTCTCCATCGCCGGGCAGAAGTTTTCCCGGTTGAGGTCCCTGCCGAAAATCAGCGTTATATGGGGTATCCAGTGCGCAATTCCGTACAGATCTTGAGCATCTCTTTCAGGACCGAAAAACCTTCTCCACAGCGCATCGTGAAAACGGGATAATTCGGGAATTCGGGCTATACCTATATAGACCACCGGGCTCTCTCCGGAAAAAACGCCCAGGTACTCTGTCCTGACGGTGAAGGGATCGACGCTTTCAATAGTCGCTTCGATTTTTTCGTAGAGCCCTTCGGTGGAATCCTCGACGACGCAGTATGTGAAGTGGGGATAGGGAGTTACCAGCACGGAGCGGAAATTGAAATCTCTCTCCAGCTCGTGCCATATCAGGTGAACCATTTCGCTTATTCGATCGGGCAAAAGAGTTACCAGCGCCTTCATAGGACTCTCCGACACCGGCCATCGGGCCTGAATTAAGCGTCACCTTGCAGTTTGTCTTTTTTCCATCGCCTCGCCGCTATCTCCGGGAGGAGAATCAGAGTGAATGTCATCCCCACCGCCAGTCCGCTCACCATCAATTTGGCAACATCCACGTACAGAAGCAGTGGGGTCAGTAAAAGAACGGAGAAGCCGGCGATTAGGCTCAATCCGTTGGTGAATATGGCAGCCGCCGTCTGATGATAGGCTCTCTCGGGATCTCCGAATCTTCGGAGCCATATGGTGAAGTGTATCGCGTAATCGATCACCAAACCCATGAGCATCCCGGAAATAAGGGCCGTTGAGATGCTCAGGCTTATTCTGAATAGGGCCATGAAGATGAAGTTGAAAAGAGTGGTCAGCGCGATAGGTATAGTGGCGATAAAAGTGGATTTTACGCTTTTGAAGATCGTGAAAAGCAAAAGGAGTATTAGTGCGAAAGAGACCACCAGGCTCTGTATCTGGTTGGACACCACCGACGAGTTAACGCTCTTCCATATCAATGTCGTACCGGCGAGGGTGAAATCGAATTTTTCGTTGAGAAGCGGGTACCTCGCGATCAGCTCTTTCACAGAGTCCTTAAGTTTCTCCGCGCTGAGGCTGTCGCTGGTCGGAGAAAAGAGGTTTATCCTCATGGCTCTTTGGCTTATCATAAGCGAGGTCGCGCTTCCTAGAACGCCGGTGTTGTCCAGAACCCTTATAAGTAAAGGCAGTGGGATGTTGGTCTGTCGGGAGATATCGACAGGGCTGAGTACTTTGGATATACCCTCCAGCGCTTCCAGTTCTTTCTGGAAATCGACCAGTTGACTTGCCTGCTCTCCGGTTATGGCCAGTTTCCCGCCGCCTTTGGGTGTGATCATAAGCGTGTAGTTGGTTAACCAGCCAAAGGCCTCTTTCATCTTCTCGGCGTTCCTGCGAATCTCGGAATTCTCTTTGAAGAAGGCATATTGATCTATATTCATAGGAATCGTCATTATCAACAACGGTGATATCGCCGACATCACCACAATCACCCACATCAAAGCCTTTCTGATCTTCGGCGAGATCTCCACCGGGGAAGCCGTGAGAACGACACTGGCGCACCATTTAGTCGATACCAGTCCTGGAAGTATGATCAACGTGAAAACGGCCGAGGAGAAGATTCCTACGCAGACCAGTATCCCCATATCACGGAACGCCCGCATATCCAGAAGGATGTACGAAGAGAAACCGGCCATCGTTGTGAGGGCAGAAAAAAGGATAGGCACCCTCTCTTCGTGAATGGTTCGCCTTATAGGGTTTTCCTGTTTAGCGCAGTTTTCCTGGAATCTCGATAGGAAGTGCATGCCATAAGCGCTTCCGATTATCACAATGAAAGACGGTATCATCACCGTGAGGCTGTTGATCTGCGTCTTGATCAAACCCATTATCCCGACGACCAGAACGGCGGCTCCTGCAGGAGGAACGAGCGTGAGGAGGGCAAGCGAGATCCTTCTGAATTTGACCATGTAAACGGTGAAGATTGCGAGAAAGATGAAAGGTGGATATACGAAGGTCAGGTCCATTATCGACCTGAAGGTCGTCGAATTGGCGACGCTCTCGCCTATCAATCTGTATTCATTTATACCCAGTTCTTTCAAAGTGGCTTTCAGTGAGAGTATATTTGAACCGCTCTTGAATTCATTTCCACTCGCAACGGTTATCAGAACGCCGTAATACTCGCCGTCGGAAGATATTATCAGGTCTCTATAGAAGGGATCGTTTAGAATATCCATATTCAGAACCAGTTTTTCGCCTGATTGGTAGACATACTCCGTTTTAGGTATCTGCAACGTCAGGAGGTTTAGCTTTCCCAACTCGACGGCATCGAACACGGAGGCTACCGTGTTGACCCAGTCGAGTCCGTCGATCTTTTGAGTGACCTCTTTCAACTTCTCGAGCGAGAGACCGGACGAGTTCAGCACCACCATCACCGTTCCCGTGTCTCCAAACTCCCGCGCGACACGGCTAAAAGCCATCAGCTCGGGATCATCCTCGCTGAGAAAGGATCCCGGAGACGGTTCGAAATAGAGACCATCTATACCAAGAAACAGGACTACCACGACTGCAGTCAGCGTGGCGAAGGAGACCAGCTTTATCATTCAACACCTCGCAAACTCTGGATATTATATCATCTGTGGTAGAGTTGAAAGGGGTTGTTTGAAAGATTCTCGTTTCTGTCTAGACCTCCCGGGATAGAACACAACTACGACCGGACGACGTAGAATATACAGAGGTCGGAGACTTTGATGTAGTTTGAGTGAATTTCAGAACGATGGAGGGAACGACTGTGATTATCTGCAGGAAATTAACCAAAACTTTTGATGTGACAACAGTTGTCGATAATCTTGATCTCCAGGTGAAAGCCGGAGAGATATACGGGTTTCTCGGTCCCAACGGGGCCGGAAAAACGACTACGATCAGGATGTTGACCGGAACTTTGAAACCGACCTCAGGAGAGGTGGAGATACTCGGCATGAACTTCGCAGCGAACGAACTCCAGATCAAGAGCAGGATAGGAGTCGTTCCCGACGAGCCCAGAATCTACTCGTACTTCACCGGAATGGAGTTTCTCGAATTCATAATGGATATTTTTCCAGCAAAAAAGGGAGAGACCATGAAGAGAGTCGGCGAACTGTGCGAGGCTTTCGGAGTCGATTATCTTGGGAAGATGATTTCCGAGATGTCTCACGGTATGAAACAGAAGATAATGGTGATTTCAGTCCTCATGAGAAGGCCCGAAGTCATATTTCTCGACGAACCGACCGTCGGTCTCGACGCCAGAAGCGCCAAAATATTGAAAATGCTTCTGGAAAAATACAAAAATGAAGGCTCCACGATCTTCATGACCACGCACGTTCTCGAAATCGCCGAAAAGATGTGCGACAGGATCGGGATCATCAACAAGGGAAGGCTAATATCTCAGGGAACTATGGAAGAGATTCGCAAATCTATGGGCGCAGGGGAGAGGGAAAGTCTGGAAGACATCTTCCTCCAGCTCACCGGAGAGAACGAAGACATTCAGGATATAGTGAACGCCCTATGAAGGAGTGAGTGGCTTGAACGATCTCAAACTTCTTTTCAAATACAGGCTGTTCGTCTTCCCGAACAAGAACGGAACCAGAGGCGGCTTTTCGCCTCAGCTAATGGTTTTTCTCATATTCACATGCATGATCGGCATCTTTCTGTGGAACGTATTTGCCTCGATACGCGGCGTCGAGATCGATGGCACTCCTATCGCCACTGTTATGGCCGGATTCTTTCTCACCGTTTCCGGTCTGTTCTTTCTAATGTCTTTCTCCGCGACCACTTCGTATCTCTTCATAAGAAACAGCGAGATCGATATGCTACTGGTTTTGCCCGTCAGGAGAACAAGTATAGCTATCTACCAGATAGCAATCTCCACGGTCTATCAGGGCTTGACGCTTTCAGTCTTTCTCGGGATCGCTCTTTCGTATCACCTGAGGGCCGATTCTAGACCAATCGTCGGAATCCTTGCGCTCCTGGCCCTGCTAATCGACACTGTCCTCCTGGCCTCGATCATTGCCGTCGCTTTTGGAAGATTCATGTCCAGAGCCGCGGCCAGGAAGCTGATGTTCGTTGTGCAGATAATCAGCGGATTCATGTTTTTCATCATAGTGCAGCTCGTCCCAAGGAGCGCCGACAATATACCGGTGTATCTCCAGAAACTGGCGGATGCCTGGAAGATCCTGGCCAATCCGGCGAACCTCTTCACCTGGAGTGTCAGGGCCTCTAACGAACCGCTCTTTCTTCTTCTGAGCGTTGTGATGATCCCGGTTTTCGGAGCCATCTTCTACAGGATAGCCGGCTCGCTCAAATTCGAGCCCCTATCCTATTCGCGGAGTAGAGGAAAACGCGTCGTGTTCAGTGAGAAACGCGGCAGCGCGCTGATCCGGAGGGAATTAAAAATATACAGGCGATACGAACAGCTCATCTACTATCTCTTTTATCCGGTAATCTTCGGCTTGATCTTCGGTTTGATCTCGGAGAATCTCACGACCTCCATTTTCACTATGGTTCTCATCAGCACGATTTTCACCACGATCCAGTCGGCCTTTCTCATGGGACGGGAATATCCCTTCATCGAAACTACCAAGGCTCTCCCGCTTTCGCTGGAAAGGATAGTGTTCATCAAGACTATCCTGCCCGTTTTGCTCGGCATACTTCTTTTCACTGGAGTTCTTCTGACAAGCATTCTCGTGAAGCACACTACGTTTTTGTATCTTGCAGTTGTTCCGATCGTGTTCGTACTATACGTGACCTCCTCTTTACTCGGCATAAAGGGAGTTCTCGAGAGTCCTCCCGATCGTATGGACAACCCGAACGCCTTCATGCGAACCAAGTTCGTGTTACTGAACCAGATAATATGTATGGGTCTGAGCTTTGGGTCCATAATGCCGATAACGATTATCATGGAAGGAACACCTGGCAGTCCGGGAATATGGATCGCTTTGCCGATAGCGCTTTTGTCAACGGCAGCGGCTGTCGTACTATCTTTTACCATCCGAAGGAGAGTTCTTGTGAAGATGAAAGAAATATGAGATCCAGCGTTTGATCCAATTCTAAAAGGGTAGGAGGTGCTCCATGTACAGGGCAGGGGTCATTCTCTCGGGGTGTGGAAAGAAAGATGGCACCGATATAACGGAGGCGGTGATGCTTTTTCTGGCACTCGATAGAGCCGGTGTCGAAACCGTATGTATGTCGATAGACAAGGATCAATTCGAAGTCGTAAATCATCTCGAAGACAGTACACAGATGAGCGGACAGAAGAGGAACATGCTCATCGAATCGGCACGGCTGGCCCGCGGTGGTATAGTCGACCTAGACGGGGTTGAAAACGTAGATTTCGATATACTGATAATTCCCGGTGGTAAGGGAGTTTTAAAGAATCTTTCGACCTTCATGAGCGAAGAGCTGGAATTTCGCGTCAACAGCTCTGTGCAGAGAATAATAGCGGATTCTAATCGGTCGGGTAAACCCATCGGAGCCATGTGTGGCGCGGTGGTTCTACTGGCCAAATCGCTCGAAAATATCGCGAACAATCTGAAGATAACGGCCACCGGTCAACCGGAGGAGGGCAGGATCGCGATAGAGAGAACAGGATTTAACCACCGGGATTGCCAGGAAGGAGAAGTCTGCACTGACGAGGAAAATATGATAGTCACATCGCCCGCCCTATCGCCAGATGTCGATCTAGAGGTCGTGAGAACGACGGCCGAATCAATGGTGCAGGCGCTCTTGACCCTATTAAGGAAAAAGGGGGGCAGCCCCTTAAATTAACCTTTTAAGCACTTGATTCATCAACATGAGTCACTGACGAGCGGGGCGGCTCCAGAGAAACTCTTCCAGAGCGAAAAGTATCAAGGCAACCAGAAAGGGAATCAGATAGAAAATCACCCTGTACAGTAAGAGAGCGGCAATCAGTACATCCGCCTCTAATGAAGGGGAAAGAATAACCAGTGTCATAGCTTCGAAAACGCCCAACCCACCGGGTACCTGGCTGGAAAGACCGGCGAACTGTGAAAGCAGAAAGACGGCCAGGATCGGTATATATTGGACTGGAGGGAGGAGGAAGTAAAGAACCCCGGCCGAAAGAAGCCAGTCCATCGTGGAAATCGCCGTCTGTGATAATGTGAAAGTCTTGCCAGGAAGAGAGAATCTGAGGTTTTTGAATCTGAACGGCTTTTTTCTGATGATCACTATAAAAAGATAAAGACAGTAAATCGCTATCGCCACCGCTCCCAGGATCTGAAGAGAGTTGAAAGGCACCCTTATCACCGCCTGCGTTAGCGGATACCATAGAGTGAAGACAACTCCGGCGAGCGCGAAGAAACCCAGCCAGAAAGTCAGGTAATTCAACACGATTATCCCAAGAATCTTCCCGGAACCCACTTTCCACTTTCCGTACATTCTGAATCTTACGCTGGTGCCGGATAGAAAGGTAAAACCGATGTTCTTGCTGAAGGTATAAGCGATGAAGGAAACAAGGGCCGTCCTTCCGTAACCCTTTTTCACACCCAGATGGAGTGAAGAGATCAAGTCGTAAAGTGTCAGGTTCGCATAAGCGAGGAACGTAAACACTACGGCCATCAAAAACCTGGACAGGGGGATAGCGCCTATCTTGTCGGCTATGTCGCTTATAGTGTATCTCCCAATTTCTCTTATCAGAACGGCCACGGAAACGATGAACAGCGCTATCCCGAGTAGCGGAAGCAACTTTCTCAACTTAAACGGGAGAGAGCTAAATATCATCAAAGTATCTCTTTTGGTATCTTTACGCGAACGGTAACTAACGGGTTGACGATCTGACTAACTGTGAGATCGCACGTTATGCTGATCAGCATATATGCCTCTGACTTTGAAATCGATTTCCTGTCGGCTATGAAGCGGACGGCCCTTTCAACCGCTCCCCTGGTTGCTTCGTCGAAGGTCTTCGCGCTGTGCACCATATAGAAAGCGTTATCATTTTCTACCATCGGACCGTCGATAGTGCTTCTATCCAGCTCGATGCTAATCCTGACGGTCGCCCTTATCTCTATTCCCGTTCCGCAGATTTCACCGTTGCCCATCCTGGCGTGCACATCGCCCAGCGCGAGGTTAGCTCCCTCCACGAAAACCGGGAGAAAAACCTTCGATCCGGCGCAAATATCGTTGGTATCTAAATTACCACCGTAAGGCCGGGCGTTCCGCAAGATACCGATTCCTTTGCGGGCGATGTCCCTATGACTCCTATCATGGGTTTAATCGCGAAGCGGGTTCCTTTGAAAGAGGCGTGACCGTCGCGGATAGGCACCATCTCGGTGACACAATCGCTAACGATCTCTCCAACCGGGCCCCAACCGGGGCAGGTTTCCACAACTCCCTTTTCATCGACTTCTATGCTTTCTATGTTCACGATCAGAGTATCGCCGGGCAAGGCTCCCCTTACGCCGATTGGTCCGGTTGCCGGATTTATGTGAGAGAAGTCGAAACCGCTGCCCACCGTCTGAAGTTCCGAGACAATCGCATGACCGAAACAATCTTCGGTCTCGACGATTATCGTGTCTCCCGGGGAGACTTCGATGGCCCGACAGTTAGCGGGAGACATCTCGTATATTACCCTGTCCCTTCCTATTTTATGGATCAACCCCTCCACCTCCAGATCGATATATTTCCATATTATTCTATATTACAGCATCTTCCGGGATTTCCAAGCACTCCCTCGATTCAGGGTCTTGGGACACGATGACCGTAACATATGTTACCGACCTCTCCGCTCAGATAAATTAGTATATATTTACAAATCTAGGGGGTGAAGATCGTGTACAGGAGCAGCATAAATAACGGAAAGTTGATTCTTGACAAACCGGGGCTTAAGGGTAGAGTTATCTACAGCAAGGAGTCGGCACACGCTGCAGTCATAGAAATAGAAAAGGATGCCGAACTGCCCTCCCACAGAACCCCCGTCGATGTGTTCATGCTCGTCCTTGAAGGCAAAGGCGTTATAACCATAGGGGAAGAAAGTTACGAAGTTTCGAGGAACGATGTAGTCGATAGTCCGAAAATGATTCCGCATGGAATAAAAAACACCGGTAGCGAAACTCTCAGAGTTTTGGTGGTTAAAGCTCCAAGACCGTAAACAACTTGATCGGCCCAGCTCGAGATAATCGCGGTACGGGTTTTACGCAATCTTGAGAAAACGAGAGGAGAGGCCTCCCTCTCCTCTGCGAACCCTGACCCTTTATTTTAATCGTGTCTTCTGTCGTGAATTCGGTCACATCTCTATCTTTCTTACCTCGAATATTTTGGTGCGATCAAACGCTCTAGCTCTTAAACCGCCTCTTGAACTTCCTTCCATCTTCTGCAGGCGTGGTAGTGTCCGTTCTCTATCTCTTGCAGTTTGGGCTCTTCCTTCTCCCTGCACTCGTCAACCGCGTAGGGACATCTCGGATGGAATCTGCAGCCCTTGGGT
>Ga0116188_1003520_pt1 | contig 11432 bp, 8 predicted proteins | sample AD_JPNTR2_MetaG_FD_89807 | JGI IMG/M metagenome (GOLD analysis project Ga0116188, IMG submission 89807) | Active sludge microbial communities of municipal wastewater-treating anaerobic digesters from Japan - AD_JPNTR2_MetaG | ecosystem: Engineered > Bioreactor > Anaerobic > Digestate | place...
GTTCAAAGAGGGCATTGAAGGGATGGCGGAGGCATGCATCGCTCTGAATACGCCGATTACCGGGGGCAACGTGAGTTTCTATAACGAAGACGGCGAAATGGCGATACGTCCCACTCCTGTTGTGGGCATGGTAGGCGTCATTGATGATGTCGAGGATTGCGTAGCAATGGGATTTAGCCAAGAAGGGGACGTGATTGTTCTCCTGGGAACGACGCGCGACGAGATAGGAGCGTCGGAGTATCTTGCAACGGTCCACGGAGTAGAGGCTGGTCAAGTGCCTGAACTTGATCTTGACGTCGAGAGGCGCCTGTGTGAGCTCCTTCTGGCGGCGGACAGGGGGATTACCAGGTCTGCCCATGATCTTTCAGATGGTGGCCTAGGGGTTGCCCTGGCCGAATGCTGCATCGCAGGGTCTTGTGGCGCTAGGGTGAGGCTGGAGGCGAACATTGCTCCCGATAGGTTCCTATTCAGTGAAAGCGCTGGAAGAGCCATTATCAGTGTGGATGAGAGCGATCTGGGGGCCCTGCTTGACCTGGCGGACGAGATGGGCGTTGCCGCGAAAGCCATAGGCGAGGTGGGCGGTGAGTCTCTGGATATCACGTGCGTTGAATCTGCTTGTGTTCCTGTGCAAGGCGATGACCGGCGGGCCCAGGAGGCGGAAGTTGTCATCGCTCTGCCCATCGCCAAATTGGCCCAGGTTTACGAGGAGGCGATACCGTGCGCCATGGAGCGCTGAGAGCGCAGGAAGCGGACAAACTGAAGGAAGAATGCGGCGTATTTGGTGCCTGTTTTCGTGAAGATGCCGCGGTTGCAGTCTACTATGGACTCGTTTCCCTTCAGCACAGGGGGCAGGAGAGTGCAGGGATTGCCGTGTACGATGGATCCCGTATCCGGGTTGTGAAAGGAGCTGGCCTTGCCACAGAGGTTTTCGAAGGCGACGCGTTCAAGAGGCTTCCAGGAAAGACGGGCATAGGCCATGTGAGGCATGGCGTGTGCCAGGACAACGACGTCTCAGGTGCGCAGCCCTTTGTCTTTCGTCACGGAGGCGGGATGATGGCTGTTGCCCATAACGGAAGCCTCACCAACGGGCGTGTATTGCGGGAGAGGCTGGGAAGGTTGGGTGTGGTCTTTCAAAGCGAATCTGATTCGGAAGTGATAGGTTCCTTGATAGCCCGCTACTTTTCCCTGGGCATGGTGGGCGCGATCGAACGTGCCATGGAGGAATTGGAAGGGGCCTACTCCTTCGTGGTGATGGTCGATGACACCATATATGCGGTCCGCGATCCCTATGGGTTCAGGCCGTTGATTGCAGGGTCAGGCCCTGCAGGATGGGCTGTGTCTTCCGAGTCGTGTGCTCTCGATGCCGTTGGGATAACCGAGAAGCGCGATGTCGGCAGAGGGGAGATCGTAGTCATCTCCCATGACGGAATGAAACGTATCGCCACTCGAGCCTCTAGGAGGAGCTGTCCCTCTGCCACCTGCATATTTGAGTACATCTACTTCGCCCGACCTGATTCCATCATTGAAGGTATTGGCGTTGCCGCAGCCCGCGAGGCCTTTGGCGCCATGTTGGCCCGGGAAGCCCGGTTCGATGCCGATGTCGTCGTTGCAGTTCCAGAGTCAGGCGTCACTGCGGCACTGGGATATTCGGATGAGAGCGGAATCCCGTACCGCCAAGGACTTACGAAGAACCGCTATATGGGGCGAACCTTCATCAGGAACTCCCAGATGGAACGGGAGTTGGGCGTGAGGCTCAAGCTGAACGCGGTGGAAAGATCGTGCGCTGGGAAGCGCGTGGTATTGGTGGATGACTCGATAGTGCGGGGCACTACCGGAGCACGCCTTGTCGACTTGATGCGGAAAGCCGGCGCCACGCGGGTAGACATGGCGGTCTCCTCACCGCCCGTCAAGTTCCCGTGCACGTATGGGATTGACACGGCGAGCAGGCGGGATCTTGTGGCCGCTGTTAAGAGTGAAGATGAGATCCGCGAGATGATAGGCGCCGATGCGCTGCATTATCTGTCCATCGATGGAATGCTGGAAGCCATTGGTGGCCTGGCGTCGGCGCGCGATACTGGTGAGCCGTTGGAATTCTGTACCGCGTGCCTGGATGGGCGATATCCCGACGCCATCTCCTGTCATGGGAAATGCAGGCCCCCAAAGAGCTTGTCGTATGCTGATTCAGGTGTCGATATCGATGAGGGAGAGCGGGCGGTGCAGCTCATGAAGCCCGCAGTGAAGAGCACGTTCACCCCTGGGGTCATCGGGGATATCGGAGGTTTTGGAGGCCTCTTCAAACCTGATTTTGCAGGTATGAAGGAGCCTGTTCTGGTTTCTGGCACCGACGGGGTGGGAACGAAGCTAAAGATCGCCTTCGCAGCTGACCGCCATGACACCATTGGCATCGATGCGGTGGCGATGTGTGTCAACGATGTTCTGGTGTCGGGGGCTAACCCCCTGTTTTTCCTCGACTACATCGGCTGTGGAAGGCTGGATGCGGGGCAGATAGCCGAAATTGTCGGGGGGGTTGCTGAAGGCTGCAGGCAGGCGGGATGCGCCCTCATAGGCGGCGAGACGGCCGAGATGCCGGGATTCTACCCGGATGGAGAATACGACATAGCCGGGTTTGCCGTTGGCGCTGTGGACCGCGGACGGATAATCGACGGGTCGAAGATTCGTCCTGGGGACACAGTGATCGGTTTGGCTTCGTCGGGACTCCACTCCAACGGGTATTCTCTCGCGCGCAAGGCCTTATGCGAAGTAGGAGGGTTCCTTCTTTCCGATATCCCGGAAGGTATGGACCGTCCGCTAGGCGATGAGATGCTCGAGCCCACCAGGATATATGTCAGGCCTGTACTTGCTTTGATCGAGCGTGTGGAGGTGCTTGGCATGTCCCATATAACCGGAGGCGGGCTTGTTCAGAATCCACCTAGGATTCTGCCTCACGGAGCCTCAATGGCGCTGTCGGTCGACACGTGGCGTCGGCCTCCGATATTCGATGTCATAAGCCGGACGGCAGGGGTCGCGGCGGACGAGATGTTTAGGGTTTTCAATATGGGGATCGGATTTCTAGTGGTAGTGCGTCCCGAAAAAGCGCGGGAAGCAGTCAACATCCTTGTGGATCAGGGCGAGGATGCCCGGATTATAGGGGAGATAATTCCCGGAGACGGGCGAGTGGAATTTCAGGGGGTGTAAGAATTGCGCTTGGTCGTGCTGGTTTCGGGGAGGGGCTCCAACCTCCAGGCCATCTTCGATGCGATCGAGGGGGGAAGGCTGGATGCGGAGGTAGCGGCTGTGATCTCCGACTCGCCAGACGCATATGCCCTGAAGCGCGCCGAGAAGGCGCATGTTCCCGGGTTCTGCATTGAGAGGCGAGATCATTCGTCGCGGGCGGATTTTGAGGCGGCCTTGGCGGCATGTGCAGAGGCCGCCCGACCTGACATGGTAGTCCTTGCAGGCTTCATGAGAGTGCTCGGACCCGTCTTCCTAGACAGGTTTCCGGGCAGGGTGATCAACATCCACCCGTCATTGTTGCCGTCATTTCCGGGCCTTGAGGCTCAGCGTCAGGCTTTGGAGGCCGGCGTGCGCTACACAGGCTGTACAGTCCATTTCGTCGATTACGGGGTGGATTCAGGACCGATCATCGATCAGAGAGTGGTGCCGGTATTGGCCGGTGACGATGTGGAGAGGCTTTCAGCGAGGATACTCGAGCAGGAACATGACCTACTGGTCGATGTCATCAGACGCCTTGGATGCAAATAGCGTCAGGGCGCAAGAAAGGAGAGATGTCCGGTGGCGAGGGGCCGGGCGTTGATAAGCGTTTACGACAAGGAAGGAATTGAAGAGTTTGCTAGGAGCCTGGCGGAGCTGGGGTTCGAGATAATCTCTACCGGGGGCACTGCCGCGCTGCTCCGCAAGGCCAGGGTGGATGTGAGGGATGTCTCAGAAATCACGGGGTTTCCGGAGGTCCTTGACGGGCGTGTCAAGACTCTTCATCCAAGAATTCATGCAGGGATTCTTGCAAAGCCCACCCGCGAGCATCTTGACGCCTTGAACAGGCTTGATGTGACTCCCATAGACATAGTCGTAGTCAATCTCTATCCATTTGAGCGGACGGTGGAAGGCGGCGCTGAGATGGAGGAGGCTTGCGAGAACATAGACATAGGCGGGCCTTCGATGGCGCGCGCGGCTGCCAAGAACTTCGAGAGAGTGACTGTTGTGGTAAATCCTAGACGGTATCCCGAGATAATCTCGGAACTGCGTGAGCACGGCGAAGTCTCCAGGGCCACCAGGGCGGCCTTGGCGGCAGAGGCCTTCCTCCACACCGCGGCCTACGATGCAGCCATAGCCAATTACTTTGCGGAACAGACAGAGAAAGCAGAGGACGAAGGGAAATCCCTCGGAGACCACTGGGTGATCGGGGGCACCAAGGCGCAGGCTCTGAGATATGGAGAAAACCCGCATCAGGCAGCAGCGTTTTACAAGTTTTCCGGTGGCGCGCCGTGGGGCTTGGCAGCTGCAAAACAGCTTGGCGGGAAAGAACTGTCATTTAACAACCTCGCAGACGCCACAGGTGCCATAGGTGTTGTGAGCGAGTATGATGAGACGGCTGTGGTCATCGTTAAGCACGCCAATCCGTGTGGGGTAGGGGTAGGAAAGACTCCTCTGGAAGCCTACAAGGCAGCTCTCGATTGCGATCCAGTGTCGGCGTTTGGCGGGATCGTGGCTTTCAACCGAAGTGTGGGCATCGAAGAGGCGAAGCTGATGTCAGAGATATTCCTCGAAGTCATAATCGCCCCGGAGTTTTCGCCCGAGGCAGTTGAGCTGCTGCATGGCAAGAAGAACCTGCGCCTCCTCGAAATCGCGGAAGAGGACTTGAAACCGCGTGCGGGATGGGACATTCGTCCCGTGCTCGGGGGTTTTCTGGTCCAGAATTCGGACAGCGCGAAGGCGGTTCCGCTTGATCTTTCGGTCGTTACGAAGCGGGCCCCAAACGAAGAAGAACTTGCTCAGCTCGTCAATGCGTGGAAGACCGTTGCTCATGTGCGATCCAATGCGATCGTTCTCTGGCGCGGAAACGGAACGGTTGGGGTAGGCGCAGGGCAGATGAACAGAGTGGGGGCCGCAGATATAGCGATCAGGCAAGCAGGCGAGAAGGCCCGCGGTTCGGTCATGGCATCCGATGGCTTTTTCCCATTCGGAGACACTGTAAGGCTGGCGGCCGAGGCAGGGGTTCGCGCAGTGATACAGCCGGGCGGATCTTTGCGGGACAGTGAATCAATTGAGGCCGCTGATGCGAACGATATCGCGATGGTCTTTACGGGGGTCAGGCATTTCAAGCACTAGGCAATTTCTCGGCGTAGGGCACCGTATGCCGGGGATATCTGGTGTTTGCTTAGGAGGAACGGTCGAGAAGGACCACGTGATTATGGAGATTATCTGAAGACTACTCGGAACGGAGGGTGCGTCTATGTCAAGTCTGTCGACCCGCCCCAACATCTTGGTTGTTGGTTCTGGTGGGCGGGAACACGCAATAGTATGGAAGCTGGCGGCAAGCGATAGAGTAGGGCGCGTATACTCAACGCCAGGCAATGCAGGCATAGAACGGCTGGGGCAGTGTGTCCCGATTGATGTTGCTGACGTAGAGGGGCTGGCAAGATTTGCTCAGGAAGCCGATTGCCATTTGGTCGTAGTAGGGCCTGAACTGCCTCTAAGCCTTGGCCTTGCCGATAGGCTCGCTGCCCAGGGGATTGCAGTGTTTGGCCCTACAGCGTCCGCTGCCAGGATTGAATCATCAAAGGCCTATGCCAAGGGCTTGATGGAGCGGGCTGGCATACCTACTGCTCGCTATGGAGTCTTCGACGATATCTCCAAGGCGAGGCAGGCTGCGGTTGCGATCGCATCCGACGCTGGAAGGGTAGTTGTGAAGCTGGATGCGCTTGCTGCCGGCAAAGGCGTGATAGTCGCCTCAGGCCCAGAGGAAGCGGGAGCAGCCGTGGATTCTTTGGCTGAATCTGCGAAAGCAAGCAACTGCCGGCTGCTTGTAGAGGAGTGCCTTGAGGGCTACGAGGCTAGTGTTATAGGCATAACTGACGGCAAAGATGTCGTGACGCTCGTGCCTGCCAGAGATCACAAGCGGGCTTTTGACGGTGATGAGGGACCGAATACGGGGGGCATGGGCGCCGTGGCGCCTGCTCCCGGCATCGACCGGGCAATGCTCGATTGGATCAGCAATAGGGTGCTGCTTCCGGCTGTCAGGCAGATGGCGGATGAGGGCCATCCATTTGTGGGCGCCCTCTTTGCCGGCCTGATGATAACGGATGAAGGGCCAAAGGTGCTCGAGTTCAATTGCAGGTTCGGCGATCCTGAGACCCAAGCGATTATGCCTCTTCTCGAAAGTGATCTGCTTGACCTTGTGGAAGCTGCATGTCACGGTCGCATCGGAGAAATGAAGGCAGACTTTATACCTGGCTATTCCACCTGTGTAGTGTTGGCCAGTAATGGATATCCAGGTCCTTATAGCACTGGGGTGCCTGTTCGAGTGCCTAGCGAGCTTCCTGAAGGCACGGTAATTTTCCACGCAGGCACGAGGATCTCCGAGGGCCAGCTTGTCTCGGACGGCGGTAGGGTGTTGGGAGTTACTGCTGTCGGATCTACCCAAACTGAGTCGCGTCGGCGCGCATACGATGCGGTGGAGCGCATAGGGTTTGAAGGGGGTTATTGCCGATCCGACATCGGCCTGGACGTCCGTTTTACCGGTGGGGGCCTCTAGGCAATTCTCAAGTTTGCATCGTCCGTGCTAGACGAAGGCACTTCTTGCGAGTCACTCAGAAAACCTGGACGGGACGGCTTGCCTGAGCCGCTCCGTGAATAGCGGAGGTATTCACATGCGTGAAGCGCGTTCGGCCCGCATAAAGGAACGAATGTCTGACGCGCTTGGCGTGCCGAAGGACGTAGCCCTCGATTTGCCTCGGCTCAGTTTGGAGGGCAATGCCAGGCTCGTGATGGAAAACCACAAGGGCCTTATCGAGTATTCTGCTGATCGCCTATGCATACAGACTACTGTCGGCCAAGTATCAATTGTCGGTCGCAAGCTGGTCCTGAGAGGAATAAACAGGGAGAGGATTGTGGTTGAAGGACGCTTTGATAGTCTTGAGTTCCTAGGGTGGGAGGTGTCCTGAGATGGCAACATCCGGCCTGTGGGACTGGGTTCGTGGATATGTTATAATCAGGGTCACAGGCAGGATGATCGAGAAATTCGTTAATATGGCGGCGGCTCGTCACATAGGGCTGTATGATGTGACCACTCTGGGTCCGGGGATGATCACCGCCAGGGTGAGCGTTGATGATTACAGGCGCCTGCATCCGATTCTTCGGGATTGCCAGTGCCGAGCCACCGTGGATGCGCGGGTTGGAGCCCCGTTCTTGATTGCAGCGTTGGGCAGGAGGAAATTCCTCTTCATCGGTCTGATGCTCTTCGTTGCGATTCTCTATGTGATGTCTTCGATTCTGTGGACGATAGAGGTTGTTGGCGCCAATCCCCACCAGGAACAGCAGATTCGCCGCATTCTCGATGATATGGGCGTTAATAGATGGACTCTTCTGTCATCTATCGACTGCGACACCATCAGGTCCGAAATCACGAAATCAGTAGAAGGCCTGGCTTGGGCAGGCGTGGAGACTCAAGGTACTGCCCTGATCGTGCGCGTGGCTGAAAAGGTTCTGCCGGATGCTCCCGTTTTCCCGATCGATCTGATTGCGTCAGAAGATGCCATAGTTGTGAAACTGATTGTCCTTGCAGGCGATGCGTGTGTAGCTGAGGGGCAGACGGTCGTGGCAGGCCAGGTGCTTGTATCAGGAAAAAGCGCGTCGGGTGCGGGTGGTGATGCGGCACATGCCAGGGCTATCGTCGAAGGCCGCGTGTGGCGCGAGGGCCGCGCAGTAGTCCCGCTCAACGTGGAAGAGCGCGTGAGGACCGGGCGCAAGTCAATACATTACCGGGTTTTATGGGGCAACCTCGATTTTCGTCTGGGCAGGGTTGGCAGTTTTGAAGCTTTCGATACCAAGGAGTATAGAAGGGACTACCGTCCTGGCGTAGAATTTATTAGAATTGAGCGATACGAGCTTGCACTCACCTCAACGCGCATAAGTCGCAGCGAGGCATATGCGCTTGCCCGTGCTGCTGCTGAAGATTCGATCGCAGCCAAGCTCAACAAAGATGCGAGGATTGTATCTGTGAGCGAAAGGGTATCTGACGAGAATGTAATGCCAGAGGCTGTCGAGGTCATTCTTACTGTGGAAACTGTAGAAGACATAGCCAGACCGCGGGAACGCCAGTAGGTGGTCGAGACGTTGCATGTTATAGCTGGAACTATATGACGATGATGTTTTCTAGCAAGGCTATTGCTATTTCGCATCAACTGTGAGAAGGAGGGAGTAATCTCATTTGAGCAATCCGGTTGTTGAAGCTAGGTTCTGCACCAATGATAATTCAGAGGCAGCTGCACTTTTCGGTAACCGGGACGAGAATCTAAGGCTAGTCGAGGAACTTCTCGAATGCAAAATAGTAGCCCGTGCCAATGATGTGACTGTAATAGGGCCGGAGGATTCTGTCAGCAAGGTAATGCGGGTCCTCTCCGACTTGCAGTCAGCTGTACGCGCGGGCAATCGCATTTCCGGCCGGGAAACCAGGTACTCTGTGATGCTCGCTCAGAACGAAAGACCTGAAACACTCTGTTCTGTATTGCGCGATGTGGTGCAGGTTACTGCCCGCGGAAAGCAGGTTCGCCCGCGAACTGTAGGCCAGAAGCATTACGTGGACGCAATGAGGAGGAATGACATAGTCTTCTGCATTGGCCCGGCAGGAACCGGCAAGACTTATCTGGCGATGGCCATGGCTGTTTCAGCTTTGAAGGCCAAGAACGTCAGCAGAATTATTCTTACACGCCCTGCTGTGGAGGCGGGGGAGAAGCTCGGGTTCCTCCCCGGCGACTTGCAGGAAAAGGTGGACCCTTACTTGCGGCCACTATATGATGCCCTCTTTGACATACTCGGTGTCGAAATGTTTGAGCGCTACAAGGAAAAGGGCATAATTGAGATCGCGCCACTTGCGTACATGCGCGGGAGGACATTGGATGACGCGTTCATCATACTTGACGAGGCTCAGAATACCACGCCGGAGCAGATGAAGATGTTCCTGACTCGTCTGGGGTTCTCTTCAAAGGCAGTGGTTACTGGTGATATTACTCAGATAGACCTCCCCAACAGGAAGTTTTCCGGCCTCGAAGATGTTCAGACGGTGCTTGCCGGAGTGGATGGCATAGAGTTCGTCCACCTGAACGACCAGGACGTTGTCAGACATGAGCTGGTACAAAAGATAGTTCAGGCCTATGAGAGATACGATGCTGAGAGGGCTAAGAAGGAGCAACTCGGTGTCGACCTGTCCCGGGGAGAGTAAAGATGGCGGAGACGGAATGAGAAGGGGTGATGCCGTTGGCACAGCTGTCTAGAAAAGAGAGCGCGAGGCGATTTGGCTCAAGCGTTAAGACCTTCGCGAGCAGTAGGATTGCAGTTGCTGTGGCGACGGTGATTTTGGGGTCTCTCATTGTCGCATCGGCGCTGTTACCCCAGGCGGTTACGCTGGAAGAGGGGCAGTTTGCGAAACGTGATATTCAGGCCCAAAGGACAATTGTGAATCGTGTTGCTACTGAGAAGCTGAGGGAAGAGGCTCGGAAGACATACTTGAAGAATGCTCCGAGTTTCCCGGACAACTACGAGATAAATCAGTCATGCTCTTACATGTCCGAGGAAGCGGTAGAGTCTGTCTTCTCCGCGGTGGATTCGGCGCGCAGCGAGATGCCTGAGGAAGAAGACCTGGCGGCGGTCGGTCGCCGTGCGGCCGCCATAATCGATGATGGCGAGGGCATTTCAGTGTCTGCAGAGGACCTTGCTCTTTTGGCATCAATGGATGAGGCTGAACGCGAGGACGCCCGGGATATTGCGGTCGCGCTTGTCGGCAGTGTAATGCGGGAGAACCGAATAACCGATTCCAATCTGCAGGAGATTGCGGCGGGTATTCCCGAGGCGTTGCTGGAAAAGGGTGTTGCGCCTGAATACGTGGCGCCCATTTCGCGGATAGTCGTTTCTGCGATTCGGCCCAACCTCTCTCTAAGCCTTGCAAAAGTGGAGAAAGCTGCGGAGGAAGAGGCTGATCTTGTTCAGCCCGTCTATGTTCAGAAAGGGCAGAATATTATCAGGCGCGGCGAGCCGGCAACGCAAGAGACGATAGAGATTTTGAGAGATCTGGGCCTGCTCGGAGCCCGTGGGTCGATACTTGGCTGGGTGGGAGTGATTTCCACTACAGCGCTCGCTGTGGGGTACGTAGCGATTTATCTCCAGAATTTTCCTGCGCACGCGCCCAATGAACAGGGAATGCTGTCGCTGGTTGCCATAGCGGGGCTCTTGGTTTTACTGCTTGCCAGCATTCTTGCGAACTTGACTCCTGACTACGCGGCCTATTTGGTGCCAGCTGCCTTTGCCACCATGATCATTTCGTTTCTCGCATCTTTAGAGATGGCCCTTGTTGTCAACTTGTCTGTGGCAGCCCTTGTAGGAGTGTTACTCAGGGGCAACATGTTTGCCATGCTGGCTTCACTGGCAGCTGGAGCGGCAGGAGCGTACTCCGCGCATGACCTTCATGAGAGGGCGAATATGACTCGAGCGGTCGTGGCGGTAGGAACAGCGGTTGCCGCAGTCTCAGTCTGTTATGGGCTGGCATTTGGTGAGCCGGAAATAGTGTCCAGGTGGTATTTGGGATTTGTGAATGGTATAATATCGACCGTGATGACGCTGGGATCGCTTCCGTTTTTTGAGACGTTGTTCGGGGTATCATCCTCCCTTCGTCTCCTTGAACTTTCAAATCCTGGTCATCCGCTTCTGAGAAGGCTTCTTTTGGAAGCCCCCGGAACTTATCACCATTCGATTCTCGTGGGAAACCTGGCTGAAACGGCAGCTCAAGCCATTGAAGCCGATGCGCTGCTAGTGCGAGTGGGTGCTCTTTACCATGATTGCGGGAAATTGAAGCGCCCGTATTTCTTCGTGGAGAACCAGTTTGCTCAGGCCAATCCGCACGACAAGATAAGTCCGGCCCTTTCCACGTTGGTGATAACGTCGCATGTGAAGGACGGCGTCGAGTTGGCAAGGCAGTACAAGTTGCCTGCGCCAGTCATCAGCATTATTCAGCAACACCACGGTACCGGGCTGGTTTTGTTCTTCTATGCTAGAGCTGCCGAGAGCGAACGGGACCTTTGCATTGATGAAAAGGATTTCAGGTATCCGGGGCCAAAGCCTCAGACGCGGGAGGCAGCCGTCGTGATGCTTGCGGATTCAGTGGAAGCGGCTGTGCGTTCAATGTCCAATCCATCTTCCTGGCA
>Ga0116188_1003521_pt1 | contig 11427 bp, 14 predicted proteins | sample AD_JPNTR2_MetaG_FD_89807 | JGI IMG/M metagenome (GOLD analysis project Ga0116188, IMG submission 89807) | Active sludge microbial communities of municipal wastewater-treating anaerobic digesters from Japan - AD_JPNTR2_MetaG | ecosystem: Engineered > Bioreactor > Anaerobic > Digestate | place...
CGACGAGGTCGCCATCGTCCTGACCGCCGACCACGGCTTCGAGACCTCGGACTCCTCGGTCACCGGGTCGTGGCGCTCTGCCTTGGACGGGCTCGGGGTGCCCTATCGCGACGAGGGCCCGGGGTTCGTCTACTTCCTCTGACCGGTCACGCGCCGGCGTAGCGACGGTTGTTCCGGCCTGCCACCGACATATGTGTGGCTACTCCGAACACGCGGACCGTTGGCCGTGCCCGTCGGGCCACGATCGGCGTGCTCAGCCGAGCTTGCGGCGCACCGAGTTGGCCGAGGGGTTCGTCTCGGTCGTCCCGTCCGGGAAGACGACGGTGGGGACGGTCTGGTTGCCGCCATTGGCCGCCATGACCACCGCCACGGCGTCCGGGTCGCTCTCGATGTCCACCTCGCGAAAGCCGATGCCGGCGCGCTTGAGGCCCTCCTTGAGGATGCGGCAGTAGCCGCACCACGGCGTGGTGAACATCGTCACGGTGCCGTCGGCGGGAACGTAGGGCGCGAGGGTGCTGGACGTCATACGGACCGCAACGCCTCAGACCCGACGTTCCTTCCCGAGGCCCTTCCTGAGGTCTCCCCTCGCCGCGGGTCTTGGCTGTCGGCCCGGCCGCCTACGATCGGTGGGTGCCCACCCCGGACGAGGTGCTCGACGCCCTCGACCCCGAGCAGCGCGAGGTCGCCGCGTCGCCGCTCGGGCCCATGTGTGTGCTCGCCGGGGCCGGGACGGGCAAGACCCGCGCGATCACCCACCGGATCGCGTATGGCGTCCTGTCCGGCGCCTACCCCGCGCAGCGGGTCCTCGCGGTGACCTTCACGGCGCGGGCGGCCGGGGAGATGCGGACCCGGCTGCGGGCGTTGGGGGTCCCGGGGGTCCAGGCCCGCACCTTCCACGCCGCCGCGCTGCGTCAGCTGCACTACTTCTGGCCGCAGGCGATCGGCGGGGCCGCCCCGCAGGTCCTGCCGCACAAGGCCCCGGTCGTCGCCGAGGCCGCCTCACGGCTGAGGCTCGAGGTCGACCGCGCGATGATCCGCGACCTTGCCGCCGAGGTCGAGTGGGCCAAGGTCAACCTGCTCACCCCCGCGACCTATGCCGCCGCCGCGCGCCGGGCCGAGCGCAGCCCCGCGGGGATGGACCCGATCGCGGTGGCCCGGGTCATCGAGGCGTACGAGGAGGCCAAGACCGCCCGGGGCGCGATCGACTTCGAGGACGTCCTGCTCGTCACGGCGGGCATCCTCGGCGACCGTGAGGACATCGCCCGGACGGTTCGCGGGCAGTACCGCCACTTCGTCGTCGACGAGTACCAGGACGTCAACGCGGTCCAGCAGCGGCTCCTCGACCTGTGGCTCGGCGACCGGCGGGACGTCTGCGTGGTCGGCGACCCGGACCAGACGATCTACTCGTTCACCGGGGCCTCACCGGCCCATCTCGTCGGTTTCCCGAACCGGTTCCGGGGCGCGCCGGTGGTCCGGCTGGTCCGCAACTACCGCTCGACGCCGCAGATCGTCGGGCTGGCCAATCTCGTCGTCGGTGGGGGCCGGCTGCAGGCCCAGGCCGCGCCGGGGGCCGCCCCGACGCTCACCGCCTACCCCGACGACCCCGCCGAGGCGCAGGGCGTCGCGACCGAGATCGCGGCCCTGGTCGCCGGCGGCCACAACCCGGCCCGGATCGCCGTGCTCTTCCGGACCAACGCCCAGTCGGAGGCCTTCGAGGCCGCCTTGGCCCGGGCTGGGGTGCCCTACCTCGTCCGCGGCGGGGAGCGCTTCTTCGCCCGCAAGGAGGTCCGCGACGCCATCCTTCTTATGCGGGGCGCGGCCCGCTCCGACGACGGCGCCATTCCGCTGCCCGAGCTGGTCCGCGAGGTCGTCTCCGCCAGTGGCTGGACCCCCGAGCCACCGGCGAGCACCGGAGCGGTGCGGGAGCGCTGGGAGTCGGTCGCAGCGCTGGTGGCCCTGGCCGAGGAGCTCGTCGCGGTGGTGCCCGAGGCCCGGCTGCCCGACCTGGTCCGCGACCTCGACGAGCGGGCCGCCGCTCAGCACGCCCCGACCGTGGCCGGGGTGACCCTCGCGTCGCTGCACGCGGCCAAGGGTCTGGAGTGGGATGTCGTCTTCCTCGCCGGGTGCAGCGACGGCTTCATCCCGATCACCATGGCCGAGGGCCCGGCCGCGATCGCCGAGGAGCGCCGGCTGCTCTATGTCGGGGTGACCCGGGCCCGGCAGCAGCTGCGGGTGACCTGGGCGCAGGCCCGCACGCCGGGGGCCTCGCCGAGCCGGCGGCCCAGCCGTTTCCTCGACGCCGCCGCGCCCGTGCTCGGGGAGGGGGCGCGCAGCGCGCCAAAACGGCCCCGGTCTGGAGCGGGATCCGGCTCGGGTTCGGGGTCCGGGCGCCGGGTCGTCATACGGCGCTGTTCGGGCTGTCAGCGCGAGCTCACCACCGCTGCCGAGCGCAAGGTGGGCCGGTGCTCCACCTGCCCCCCGACGTATGACGAGGCGACCTTCGAGGCCCTGCGCACCTGGCGCAGCGCCGTCGCGAAGGCGACCAAGGTGCCGGCATACGTGGTCTTCACCGATGCGACGCTCACCGCGATCGCGGAGCGGCGACCGGCGACGACATCGGCGCTCGCTGAGGTGTCCGGCGTTGGCGCTCGGAAGCTCTCAGCGTATGGCGAGGCAGTGCTCGCCGTCCTCGGCGGGGCGGACCCGGACGAGGCCGCTGAGAAGATCATTCGATAAATCGTTTGGCAGCCTGAGCCGACGGGCGTAACCTGAGGCCCGCGGCACGATGCCGCCCGAGAACCTGACGACGGAAGGAGGGGCGTTACCGATGATGACCACCACAACGTGGACCCTCGGCTATGACGCCGCGCGGTGCCGTGCGCTCGCGACCCTCACCCTGTCGCCCGTCACGCTCAGCGCCAAGGGGACCGGTCTGTCCAATGGCCACATCAGCGATGTTGAGCCGTTCGGCACGGGATCTCTCCGCACCCAAGGACCTCCTGTCTAGCAGTCGCTAGACGCAGGGCCACCTTCGAGGCCGCGGAACCCCACCGGGATCCGCGGCCTCGGTGCTTTTTCCGGGTCACCCCCGAACCGGCCAGGACCACCTGGCCCCACCATCCAGCACCACCGGCCCACCACCAGGGCCACCGAAGGCGAGGACCACAAGTCCTCGGAACCATGAGGAGGTGAGCGACGTGCAGCTCAGCGACCTGATCGACCTGCAGGTCCTCGCGACGCAGTCCGGCGGACAGATCCCGTGCCGCGAGTCGGACCCTGAGGTCTGGTTCGCCGAGAGCCCGGCCGATGTCGAGTTCGCCAAGGCACTGTGCCGGAGCTGTCCGGCGCGGATGTCCTGCCTGGCCGGTGCGCGCGATCGCGCCGAGCCGTGGGGCGTCTGGGGCGGGGAGCTGTTCATCGCCGGCGTCGTCGTCCCCCGGAAGCGACCGCGGGGGCGTCCCCGCAAGGACGAGGTTGCTGCGTGACCTCGACCTGGGGGCGGGCGGTTCCGTCGGGCGTCGACCCGGCGGGACCGCCCGAGCAGCGTTTGGGGGGACTCGCGGGTGGCATCCTGGAGGGCTGGGTAGCCTTCGAGGATGAGTTGGGCATTCCGAATCCGCTTCGTGCTCCCACCCGTGGTCCGGTTGCCGTTCGAGTCCGTCGAGGTTGAGCTTGTTCCAGGTCCGGAGCGCCGGGTCTTGCTCCGGACTGGACCACCTGGCTCATCGATCACCGAGGCCTCGGTGCTGGCGCTGTACGGTGCTCCCTATCCATCCGAGGATGAGGCACGAAGCGATGGCGGCATATGGGCGAACAAGCTTCGCCGCGCTTTCGCAGCAGTCGGTGCCACTGCCCGGTTCGAGTTGGGTCCGAGCAACTTCACGGAGTCAGCGCTCGCGGACCTCTCCTCCGCACGTCGCGTTCCAGTGCTGAACGATGACAACGGCGTGGTGACCCTGATCCATAACCCGCAGACACTGTTCGCTCGGATAGAGCTCGGGCCATCTGTCCGGCCCAATCAGGCCGCGACTGTCACGGCCCTGTGCAGCGATCACGCGTCCTCCGAGTTGACCGCGTCACAGATGCGTGCATACCGGTTTTGGTCCGAAGCGGACTTCCTGACGATTCCCGCCGCCCGCTTCGCGCTCCTCATGATCGCGTTGGAGGCCCTGTCGGACCCTCAGCCCCGAACAGGCGAGACACTTGCTCACCTTCAGGTCCTGATCGACACCACCATGCAGGCCCAGATCCCTAAGGAAGAGCGAGACTCCCTGGTGGGGGCGCTCGCCGCGCTTGAGCACGAGGCGGTCCGCAACGCCTGCATCCGGGCGGCAATGGAATGGGGCGAGCGCACGTACGGTGGTCTCCCGGCCGTGGACTTCGTGAAGCTCTGCTTCAGGCGGCGGAACGCACTCATGCACGGACGCAGGGATCTTCCGAACTTCGAGGAGGCCGCGCGGTTGGCCGCAGAACTCAGCCGCTTTGTCGGGGAGCTTCTCGCAGGGCGGCAACTGATCGAGGAGATCGACGCCGTGCGCGCACGGTAATGCTGCACCCCAGCAAATACACCGTCGTCCTGGCGTCTCGCTCGACTGAGCACTCCTGGCCCCGGGCAGACCGACGGGGCGCGTTCTAGGACCGTGGAGGCTTCCGCGGTTCGCGCTTCTCGACGCCCTTGTAGGGGCCTTGTGAGGACTTAGAACTCATGTAGTTCCCCGCGCTGTCGTACTTGTCCCAGCGGTCGGTTCTCTCGTTGGGGAGTTGATAGCGGTCCTTCTGCTGGCCCTTCCGCCAACCCTCGCCAGTATTCTTCGCCATATTCTCCCTCCCTCGTGTGAGCGATCTCTACTGCAGAGTAGCCGTTCACGTGCCCTCCTGCAGGGGAAACCGCTGTAGCGTCCAGGGGCCGCCCGGGTGGCATCCTGGAGGGCATGCCACGCTTCCAGATCGCCCAGGACCCAGCGGCCGACGCCGTCCTGGGCGAGGACCCCTTCGCCCTCCTGTGCGGGATGCTCCTGGACCAGCAGGTCCCCATGGAGGTTGCCTTCGCCGGTCCGGCGAAGATCCTCGAGCGGTTCGGCACCCTCGACCCTGCCGCGATCGCGGCGGCCGACGCGGGTGAGTTCGCCGCGCTGTGTGCGCAGCGCCCGGCGGTCCACCGGTTCCCCGGGTCGATGGCGGCGCGGGTGCAGTCCCTCGCCGCGGTCGTGGCGCAGGAGTATGGCGGCGACGCCTCCCGGATCTGGACGCAGGCTCGCGACGGCGCCGACCTGGTCCGTCGGCTCGAGGCGCTGCCCGGTTTCGGGGCGGCCAAGGCGAAGATCTTCGGCGCGCTCGTCGGCAAGCAGCTCGGCATACAGCCGTCTGGGTGGGAGGAGGCGACCACCCCGTATGGCGAGCCGGGCGCGTACCGGTCAGTGGCCGATGTCGTCGACGCCGAGTCGCTGCTGAAGGTACGGGCGACGAAGAAGGCGGCCAAGGCCGCCGCCCGCGGCTGATGGAACTGGTGGGGAAAGAGGAGCGGCCGGTCTGCGCGACCTGCGGCGCGGTGGCGGAGGACCCGGCGGGTGCGCGGTTGACCTGGTCGTATGGCGTCGAGGCGGACCGGCCGGGGTGGACCTGCGACCGGTGCTCCCGCCAGTTCCTGCGCAGCATCGAGGGCCGGCTCGCGCCGGAGTGGTGGTAGCGCGAGGGGGCTGGTGCTGACTCCAGGGCAGGGGAGCACTGTCTGGGCCGCGCCGCGTCAGGGCAGCGCCGCCCCCGGGAAGTGGGCGTTGACCGCGTCACGGCCGCGGACCGTGCCGCCGATCTGGCACAGGACGCCGATCCCGCCGAGCCAGACCCGGTGGATGAGCAGGTAGTCCGGCGGCAGGTTGAGCTTCATGCCCACGGTGTAGTTGGGGCGGCGCGGGTCGTTGATGTGCGCGAAGACCTCGCGTAGCCAGGCCCTGCTGAAGGTGAACTCGGGTCCGGCCAGAGGGTCGAGGAAGGGCTCGAGGTACTCCAGCAGCCGGTCCGGGTCGATATCGATGGTCGAACGGACGAAGCCGATCTCGCGGAGTCGGTCGAGAACCTTGGCCGCCTCGCCCGTGACGGCAAGGGTGACCAGGTCGCCCATCTCGGGGGGAAGACCGTCCGGCAGCCGGTTGCAGGCGCCGAAGTCCATCACGCCGAGCCGTCCCTGGGGGGTCATCCGGAAGTTTCCGGGGTGCGGGTCGGCGTGCAGCACCCCGGCCCGGCCTGGCCCGGAGAGGAGGAAGTCCATGTACCTCCCCGCCGCCAGGTCGCGCTCGGCCTTGCTGCCGGAGGCGATCACCCTGGAGAGCGGGTCGCCGTCGAGCCACTCGCTGACGATGACGTGCTCGGTGCCATGGACGACATGGGGGATGTGGACCTGCGGATCGCCGTCGTAGGCGGCCGCAAAGGTCTCCTGGTGGTTGGCCTCGATCCGGTAGTCGAGCTCCTCCTTCATCCGTTCCCGCAGCTCATCGAGGATGGGCTTGACCTCGATGCCGGGGATCCACGAGGTCGCGACCCGGGCGACCCGGCTGATCTGCTGGAGGTCGCCCATGAGCGCCTTCCCGGCGCCCGGGTACTGGACCTTGACCGCGACGACGCGCCCGTCGCGCCATACCGCGCGGTGGACCTGACCGATCGACGCGGCGGCGACCGGGGTGTCGTCGAAGGAGGCGAACCGGCGCCGCCACCGCGGGCCGAGCTCTTGGGTGAGCACGGCGTGGACTCGGTCCGGGGGCAGCGGCGGGGCGCTGTCCTGGAGCTTGGTGAGGGTGGCGCGGTATGGGCCGGCGATCTCCTCCGGCAGCGCCGACTCGAAGATCGACATCGCCTGGCCGAACTTCATCGCCCCGCCCTTGAGCTCGCCGAGCGTGGCGAAGAGCTGCTGGGCGGTGCGGGCCTGCAGCTCCGCAGCGACTGCCTCGGCCGGTGCGCCCCCGACCCGGCGGCCCAGTCCCCAGGCCGCGCGACCGGCATACCCGACGGGCAGCGCGGCCAGCTTGGCCGCCCGAGTCACCGCCTTGCGGGGGATGTCGCTCACTCCGCCATTGTGTCCCTTCCTGGTGAACGCGACAGTGCGTATGCCGACGCGGTGTCGGCGCCGCCGTGGACGTCGACGCGATCGTGCTCCGACGCTCGGGCGGTCGCCGTGGCCGAGCCGTGCGCCGAGCAGTGCGGGTGCCGTGACCAGCGACGTTGCGTGAGGTCGGGCCACGGGAGGCAGACCTCCAGCGCCATACCGGACGGCGTGGGCTGGCCGTCGAGATAGGTGAAGGTGACCATCGCGACCACCCCGGCGACCAGGTGCGTGAGCGAGGTCTCAGTCTGGGTAGGGCGGCGTCGGCCTGGTGTCGTGGCCGGGCGCGGTCCAGGGGCGTGCGACTGGGCGACGAGAGCCGGCCAGAGCGGGTCGCGGTCGGCGCGGAGAAGGTGCTGACAGCTGACGCAGGGGGCGTCCACCGAGATGCCCATGAGCGGGCCGACGGTGACCCGGTGGGGTTCGGCAACGACGGGCAGGTGGGCGACACCGCGGCGCTGCCACGGGGTCGCGCGGTCGGGGGTGAGGACGTTCGACGCGGTAAGGATGACGAGGTCGGGGGTGGTGCTGGGGTGCTGCGGCGGGCGGCCGGAGCGCAGGTCGAGGTCGACCTCGTCGACGCTGGACTCCCCGACGAGGACGGTCCCGACGCCACCGGCCCGCAGCGCGGTGGCGACGGTGTGGGGGAGCGGCCCGGTCCCGTCGACAAGGACGCAGGAGTGGGCCCGTTCGGCGACATAGTGGAGGCCGTCGATGCCCTCGGCGTAGACCATCCCCAGGGCGTGCGCGTCGACGCCGAGGTCGCCGGCGGCCAGGGCGGGGGGCAGCTGCGCCAGATGGGCCCGGTCGATGGTGCCCGGGACGAGGAGGTGAGCGCCGCCGAGGAGGTCGAGGATGGCGTCGAGCCGTGCTGGGTCGACCTGGTGGAAGGTGGCCAGCGCGCGACGGGTCCGGGTGCCGTCCAGCCCGAGGACGAGGCCGACCTCGCGCTCGGTCAGCCCCTCGAGGACGACCGCCCCGGGGCCGGGGTCCAGGCCGAACTGCACCGCTGCCTTCCCGCGGCGCAACGGCCGCAGATGCGGCTTGATCCGGGGGCGGGGCGTCATACGGGAAGGGTCGCAGACCCCCGCCCCTCAGCCGCAGTTATCCACAGCCCCACCCCCTACCCCCTCAAAGACACACCTTTAGAAGCCTTCTAAAGGTGTGTCTTTGAGGGGGAGGGGTGTGGATAAACATGACAACGGGGCGTTCCGCGTGATGCGGAACGCCCCGGAAGAAGTCAGGAGCCGTCAGGCCTTGCCGAGGATGCGGTTGAGGTTGGTGCCGCAGTCCGGGCACTTGCCCTTCGCCATCCGGCGACCGTTCTCGCTGACGACGACGTGGCCCTCGGCGGTCTTCTTCGCCTTGCACTTCACGCAGTAGAACTCGTAGGTCTCGCTGGCCATTGGCCGTTTCTCCTTGTCTCACGCTGCCGCAGAATCGCGGTGGGCTGAAGCCACCATAAACCAGGTTCGGCCACCAGCCACGCACGTGGCGCGGAGCACGAACGGGTGTCGTCCACGGGCGAGTCGGAAAGCGTACGGTGGAGGGGTGGGCGAAGTCGTGGTGCGTCGGAGCACGCGGAGGCGGCGGACCGTGAGCGCCTACCGCGACGGCGAGCGCACGATCGTCCTCATCCCGGCCCGGTTCTCCGCGGCCGAGGAACGTCAGTGGGTCACGACGATGGTCCGGCGGTTGGAGACCGGGGAGGCCCGCCGCCGCCCCGACGACGCCCGCCTGTCCACCCGCGCGGCCGAGCTCTCCCGCGCCTACCTGGGCGGTCGGGCGCGCCCCACCTCGGTCCGCTGGGTCACCAACCAGAACCGCCGGTGGGGGTCGTGCAGCCCCGCCGAGGGCACCATCCGGCTGTCCACCCGCCTGCGCGGTATGCCGGCCTACGTCCTCGACTACGTACTGCTGCACGAGCTGGCGCACCTGCTCGCCCCGGGCCATGACGACGCCTTCTGGGAGCTCCTCCAGGGCTACCCCCGGCTGGAGCGGGCCCGCGGCTACCTCGAGGGGGTCTCGGCCGCCGCCGGCCTGGCGATGTCCGACGACGGCGACGACCTGCACTAACCTCGCCGACCTGCACGGACGTCGCCGAACTGCGCGGCTGTCAGCGGGCCATCGCCGCGAGCGCCGCGGCGACCAAGGGAGCCACATCGGCGTCCGCCCCGCCCGGGAGGGCATCGACCGGGAACCACCGCACGTCCGTCGACTCGGCGCTGACGGTGGCCCCGAGATCCCCGGTCGCGACGGCCGCGTACCGCACGTCGAGGTGCTCGCGACAGCTCCCGAACGCCCCCGACAAGGTATGCCGGTCCAGGTGGACCGGGCCGGGGAGCAGGGTCAGCTCGCTCAGGCCCGACTCCTCGAGGCCTTCGCGCAGCGCAGCGTGCGGCAGGTCCACGTCGGTGGGCTCGATGTGCCCGCCCATCTGGAACCATCGCTGCGCCTTGGCGTGCAAGGTGAGCAGCACGTGCTCCGCGGGCGGGTCGAGGATGAGCAGACTGGCGGTGAGATGGGCCGGCGGGCCGCTGCGCCAGAGCGCGTCCGGGTGCACTCGAAGGTGCTCGAGGTACGCGGCGCGGAGACGGTCCTGGTCAGGGGTGGGTGCGCCCCACGCCGAGAGGCGCTGCCGCGCATCGGCGTGCAGGCGCAGCAGGCCGGGGGGTATCGGTTCGCGGTTCGGCATACGGGAAGTCGGCGGCCGACGTCAGGAGGGGGACGGCGGCTCGTCGCCTGCGCCCGAGCCGGCGGGCCCGGCGGACCCCTCGGCGTCGGTGAGGAACTGCTCGAGCTCGGCGTCGAAGGAGTCGGTGGCGTCGGCGCGGACCCGGTCGACATAGCCGAGCGGGTCGTCGAGGTCGGCGACGGTCGGCGCGATATCGGGGTGGGCCCAGCGGGAGTCGCGGGCGGCGATCCCGGCGTCCGCCTCGACCGCGGCCCAGAGGTTCGCCGCGTCGCGGAGCCGACGGGGCCGCAGCTCGAGCCCGACGAGCGCGACGAAGGCCTTCTCCGCGGGGCCCCCCGCGCGGCGCCTACGGGCGGCTTCGCCGAGCGCGTCGGCGTGCGGCAGGTGCGGGGCGACCGCGGCTGCGGTGACATGGTCGACCCACCCCTCGACGAGGGCGAGCAGGGTCTCGAGCCGGCCGAGCGCCACCTGCTGGGCCGGGGTGGGAGTGGGGGCGAAGATCCGGTCCTGGACGGCGGCGCGGATCGAGTCCAGGTCGGGCTCGCCGCCTGACCCCAGGTCCAGGCCCGCGACGGCGGACTCGATGGCATCGGTGTCGATCCGGATCTCCCTGGCGTAGTCCTGGACCGCCCCGACCAGTGCCGGCCCGAGCCACGCCACGCCCTCGAACAACCGGGCCCGCGCGGCCTCGCGCACCGCGAGATAGAGCCGCACCTCCGACTCGTCGAGCTCCAGGCCGGCCGCAAGCGCCGCGACATTCGCCGGCAGCAGGGCGATCGCCCCGTCGGCGAGCAAGGGGAGCCCGACCTCGGTCCCGGACACCATGTCGGTCGCGAGGGTGCCGACCGCCTGGCCGGTCTGGCCGGCGACGAAGGCGCTGCTCAGCTGGCCCATCAGCGGCTCCATCTGGCGCATCGCGTCGGCCAGAGCCCCGGGGTTGGCAAGCATCGAGGCGAAGCTCTCCGCCCCGGGCATCCCGGCGAGGCCCTCGGGCAGCTCGAGACCCTCGAGATCCCCCGGCGAGAGCGACCCCAGCTGGTCGACCTGGCGGCGCAGGGCGGTGGTGATGGCGCCGCTGATCCCGCCGGCGACCGGCTGGACCAGCTCGTCCCACTGGCTCATCGTCGCGTCCACCCACTCGGCCCGGCTGAGGGCCCGCGCCGACCCGGTGGGGGCGCCGATCGTCGTCATCGGGTCGAGCCAGAGCTGGGCAACGGCCACCGCGTCGGCGACCGCGCGCCGGGCCGGCTCCGGGACGACCGGGTCGGGACCTGCCGCAGCGGCGGCAGCGCGCGCGGCATCCCGGGCGGTCTGGGCCGGGGTGGGCCGGGTCGCGGGGTTGAGGAAGGTCCGCAGCGAGGCACCCATCGCCGCCATGACGGTGGGGTCGCTCGGGTCGACGCCCATGCCGCGCAAGGTGGCCGCGACCTGCGGGTCGGCCGCGCCGCCGCGCAGCATCCGCTCGATCATCGCGGCGAGGTCGGCCGGCTGGTTCGGGTCGCCGGCGCCGGGCGAGGTGGGGTCCATGGGTGGCTCCTGCATGACGGTGGGTCCACCAGTGCAACCACGTGGTGTCAGGAATCGTTCCGTTCCCACCGTATGCCGCCCCGCGGTCTCCGGTGTCCGGAGGTGCGGGGCC
>Ga0116188_1003524_pt1 | contig 11422 bp, 9 predicted proteins | sample AD_JPNTR2_MetaG_FD_89807 | JGI IMG/M metagenome (GOLD analysis project Ga0116188, IMG submission 89807) | Active sludge microbial communities of municipal wastewater-treating anaerobic digesters from Japan - AD_JPNTR2_MetaG | ecosystem: Engineered > Bioreactor > Anaerobic > Digestate | place...
CTTTATAAACATTTCTTTCTTCAATATCTCCAATTGAATTTAATGAAACTGATAAATCTTTTAATCCTAATGATTCTAAAATCTGTAGTGATATAGATATAACTTCAACATCAAGTTCAGGTTTCTCATCTCCAAGTGCTTCAATTCCAAAGTGAAGAAATTGTCTGAATCTTCCTTTTTGAGGTCTTTCATACCTAAACATAGGACCAAAATAAAAAAATTTAACAGGTTGTATTTGAGTTTTTAAATTATTTTCTAAATATGCTCTTACAGTTTGTGCTGTTCCTTCAGGTCTTAAAGATAACTTCCTTCCACTTTTATCAAAAAATGTGTACATCTCTTTTTCAACAATATCTGTATCCTCACCTACTGTTCTTTCAAAAACTTCTGAATGTTCAAAAATTGGAAGAATAATCTCTTTATAACCAAAATTTTCAACAATTTTAATTATTTTATCTATAACAACTCTTATACTTTTACTCTTGTCTGGTAAAATATCAGGTGCACCTTTTGGCCCTTTAATCATTTTTTATCACCTTTATAAATTTCCTTTTTCCAACTTTAATAATTACTTCTTTATCTATCTTTATTTTAAAAGATGAATCTGAAAATCTTTCATTATTAACATATATTCCACCTTGTTCAAAAATTCTTCTTCCCTCACTCTTTGATGAAATTATATTTTTCTCTTTTAAAAAATCGATCAAATTTAGTTCATCTGAATCAACAAAAAAGGTCTCAACTTCTTCTGGAATCTCTTTTTTACTGAAAACTTTAATGAAATCTTCCTCTTCTTTATCAGCTTCCTCTTTTGAGTGATATCTTGTTACAATCTCTTTTGCAAGTCTTAATTTATATTTCATTGGATTTTCACCCTCTTCCATTTTTATTTTATACTCTTCTATTTCTTTAGGAGATATATCAGTTAATAATTCAAAATATTCAATTATAAGATGGTCTGGAATACTCATTATCTTTCCAAACATCTCTTTAGGATTTTCATTTATTCCAATATAATTTCCCAAACTTTTACCCATTCTCTTCTCACCATCAATGCCTCTTAAGATTGGCATTAATATCGCTATTTGTTCTTCTTTTCCAAGTTCTTTCTGTAACTCTCTTCCACATAAAAGATTGAATTTTTGATCACTTCCACCTAACTCAATATCAGCATCAATAACAATAGAATCATAGGCTTGCATAACTGGATAAAAAAATTCATGAAGATAAATTGGAGTTCCGCTTTTGTATCTATTAAAAAAATCATCTCTTTCCAAAATTCTTGCAATAGTGAAATGTGAAGAGAGAAAAACTAAATCTTTTAAAGCAAGATTCAACAACCAATCGCCATTAAATCTAATTATAGTTTTCTCTTTATCAAGAATTTTAAAGGCCTGTTCACTATAATATTTTGCATTTCTTTCAATTTCATCTATAGTTAATAAATTTCTTGTTTTATCTCTACCAGATGGATCTCCAATTACTGCTGTTCCACTACCAATGATTAAGATTATTTGATGACCTAAAATCTGAAAATCTCTTAATTTATTCAAGACAACAGTGTGACCTAAATGGATATCAGGAGATGTTGGGTCAACACCAAGTTTAACATTTAAAGGTCTCCCTTTTTTTAATTTTTCAATTAATTCATCCTCATTAATAATCTCAAGAGTTCTTTTTCTTATAATTTTAAGTTGCTCATCAATAGAAAACATAAAATCTCCTAAAAATTAAAAATATATTATACTATTTTACAACCTTTTCAATAATTTAACATACTATATTCTTTATCCAAAAAGATTTTTAATTTCCTACATTCAGTAATCACATTTTTAATAAATCTTTCAAATACCTAAAAATCTTTTTCTTATTTAATTAATTTTACTATATAAATAAAATTCTTAATAATTAAAAAGCATATTTTATGTTAAAATAATTTAGTGATATGAAAAAGAGAATTGGTTTATTTTTTGGCTCAAAATCTGTAGAACATGAGATATCTATAATTACAGCAATGCAGGTTCTAAATGCAATTGATAAAGAAAAGTATGAGGTTGTTCCAATTTACATAGATAAAAGTGGTGAATTTTTTACAGGTGACTATTTAAAAGAGATAAATAATTTTAAAAACCTATCTTTGATACCAAAAAATTCACAAAAAATAATAAATTTGAAACTGAATGCTAAAAACAAAATGATTTTTGAAACAGAATCACTTTTCAATAAAAAAATAGAAATTGATATAGCATTCAGTACAATACATGGAACTTATGGAGAAGATGGTAAAATACAAGGAATTTTTGAAATGTTAAACATTCCTTATGTTGGTGCAGATGTAACATCTTCTGCATTAGGAATGGATAAGGTTCTTATGAAAGAAATTTTTAAAGCAAATGACTTGCCAATAGTAAATCATTTGTGGATCAAAAGAGATGAGTGGGAAAATAAAAAAGATGAAATAATAAAAAATATTGAAGAAAAAATTAAATATCCTTTATTTGTTAAGCCAGCAAATCTCGGTTCAAGTATTGGAATAACAAAAGCTTATGATAGAGAAAATTTGATTTATGGAGTTGAGATAGCAAAATTTTATGATAGAAAAATTATCTTTGAACAATCAATTGAAAATTTGAGAGAAATAAACTGCTCTGTTTTAGGAAATGATGAACCAATCGCTTCTGTTTGTGAAGAGGTAAAATCAAATAAAGATTTTTTAGATTATGAATCAAAATATAAATCAAGACCAAGGCAAGAGCAGATTCTAAAAAAGTTTGGTCATACAATTCCTGCTAATATTTCAGATATAAAGACTAAAGAGATACAGGATTTGGCAATTAAAACCTTTAAAGCAATAGATTGTAAAGGAATAGCAAGAATAGATTTTTTAATGGATAAGACCACTGAAAAAGTTTATGTTAATGAGATTAATACAATGCCTGGTGCAATATCTTTTTATCTGTGGGAAGCATCAGGAATACCTTTTCCAAATTTAATTGATAATCTTATAAATCTTGCTTATGAAATATACGATGATAAAAATAAAAATATAACATCAATAGATAGTGATGTTCTTTTACAGGATATAAAGGGAGTTAAAAGGATATAAAAATTAGATGTTTGTTGAAATTGATGGATTAAAAATCTTTTATAATGTAGAAGGAAATGGTAATCCAGTAATTTTATTACATGGATGGGGAGCAAATTCAAATTCTCTGATTCCAATATCCAATTATCTAAAAAAAATTTATCAAACTATTTCATTAGATTTACCAGGTTTTGGAAAAAGTGATATACCTTTAAATTCATTTAATGGTGATGACTATAAAAATATTGTTTTAAAATTTATTAACTTCTTAAATTTAAAAAATTATGTGATTATTGGCCATTCGTTTGGTGGAAGAATAGCAATAAGAATAGCAAGAGAAAATCCTGATGAGTTAAAAGGATTGATATTAATTGATAGTGCTGGAATTAGAGAAAAGAAAACAGAAAAACAGAAAATAAGTGAAAATACATTTAAGTTTTTGAAAAAAATAACAACAAAATTATTAAAGGGAGAGAGTAGAGAAAAGATTTTAGATAAATTGAGAAATATTTTTGGTTCTGTTGATTATAAATCGCAGAAAGGTGTTATGAGAGATACTCTTGTAAAAGTTGTTAATGAAGATTTAACCTCATTTTTAAAAGAGATAAAGGTCAAAACACTGATTATATGGGGTGAAAAAGATAAAGAATTACCAGTAAAACATGCTTATATTATGTATGAATTAATTCAGAACTCTAAACTCTTCATTCTAAAAAATTGTGGACATTTTCCATATCTTGATAATTTACCAAAAGTTTTATCTTCTATAGAATCTTTTTTAGAGGAGGTATATGGAAATATCTAACTTAATATTAAATTTCATTTTTATAACAATATCTTTTTTTATTTTTTTAATTAACTTATTATGGTATCTTCAAGTATTACAAATCTTAGAATATTTCAACCTTAAATTTTTAAGATGGATAAAAAGAAACTATATTTCAGTTTTTTTGAAAAATTATCTACTTCTTTTTATAATTCTTATAAACATCTTTTCTATTTTTATATCTAAAAACAATTTTTTTAACTATTTTTTAAAGATCTTTTCTATATTATTACTTCTTATAGTTTTATTATCAAATTATAAAATTTTTAAAAAAAGGAAAAAACTATCAAAAAAGGGGTTGGTATTTACAAAAAGATTGAATAGAATTTTATATTTAAATATAACTGTTTTTATCTTATTCATCTTTTTAATATATCTACTTATCCCAGATTATATTTATCTATCAATATCAATCTATCTATATATTCTTCCAATAATTGTTTTTTTATTAAATATAATTATCTTACCTTTTGAAAAATTGATAAACAACTACTATTTTAATGACGCTATTAAGAAAATAGAGAAGTTAAATCCATTTATCATTGCTATAACAGGTAGTTATGGAAAAACAAGTACAAAATTTTTTATTAATCAGATGCTTAAGAAAAAACTTAATACCTTTATGACTCCAGAAAGTTATAACACAGCAATGGGATTAACAAAAGTGATAAGAAATGATTTAAAAGAGGATGATAAAATATTTATTGTTGAACTTGCAGAAAATGAGGTTGGCGGTTTTAAAAGATTGTTAAAATTAATAAAACCAAATATCTCTGTTGTTACATCAGTTGGAATTCAACATCTTGAAGAGTTTGGTAAAGAAGAAAAAATATATAAAGAGATAGATTATTTTATCAACTACTCAATTAATTATAAAAATTGTGAGTTGATTGTGTTGAACGGTGATAATGATTTTTTATCAAAATATTCTGATGAAAAAATTAAGAAATGTTCTATTGAAAAAGAGTTAGATTTTTATGGAAAAATAATTGAAACAAACTTATCTGGTTCAAAATTTAAACTTTTTTATAAAAATGAAGAGATTTTTTGTGAAACAAAAATAATTGGAAAGGAAAATTTAAGAAATATATTAATTGCATCCTTTGTTGCTTATAATATGGGGCTTTCTTTAAATGAAATTTCAGAGTTTATAAAAAATCTTGAGCCACCTCCACACAGATTGAATGTTATAGATAGAGGAAATATTTTAGTAATTGATGATGCTTACAACTCAAATCCAATTGGGGCAAGAATGGCGATAGATTTATTATCAAAATACAATAAAGGAAGAAAAATCATAATAACACCTGGTTTTATAGATTTAGGAAAAAAAGAGTTTGAAGAAAATAAAAAACTTGGAGAATATATGATAGATAAAGTTGACTATGTTTTTCTTGTTGGAGGTAAAAGAACTAAACCAATATATGAGGGATTAATTGAAAAAAAATTTAAAAAAGAAAATATTTTTACTTTTAAAAATTTTTATGAGGCAAATGAGTTCTTAAAAAAATTTTTAAAACCTTTTGATGCAATACTTTTTGAAAATGATTTACCTGAAATTTTTGAAGAAATTTAAAAAAGTGATATAATATTTTTGGAGGTCAAAGAGTTATGCTCTTTGAAAATTTTATAAACCTTAAAAATTTTAAGAAGGAGGTAAAAAAATGACTGCTTTAATAGCATTATTTGGGGCAGCATTTTATTAATTTTTCTATTTTGTTTATGGTAAAAGGTTAGAAAAAGAAGTAGTGAAAGCAGACCCAAATAGACCTACGCCAGCAGTTAAACTAAGAGACAATGTTGACTATGTACCTGCAAAACCATTTGTTTTGTATGGACACCACTTCGCTTCAATTGCTGGTGCAGGTCCAATAACTGGTCCTGCTATTGCTATGGCATGGGGTTGGCTACCTGGACTTTTATGGGTTTGGCTTGGTAATCTTTTTATTGGAAGTGTACATGATTACCTTGCTTTAATGGCTTCTGTTAGATATGATGGAAAATCAATTCAATGGGTCTCAGGAAAATTGATGTCAGCAAGGACAAAATACACATTTGAAATTTTTATCTACTTTACTCTTCTATTAATAATAGCTGCTTTTATGGGTGTATTTACAGGACTCGCAACAACAAATGCATCGATAGGAACAGCATCAATTTTATTTATCTTTGTTGCATTAATCGAAGGAGTTCTTCTTTATAGGACAAAACTTTCATTTTCAGTTGCTTCAATAATTGGTATTATACTATTAGTGCTTAGCATATATATTGGTTATGCCTTTCCTTTTATCAAAATAACAAATGCACACACTTGGTATATTGTTTTAGCAATTTATTCAGTTTTTGCATCGTCACTTCCAGTCTGGATACTTTTACAACCAAGAGATTATCTTAATGCTTATATTTTATGGGTTGGATTAATATTGGGTCTTGTTGCTGCAGTTTTTGCATTTAGAGGGTTTAACTGGCCAACATTTACAATATTTAGTGCAGTAACAGTAGGAGGAAAACCATCACCATTCTGGCCTACAGTTCCACTTGTTATTGCTTGTGGTGCTTTATCTGGTTTCCACTCTCTTGTTGCAACAGGTACAACTTCAAAACAACTTGATAGTGAGTTATCAGGTCTTTTTATAGGTTATGGTAGTATGTTTACTGAAGGTTTCTTAGCAACCTTAGTAATCACATCAATTGCAGCATTTGGTATGCAAGTTTTCCAAGGCGCTGCTGATGCATTAGCTAAAAATAACTTTGATTTAAATCTTTTAATGACAGATAAAACATATCTTGCGAATAAATATGCTGGAGCGTCAAATAGTGTAGGAGGTGCTGTTGGTATATTTACAAAATCATTTGGTAAAATGACAACAGCAGTTGGATTACCAGAAAATATTGGTACAACTTTTGCTGGATTGTGGGTATCAGCATTTGTATTAACAACTCTTGATACAGCAGTAAGACTTGCAAGATACGCTTGGAGTGAAATTTGGGAGCCTGTTAAAAGGGTTAGTGAAGGATTTTATAAGTTTATTGCTAATCAATGGGTAGCTTCAATAATTGCTGATGTTTTAGCTCTTCTTCTAATCTGGTGGGGTAGTTATAACATTATTTGGCCAGGATTTGCTGGTGCAAACCAATTACTCGCAGCAATTGCAATGATAACTGCAGCAATATGGGTTAAAAGAGTCCAAAAAGCAAAACCTGCTTGGCAAATGGCAGTTCTTATTCCTGCTCTATTCTTATGGATAACTGTTACAATAGGATTAATATGGTATCTATTTGTTGTTGTTCCATCCATTGCAGTTGCATTAAACAAATATATGCTTGGAGGATTTACAGTAATAATGCTAATTCTAAACTTCATACTTGTTGCTGATTTCTTAAGTGGATGGAGAAAAGGTCCATTACCTGAGACCGAGACTAAATAAAAATTTATGAAAAAACTCTTTGACCTCTTAAAAAAAATATTCAAAGGATTAGATATGGGTTTAAGGGAGGTTTCGACCTCCCTTATTGAAAAAGAGTTAGAAGAAACAGAAAATATTTTTGCTCTGCTTACAATGGGAAGTTTTGCGGGAATCCCATCACCACCAACTGGTATTATTTTAAGAATTTTGCCTTATATGAAAAGAGAAGTATATGTAATGATAGCAAGAAGCAAAAACCTTGATGATAATCTTGCTGAAATAGCAGGAATATTTAGTATAGAATAAAGATATTTTAATGGATATTTATTTTTTTCTTGGAAAAGGGGGGACAGGGAAAACAACAGTATCAGCAAGTTTTAGCGTTGGTTTATCATATTATAATAAAAATAAAAATTTTTTGATTGCATCTCTTGACCCTGCCCATAATCTTGGAGATGCTTTTAATATTGAACTATCAAATAAAATAAAAAAATTGACAGAAAATCTATCTGCTGTTGAGGTTGATTTAGAAAAAATGATTAAGGAATACTTAAATGATCTTTCAAAAAATTTAAAAAATACATATAAATATCTTACAAGTTTCAATCTTGAAAGATATTTTGATGTTTTAAGATATTCTCCTGGAATAGAAGAAAATGCTGTTCTTGAATCAATTAAAAAATTTTTAAATATGAATGAATTCGATGCTTTAATATTTGATACACCACCAACTGGTATAACGACAAGAGTTCTTGCACTACCAAAATTAACTTTGATGTGGACAAAAAGATTGATGGATATAAGAAGAAAAATACTTGATAGAAGAAAAATGGTTGAAAATGTCAAAGGAAAAACTGAAGCTATCATAGAAGACGAAGTTATAACTTTAACAGCAGATGAAAAAGAAGATCAAATAATGATAGAACTTGTAAGTTATAGTAAAGAGATGGAAGATTTAATGAAACTTTTTCAATCAGATTTAACAAAAATAAATATAGTAACTATGCCTGAAGATTTGGCTCTTTTTGAAACAAAGAGGATTATTGAATTATTGAATAAGTTTAAAATAAAAGTGAATAAGATTTATTTAAATAAATATTTGATTTTTGATAATCCTCCTGAAGTTATTAAAGGAAAAATTATTGAACAGGATAGAGTGATTGAAAAGATGAGAGAGGAAATAAAAAATATCAATATTAAAGATATTCCATTGCTTTCACAATCACCAAGAGGTATTGAAGATTTACTTAAATTTTATGATAATTATATATTAGAATGAAAACATCAGGTGATGAAGATTTAATAAAAAGGATTAAAAAAATTTTATCAAAAATTCAAGAGCCAACAACTGGTCTTGATTTAATAACTGGTGATTTTATTCAGGAGATTGAAATTGATTTTACAAGAATAATTATAAGATTAAAAAGGTTATATCCAGAATATTTTTCGCCAAGTTATATTTTTATTTCAACTTATCTTATGAACTCTCTTGCAAAAAAAATTGTCGATTTATTAAATCAAGAAGGTTTCACAGAAGTAATAGTTTTAAGCGGAAAGGAAGATTTTTAAATGTCACAAGGAGAAATAATTTTAATTATCCTCATTATTGGAGGAGTTGTATCTTTACAATTTTTTCAAGGTAGAAAGTTAAATATAACTTTAATGAGATACTATATAAGAGGATTTGAAAATAATTTAAAACCAAAAGATCAATTATATACCTGGATAGGTGGATATGTTGGTTTTAAAGTTCAATATGAAATAGATGATGAGTTCATAAAACAGATAGAGATGTCTTTGACTCTACTTCCAAGACAAAGTTTATTGTATTTACCAATATCTTTAATTACAAGAAGACATGATAGATTGTATGTAATAATAAGATTGAAGCAGAAATTGGGTTATGATGCTCATATAATCAAAACAAATTTTTATTTTCCTGGACCTCCATTAGAAGACATAAATACATATAAAAAAGAGATTGTAAACTATGATAATAATAAATTTTATATTTTTTATAAAAATAAAGATGATATAGGGAATCTTGAAAAATTAGTAAAAAGAACAATGGATTTTAAAAAAATAAAACATATTGGATATACAAGAGAAACAAATGTATTGTTTTTACTTTTAAAACCAGATCCAAATAAAACTCCAACAGATTTAAAAAAAATTGTAAATAATTTACAAGCAATTGTAAATTATTATTAATTCAAAATAATTTTTGTTATAATTTAACTTAATGACAGGAGGTCATATATGAATGATTATAGTTATATTGGTAAGAATGTAAAAAGGCCTGATGCAGTAAATAAAGTTATTGGTAAGGCAGTTTTTCTTGATGATATCAAAATTCCAAATATGTTATATGCAGAAATTTTAACTCCTCCTTATGCTCATGCTAAGATTTTATCTATTGATACATCTGAAGCAGAAAAAATGGAAGGAGTTGTAAAGGTTGTTACTGGAAAAAATTGTAAATTTACATATGGTGATTGTATAAAAGATAGATATCCTATGGCTGTGGATAAGGTTAGATATATAGGAGAACCTGTTGCTGCAGTTATAGCTGATACACCTCATAATGCAAAACAAGCAGTAAAAAAGATTAAAGTGGAATATGAAAATTTACCTGTTTATATAGATGCACTTGATTCACTAAAAGATGACGCAGTTTTGATTCATGAAAAAAATGGAGAATATTGGCATTTACCGTCATACAAACCAATACCAAATACAAATATTGCAAATTATTATGTTTTAAAAAAAGGAGATTTTAATGAAGCTTTAAAAGAGGCAGAGGTTGTTGTTGAAGGTGAATTTAATACCAAATTTGGTTCATCAAGTGCAATAGAACCTCATGGAACCATTGCTTGGTTTCATGAAGATAATACAATTGAAATATGGTCTTCTTCAATTTGTCCAGCAATAATACAGGATGATATTGCAAGAACATATGGAGTCCCTGCAAGTAATGTTAGAGTTCATATTCCAGAAATTGGTGGATGTTTTGGATACAAATCTGATGTCACAATAGAACAGACAGTTGCTTATATTGCAAGTCATATGAAAGGATATCCAGTAAAATGGGTTGCAAGTAGAAAAGAAGATTACACGAGTTCACTCATTGGACATGGTGCAAGAATAAAAATGAAAATAGGTGCAAAAAAAGATGGCCAATTAGTGTTTATTCAATCAAAGGTTTATCATTCAACAGGTGCATACGCAGATACTGGTGTCAATATAACTATGGCAGCTACACATACAGTAGGTGTTTATGAATTTCCATATGTTTTGTGTGAAGGATATACAGTTTATACAAACACTCCTCCTGTTGGAGCATTTAGAGGTTATGGATATCAATATGCACATTTAGCAGTTGAAAGACTTATGGATATTTTGGCAAGAAAATTAGGAATGGATAAATTTGAACTGAGAGAGAAAAATTATCTTAAAAAAGATAAAAAATTTGCTACTGGTGAAGTTGTAAATGAAGATTATGGAGATATAAAAAAATGTTCTGATGCAATCAAAAATATAATTTTTGAAAAAGAGAAACCAAAAGAGGATGAAAATTATTTTTATGGAAGAGGTTTTGTGGCAGTAGTAAAAGCTCCAAAAGGTGCTTCAAATTCATCCAAAGGTTGTTATGTTAAATTTAACGGAGATGGAAGTGTATCAGTTAATATGGGTGGTGCAGAAGTTGGACAGGGTTTAAGAACAGTAATCCAACAAATTGCAGCAGAAACATTAAAAATTGATATAGAAAAAATTCATGTCTACACAGAAATTGATACTCAATATTCTCCTTGGGAATGGCAAACGATTGGCTCTATGTTTACAGTTCAAGGTGGAAGAGCATTGATAAGAGCATGTGAAAAAGCAATTGATAAACTTTTAGAAAATGCTTCACTTGCTCTTAGAGTTGATAAAGATATGCTTGAGTATGATGGCGAAAAAATATTTTTGAAACATAATCCAGATACATTTGTAAAAGTTGTTGATCTTGTTAGAGGTTATATGCATGAAGATGGAGTAACTGTTGGGGAAGTTGTTCAAGCAACCAGTGATGCAAGACTTCCAAGATATTCAAATCCCGATCCA
>Ga0116188_1003526_pt1 | contig 11420 bp, 14 predicted proteins | sample AD_JPNTR2_MetaG_FD_89807 | JGI IMG/M metagenome (GOLD analysis project Ga0116188, IMG submission 89807) | Active sludge microbial communities of municipal wastewater-treating anaerobic digesters from Japan - AD_JPNTR2_MetaG | ecosystem: Engineered > Bioreactor > Anaerobic > Digestate | place...
TAAATCTTGAATAATTTTTTCGTCGTATTTATTTTGCTCTTCTTCGTCTTTGCTGTTTTCTTTTTCTGACTTCTTAAAGTCGATTTCGTTGGTTCTTAAATCTTCTTCACTGTTTTTGTTATCTTTTTCTTCCTTTTCTTTCTTACTTAATTCAAAACTCTTTCTCTTAGTATTAATGATATTTGTTCCAAGCTTTACCAAATTATTGTTATGAATATTTTCGATACTAATGTTAATAGAATTTAAGATTTTTTGAGCTTCATATGGAGTTATTATTTTATATACGTTAGCTATTGTTTTTTTCTGAGCTATAGTGGCAATTGTTGAAATAGACTGTAGTATGTCTTGGATTTCTTTCTCTGTTGTTTCTATTTTTTCTCCTTTATTGTATTTCTGTTTTAGTTCTTCCATAGCATCATAATATGGATTTCCTTTCTTTAAAACAGCATTTAATACTTCTTTAGCTTTTATTTGATTGTTTTTATCTGTTTCGAACATTCTTGTTTTTGGGATGTCATAATTCCATTCTGATTCAAAGAGTAGGTCATTTTTTTCAATATATTCTTTATATGTTTTCATTAATAAACTCCAGACGTTTAAGTTTAGTTTTATCTTTACATTTTTTTGACAAAATAAAAAAAATTTTATATTATTTAATAAAATTATATTATTTAAGGGGAAAAAATGAGTTTTGTCCAGCTTCATCTTCATACACATATAGGTTCTCAACTTGATGGCATTGGTGACCCTTTTGAATATGTAAAATTAGCAAAAGAAAAAGGACATCCAGCTTTAGCTGTTACAGACCATGGAAAAATGAATGCTTTTTTTAAGCATCAACAGGCTTGTTTAAATGAAGGAATAAAGCCTATTTTTGGTGTAGAAGCATATGTAGAGTTTGAACTTGAAAGATTTGATGAAAATAAAAAACGAATTAGAAATGAAAATATGCATCTTATTATTTTAGCAAAAAATTCCGTTGGATATAAAAATTTGTTAAAGTTAAATTATTTAAGCATGTCTGATGACAAACATTTCTATTATAGAAATCATATCTTAATTAAAGAAATTATTGAAAACAAAGAAGGTTTAATTATAGGTAGTGGTTGTGGGAACTCTCCATTTAATAAATTGTTTAGAAAAGGAGAGAAAGAAAAAGCAGAAAAACTGTATAAACTTTTCGTTGATGAATTCGGTGATGATTTTTATACAGAACTACATTTATCAGAATTAATAAACGATGATTATAACCAAATAGAAATCAATAAATTTCAAATAGAGATGGCAAAAAAATATAATAGAACTATTGTTATTGCAGGAGATGTACATTACGATTTGCCAGGGAAAGATGAATTACAAACAATAGCTATTGCAATACGTAATAAAGATGATATTAATAACATTTCTTTTGAGCTTGAAAGTAAAAATCTTTATTATCACGATATTGAAGATTATAAAAAGTTCAATAAACAATGGGGATATGGTTACACAGATAAAGAAATAGAAGAATGGTGCAATAATACACTTAAAATAGCCGATAAAATAGATTTTCTGATTCCAGAAAGAACCAGAATGATTTTACCAGCAATTAGTGAAGATGATGATGAATTATTGATAGCTAAAGCAAAAGATGGTTTAGCAAAAAAAATGGGGTGTGATAGTTTTGACAAGTGTCCTGATGAATATAAAACAAGACTCTTGAATGAAATAAAAGTCATAATAAGAAAAGGAATGTCTAGTTATATAATGGTTCTTGATGATATTTTTGATTTTGCTAAGAAGAATAATATCATGAGAGGGCCAGCAAGAGGATGTTTTACTCCAAATAATAAAGTGTTAATGTCAGATGGTTCATATAAATTGATTAGTGAAATTGAACAATCTAAAGATTACGTTGTCTCTGGCTTTGGGAATTCAAAACTTTGTTTGTTTAAGTTTGAATATGACATAGACGAGGATATAGTAGCTGTAAAAATAGAAGATGGAACAGTTATAGAATGTACTATGGACCATAAGGTTTTAACAAACAAAGGCTGGGTTGAAGCAATAAAATTAAAAAAAGGTGATATTATCGAAAAAGTTAAAAATTTTAATAATAAAAATAAAGTTGTTGATGTAACAAAAAAACATTATAAAGGTAAAGTATATGACCTTTCTGTAGATATTGACTTTACATATACAATCAGCGATTATATAGTTCATAACTCTGGAGGAGGTTCATTACTTTTATATTCATTAGGAATTACAACAATTGACCCATTAAAATATGGATTGATTTTTGAGCGTTTTCTTTCTTCAGAAAGAAGTCCTGATGTAACATATGATTGGTTAGGAGAGGTTGATGATTAAGACTATTTCCTTAATTGGATTTAATGCAAGTGGTAAAGACACTTTATTAAAACAAATATTGTCAATCCATAAAGATTTTCATAAAATAATAAATCATACAACAAGACCTAAACGAGAAAACGAAATAGATGGAATTGATTATTTTTTTATAACAAAAGATGAGTTTATAAATGCCATTAATAATAAAGAATTTATAGAATATAGAACTTATAATACGTTATTAAACAATGTTCCAGATGTATGGTATTATGGAGTCAAAAAAGATAGCATTAAAGAAGAAAAAATAAACATAATTGCTTCTGATATAAAGAGCTATTTAAAATTTAAAGAATTATATGGTGATGATAGTGTTGGAATTTATTTGCATTGTGAACCAGAAGAAAGAAGAAGAAGAGCAAAACTAAGAGGTGATTATGACGAATTTGAATTTAATAGAAGGTTATTAGACGATGAAAATATTTATAACAGCGGGTTGATTGAAAAAAATGTTGATTATATAATAGAGTCTGGAAATTTAATGCAAAATCTTTTAGAATTTGAATATATTTTGAATGAATTGATGAAAAATAATTAACTGAGGTTTGTTGTATGGTTTGGATTATCATTACTATAATTTTTATACTAATGTTTTATATTATTTTTTTATTTAAAGAAAAAGAAGGGAATAGCATAAGTCTTAATGAAAAAATTGCTATTTACGCTACAGTAATTGTATTTTTTATTTCTGTTGCTCTGATATCAACATATGTATCTTATGACAGATTTAAAGATAAACCAGAAAATTATATTTTTTTAAAAAGAAGTGAATATTATCTTTTAGATAAAACAGCAATTTCTATATTTGAAGAGAATTCAAATGTCCATAAAGTTGTTGTTTTTAATAAAAAAGATGATAATGAAATATATATTTTTGAATTAGAAAAAATTCCTATAAAAATTGAAAATGAAAAAGGTTCACAAAAATTAATTATTGAGCGATATATGTTTGATAGAAATAAGTTTATAAATAACAAATTTATTCTTGGCTATCTTATTCCAAATAGAAAATTAATAAAAGTTTTTGTAGTAGTAAAATAGTATAAAATAAGGAGAATGAAAATAATGTTTAAAGAAATTGAAAACGCTTTAACTGAAATAAATTCAACAAATTCAAATAATGAAAAAATGAATATTCTTAAAAAATATGATTTTCTAAAAAAGGTTTTAGATTATACGTATAATCAATTTAGACAATATTATATAACATCAGAAACATTAAAAAAATGGGATAGTGAAGCTAAAAAAACTGATGTTATAGATTTAGACAATCTAAAAGAAGAAGATATTTTTATATTATTGGATAATCTAAATTCAAGAAATATAAGTGGACATTTAGCTCTTTCTATAATGAAACGTTTTGTTAGTAATTTTAAAGAACATGAAGATTTAATATATAATATAATCGATAGAAATTTAAAAATAAGAATGAATTCTGCATCAATTAACAAAGTATTCAAAAATCTCATTCCAGAATTCAAGGTACAGCTTGCAGAAAATTACGAAAAAGATAAAGATATTAATTTTGAAAAGGAGGATTGGTATTGTTCAAGAAAACTTGATGGCGTTAGATGTATAACAATATATAAAGATGGAGTATTAAGATTTTTCTCAAGAACTGGTAATGAATTTTTTGTATTAGATAATGTTAAAAAAGCTATTTATAATGAAATTATCAATACAAAATTTATAGAAGGAGATTTTGTCCTTGACGGAGAAATTTGTATAGTTGACCAAAATGATAATGAAAATTTCGCAGATATTATAAAAGAGATAAGAAAGAAAAATCATACAATTAAAAACCCAAGATATAAAATATTTGACATTCTTACTGTCGAAGACTTCATATCTAAAGAAGGTAAAGAAATATTTAGTAAACGATATGAAAAATATAAAAACATACAATCCCCATCTAAAATATTAGACCCAGTTGAACAGATTAAAATTAAAGACAAAGAACATTTAATGGAAATGTTAAAATATGCTAATGAGCATGGCTGGGAAGGTTTGATGATTAGAAAAGATGTTCCATATAAAGGAAAACGTTCAAAAGATTTACAAAAAGTTAAAACATTTAACGATGGTGATTATAAAGTATTAGATGTAGAGTTTGGAAAATTTAGAATAATTGACCAAACAACAAAACTTGAGATTGAAGAAGAAATGCTATCAAATGTTATTATTGAACATAAAGGAAATAAAGTTTCTGTAGGTTCTGGTTTTTCAATAGATGAACGCAGATATTATTATAAAAACCCTAAAGAAATAATTGGTAAAAAAATATGTGTAAAATATTTTGAAGAAACCATTGACCAAAACGGAAATTATTCTTTAAGGTTTCCAATATTTAAAGCAATTTATGGTGTAAAAAGAGAAATATAAAATATAGGAGGCATTTTTTAAGTGAAGATTACTATTTCTAGCTCAAAAAAAATAACGTTAACCAACAAACCGTTTGAGCCAATTCAAGTTGAGACTTCTATAATTATTGAGAATGAAGTTGATGAAGATTGGGATGATTATGAAGCTATGCAAAATAAATTATCTAACTTGTTAGATAAGGATTTAGAGAAAAAAGCTAAAGAAACGTTTGTTGTTCAAGAAAAAGTAAGAAATGAAATTAAAAACCTTAAAGTAGTATAATAAAAAAGAAAATCTAGCTATATACGTATATAGCTAGACTTTTGACAAATATAAAATTATTATTATATTATTACTATAAATAATATAAAGAGGGTTCATAATGAACTTTGAAACATTAAAACAAAAATGTGAGACGTCTGACCGATTTAAAACTTTAAATGAAAAGCAATTAAAACAATATAAAAAAGAAATATTTAGAGCATTTATTGCTTATGAAAATAAAATAGATGTTTATGATAAACTAGAAAAGAATAAGGAAAAAATTCAAAGTCAATATGTATTACCTTATTTGTTAGGTTTTACCGATAAAATAACCGACGGAGAACTTAAGTTAATACAAGTTAAAAAAGGTTCATCTGGTGGTATTGATATTGATACTGACTGGCAAGGTGATGGTAGAGAAAAAATATATAATTATCTTTTAAGTAAATATTCAAAAGAACAAATTTTACATGTTGGAACTTTTTCCGAACTTGGACCAGCTTCAGCAGCAAAAGATTTATTAAGAGTATATGGAATTGATTTTTCGCAAAGTAATAATTTTACAAAAGTATTAGAAAAAGAGCTTTCATGGGAAGAAAATCTTAAAAATATTGAAAAAAACTTTACTGTTCAATGGAAATTTTATCTTAGTAATAAAAAAATACTTGACCTAGTTCCATATTTTATAAACAAAGTAAGACAGTCTGGCAAACATGCTGGCGGTATAGTAATACTTCCTAAACCAGTGTATAATTATATACCGGTTGATAGAGTAAATGGTGAAATTGTAACAGCATTTCCAGAGAGTGGACAAGAGCAGGTTTTGGATGAACTTGGAATAGTAAAATATGATATACTTGGTATTTCAATTCTTGATGTTATCAGCAATGCGATTGATATGATTGATGAAGAGCTTTATTTAATTGAAGATGACGATGGACTAATTAAAATAGTTGGAGAAAGTTATATTGATGAGCACATCAAACAATTTTAATTATATTGACAATAAATAAATTTTGTTTTATAATAAGTTATATTTGATACTTTATAAAAAGGGTAAAAATGGAAAACTTAATTCTTAATTCATCAAAAATTAATAAAATATCTATTTATAATAATAAAACAAACGTTAAGCTAGATTTTAATATAGAAGATATTTTAAAAATAGACTTAAATTATATTTCAAATTCTATATTACAAATTAGAGTAGTTTTGAAAAATAATGGTTTTCATTCTGTTTATTTTTACGGGAAAGACAAAGTTGAAAATATAATAAATAATTTAACCAAAGATTTACAAAATATTTTAAACATAAATCACGGACAGCAATAAACGAGGTTAAAAAATGGGTATAAAAAACGAAGAAGTAATGGAATTAATTGTTAATAAATTTAAAAATATGGAAGCTCATTTTAATATTATTGAAGAAGAACTTGCGAAAGACGATTCGGAATTTAATAGAGGAAAAGTAGCTATATCTTTTGGAAAAATTAGTAAAATGTATGAAGATATAGCTTATCTTATGGGAATTTTTGATGGAAATCCAAAATATGAAGGAAGATAATATGAATAACGCCTTAAGTCAAGAAGATATTAGAAAAATTTATGAAGAAATAAAAAACGACGAAAAAACTTACAAAAAGAAACCGCTAAAATTAAAATATAGGATAGCAAAGAAAAACGAAAAAATAATCACTGTTATTAACGGCGTAAAAGAAACAGAAAATACGGCTAATGAAGGAAGTTATATTATTAGCGGGGTTGAATGTGAAGAATATGTTTTATCGCAAGATGTTGTAAGCGACAGATATGATATTATTGACGATGAATATTTATCAACAAAAGAAATAAAAATCAAAGCTAAGGTTTATTCAGGCGAAGATTTAATATTTAAGGCTTCTTGGAATGAAAATATGATTCTCAGAGATGGAGATTTTTTAGTAAAAAACAAAAACGAGTTTTATAGAATTGATAAAAATGTTTTTTTTAAGTTATACGAGGCTGTATGTTGAACATAGACAAAGATAAACTTAATTATTATTATAACGTTGGCAATTACAATTCTTTTTTTAAAGAAGCCGAAAAAATAACTGATTTTCTTTTAACAAGAAATTATAAAATCTTAGATAAAGAAAAAAAAGAAGATATAACACAAGAATGTATGTTAAATCTTTGGAAAAAAATTAAACAAGGTAAGGTAGATGGTTCAAAAAACTTAATGAGTTTTGTTTGGCAAAATTCATCATACAGAATTTTAGAAATCTTTAGAAAAGAAAATAACAGAAATAAAATTGCTAGAATGGTTTCTTACGAAGACTATATTGTTAACAATGAAGATATTATTGCATAACAATAATTATACATTCACATTTAAAAAAGTACAAAAAAATATTTTACCTTTTTATAATATAAAAGAGGGATAGATGAAGATACTTAAAAAAGTAACTAAAGATGACTTAAAAGAATTTATATATAATATTGACATTAAAGATGAAAATATTTATAAAGAAGCAAACAATCCATATATGCTTGGTATTTTTCAATTAACGGCTGGAACAGCTAAAACAATGGTTGAAAAAATAAAACCTTCTAATTTTGATGAATTAAATGCCTGTAATGCTTTTGCAAGACCAGGAACTATGGATTTTGTAGAACAATATATAAAAAATAGAACCAATAAAAAATCTCCTTATCCTAAAATTGTAGCCGATATATTACAAGAGACAAATTCAATAATTCTTTATCAAGAGCAAGTTATGTCAGTTTTTAATATAATTGGTGGATTCACAATGGAAGAAACTAATTATATTCGTGGTTTAATGAAAAAACTTAGTAAGCTTGAAAAAAACAAAGAAGATTTGGAGGCTTGGGATAAAGTTATTGAAAAATTTCAGCAAGGGGCATTAACTAAAAATATATCGGCGAAAGATGCAAAGATGATAGCAGAAGACCTTCTTAAAATGTCTTCTTACAATTTTAATAAATCACATTCAACTGCATATACATACATAGCTGTTATAACTTTATATTTATCATATTATTTTAGAAAATATTTTTATTCATCTGTTCTTCATTATGAAGTAGAGAGAGATAAATATCTACTTGAAAGATTGCAAGATGTTAAGAGACAAGGTTTTAAAATTCTTCCACCGGATATAAATAAAAGTAGTAGATTTATAGCTCCGGTAAAAGACTCTAAAAATGAATTGATATTTGGACTTGAGGATATTAAATATGTAGGAGAAAATCCAGTAAGTATAATTATTAAAAATAGGCCATATACAAGTTTTATTGATTTTTATATTAAAACACAAGGTAATAGAATTACATCAAAAACAATCAAAGCATTAATAGGAATTGGCGCTTTTGATAGTTTGCATGAAAATAGAAAGAAGTTAATGCTTAAAGCAGATAAGTTTTTTGAACTAAAAAAATCAATAAAAGTAGAAGAAAAGTTAAGATTTTTATGGAATAATATAGAAAAACAGATTGATGTTTTAACCGAACTTGAAGTTACTCAAGACGATTTGAGAGAATATGAAAAAGAATACTTAGGATTTAACTTTTTCATAACTCCATTTTCAACTGAATTTCTTGAAAAAATATATATCTTAAAAAAGAAAGGTCTTGTTGAATTAAACTTTGAAGATGTTAGAGAAAGCTCAGCAAAAGTTCCAGTTATAGTTAATGCAATTAAAGTGTTTAACGATAAAAACGGAAATGAAATGGCTTTTATTGAAATTGAGGATAGTGTTGGTGAAAAAATTAAAATACCTATTTTTGCCAGTTATTGGAAATATGTAAAAGATTATTTTGTTGCTGGAAAAGTCCATCTTATTAATTTGTATAAAAAAATAGATGAAAACAATGAAGAAAGTATTATGTTTGGGAAAAAGGGATTCCCAAAAGCAGCAGAAATAGAAAGATTTGTCAAAAGGCTGGACAATCTTTAATACATTAAAAAGTAAGTATTTTAATTTAATTATAGCGTGGATAAAACCACGCTATTTTTTATATATATTCAGTAAAGTTAATAGTAATAATAATTAACAATACTTGGAGAATATATGAAAATAGAATATTTTTTAAACGAAGAATTTAGAGCTGGTGGGAAAGATGCTGAATTAGAATTTATTAAATTATTAGATGGAAAAGCTAAACTTATAAATACAAAAACAAAAGTAACATATAAGTTTGATTTTGGTAGTGGTTTTGAAAAAATGACACAAAATCAAGTTCTTGAAAAATTGATAGAAGAAAAAACAAAAATTGATGTTAAAAGAGTAAAAGTACAAATAGATATTACAGATACAAATTTATATAAATGCGACTTAATTGCAACTGGTGATGTTGAAAGAGTAGATGGTGATAGAACTAAATGGTTTGGAGTTGAAAAAATAAACGAAGGAGATAAGATAGAGGTAAAAAAAGAAACGTATTACACAAAAGCTTTTTATGCAGAAACGTTTAAATTTGCAAGTGCAAAAACGATGGATAAATATCTTAGTGCACAAGATGCGGTAAAAGAAAATTTTGATAAAATAACAGATGAAATTATTAGACAACTAGATGGATTTATTAGAGCTAAAACAATATTTTTGTCAAACCCCAAAAAGAGATTTAGCAATGTTTACTTCCCTTATTTGTTAGCGATAAAAAAAGGAGATTTTTGGGGAGTGAAGAAGTGGGAAGAATATGAATTTTGGAGAGATTTAAAAATTAAAAAAATTTATTACGGCAAAGACGCAAAAGGCATTGGAGTGCCAAGAATATTATTTACTTTTAATGAAGATGATAATAGTATTAACAAACGCCCTAGTATATTAAAAATTCTTAATGAATTTAATGTAGTAGGAACTTCTGCTATTAAAGATGATGATAAAATAAAAACAGATAAAAACACAGCAGATGAAAGAACAAGTAAATTAAAATTAGCAAAAAATACTGATGATAGTAAAATTATTCCAATGAATACGTTGGAATTTACTATAAAAATACCTTTTGAGGTTATTTTTGAAAGAGAATAATTATGTTTAAGTTAAATACGCCTATTAAGACAACAAATAACGAAACAGTTATTCCCATATTAGTTGATGGAACAACTGTTTATGTTATAGATAAAAATAAAAAACAAAAAATATTAAATATATCTGAATTAAGAATAGTAGAAAAAAATAAAAAAGAGCATGTAGGCGATATAAAAGTAATACAACCTAAAAAAATAGAAAATAATTCTTCTTTAAATAAAATAAATGTCGAAGGCAGTTATTTTGGTGGAGTTTATGAAGAAGGTAACAAGAGTAATATTACTGGTTTACCTAAAAATGAAGATTTGTCAAGTATAAATATTGAAAAGGGATTTGAGCCATTAAGAGTTGAAGTAAATTCTAATAAAAATAGTTTTAATTTGAATAATATTTTTTATTATTCAAATCTTAATATTGGAAAAATTAAAGTCTTTGGCAATTATTTATATAATTTAAATTTTGCTTATAATGTTAATAAAAAAACAATAAGTTTATTTGGCACAAGTAAAGTGGAATGTGTACTTTTTGTAGATATTAATAGTGGTTTTGTATTACATGGTTCATCTTTTTATACACTAGATGTATTACAAGAAGATAAAAAAACGTTTTATGTAACAACAAATAATAATAAAGTTAAACTAAATGGTTTAATTATGGCAAATGAAATTGTTGAAATAAAAAAAATTGAATATGTTCCAAATATAGAGAAAAAAATCTCTATTTTAGGAAATGCTACTATAAATTATAGTAAAAAATATAAATACGTTATTCAGAATATCGATAAAATAAAATTATACGGAACGTTTATTGCAACATTTGAAGAAAATATATCGAAAAATATAGCAGACAGTTTTTATGGAGACTTATAATGGCTAAAATTATAGATGTTATAAATGAATTATCAAATATTGACGAACTTAAAAATCAAATGTTAAATATAGCCAAAACTACAGCAGAAATAAATGATTTGTTTAAAAAAAATCCAAATTTGCTTAATAGTTTAAAACAAATATCTAACATAAATAATTATGCTAATAATATTAATAATATAATCAAGAAGATTGAAGATGAACAAAAAAAATATGAGAAAAATAATAACAACACTATTACAAATAATACTAATAACGCCGTTAATAATAGTAACAATACTAATGTTGCTAGGAATATCAATAATCCTAATAATATCAATAGTGCTAATGACGATATTCAATATCGGAAAAATTTAAATGCAAACACAAATATAAAAATGAACGATAATAAAAATACTCAACAAAGAAGCGAAATGGCCAATGCTTTAAAAAGCTTTCAAAATAAATTAAATTCAAAAATAAATACTGGCAAATTAGGGCAAAAAGCAATTTTTATAAAAAAATAAATATTTGA
>Ga0116188_1003529_pt1 | contig 11417 bp, 15 predicted proteins | sample AD_JPNTR2_MetaG_FD_89807 | JGI IMG/M metagenome (GOLD analysis project Ga0116188, IMG submission 89807) | Active sludge microbial communities of municipal wastewater-treating anaerobic digesters from Japan - AD_JPNTR2_MetaG | ecosystem: Engineered > Bioreactor > Anaerobic > Digestate | place...
ATCCATGCCCACGATCGCCGCCACCACGCGCACGGCCTCCGAAAAGCTGAGGTTATCGGCGCGTTGTAGAAATTGAAACCCGTTCCCACCGCCGCAGCCCGCATGACAGTTCCATAGCCCGCTCTTCACGTTGAAGCTGAAAGAGGGGTTCCGATCGTCATGGAATGGGCAACATGCTTGCCATTCATCGCCGCGCCTCTGCACTTTCTTAAGGCGCGGTTCAAATACTTCCGGCCATCGTCCTTCCATGCGCCGGCAAAGTTCCTCCACGTCATACACGTAGATACTCCTCCCGCATCTGCCCTCGGTGTGGAGCAAAGATTAGAGGCACTTCCCCCATGTCGCCGAATCTGTTCTTCCTGACCACCAGCTTGACCGCACGATTGGGATATATCGCCGTGCCTTTCTTGTCCTCCACCAAAAACATGACCGTGTCACCCGTGTATTCTAGAGAGCTGGATTCGGCCAGGCTGAGGAATTGAGCTGTATTCTGGCCGGCGCGGTTTTGACTGCTGACGGCCAGAACGGGAATCCTCAAGGGGTTTGCGAGTTCATCCCTCAGTTCTCCAATCAGCTTCCCAATGTCGTGCCGAAACTCTCCGCCGCCCTGGTAGCGCCCGCCGGCCCACCTCTGGATGTAATCCACCACAACGAAGGCGCTTGAAGCTTCATGCCGTTCAATTGCCTGCATCGTCCTGGCCCTTAGTTGCGAAACAGTCATGGTGGCCGCACCTTCTATGAAGTATAGAGCCGATAACCTTTCGCCCCATTCGCGCCGCGCCTGCTCCAGCGCTGCAAGGTCACCACGGCCTTCAGCGAAGTCCTTCTGTTCCAGCTCTGCCGCTGCACACAATGCCTTAAGGGCCAGCCGTTCAGGGGTTTCGTCGAAGGTCAGAAACAGCGCAGGTATTCCACGAGCCGCCGCCTCCCGCGCCCATTGCAGGCACAGAGTTGTTTTACCTGCGCCGGGTTCCGCCGCAAGAACGTGGAGGCCTGTTTGCAGCCCGCCGGTTAGCTCATCCAGTTTCGGAATGCCTGTCTGAAGTCCGAGAGGTCGCCCTTCGGCGCGAGCCTCGGCTATCTCCTGAACATTAGACATTACCTCCGGCCAGAGATCCATGAAGCTTCTTGCTTCGCCCACGCGATCGCCCGCCGCGAGCCGCGCCGCCGCGAGAGCCGCTTCTGCCCGGCTTATAACCTCCGTTATGTCCTGGTTCTTAGAAAGTCCATTCATCAGGAGGTCCAATGCAACAGCCGCGAGCCGCCGCCGGTAAAGTTCCACCACCTGCCGCGCAGCCTCCCCGACATCCTCCACAGGGTCACCTTTCACCTGCGGAAATGGCCGGCGCTCTGTGGCCGCAGCCGCCATATCTCTAAATAGCGCCTGGCATTCTTTATCTGCGAACATTTCGGCCTTAAGCCCTGATATTTGAGCCTCTGCCCATGTCTCCGCGTTCAAAGCGGCCAGGAGGCCCACTTCTAGAGAAATCTCTGTGTTCGCCGCGATCGGCGAAAAGGTTCGTTCCGCCATTTCCTCGCCCCCGTTCGTTATGACAAAAAGAACAGTCTTGTCATATTTTTGGCTTGCTTGAAACTGACTGTATAATCCCTGCTAAAGCTGCATTTGAAGCCCGAAATTGCCTCTGGCGCTCTTTTTGTGGTTATCGCTATTTTGTAGAGGTTTTTACCCTTTCAAACATAGCTTGAGCTGGATAAAGAATAACACGCGCGCCTGGGCGTAAGCCCAGAGGCGCGCAGGAGTTTTACTAGTATACTAGTACGTTTTTGAGGTTCAGCGTTTCCCCAGCTAAACCCCTGTATTCATCATTGTATAGTCGCCGGTATCGGGGAATTGGTCGCCGGTATCGGGGAATTGGTCGCCGGTATCGGGGAATTTAGTCATATCATAAAACCCTATTCTAGCTGAGGTTATGGCCCGTTTGTGCCCGTTTTACCGATATGACAGTCTGTCATATTGCTTGTCATATTGCTTGTCATATTGAGCGAAGACGTTTTTGTTGTTTGTTATCCAGTTGGCGCCTGCCCTTTTCCACGTGGGAAATAAACGATTGCGTAACTCCTAGAAACTCTGCAAGCTCGCCCTGCGTCAGTCCTTGCTCTTCCCTCAGCCGTTTCACGTCATCGCCTGTTAGCGGTGCAGGCTTTGGCCTCGGTTTTGGAAGTTCCCTCTGGATGCGACATGCAGAAGCCACATCAGCCGGCATGATGAATGTGGTGCGACAATGTAGCCAGTCATTCCAGTAGCCTCGCGGCATCCGCCTTGCAGTCGCGCCGGCTCCGTCTCCTGTGATGGCCTCGTCTGCTGCGTCCATCTCTTCAGGCGTAGGCACCGGCCACAGCTCTTGCGGCCACTCTGAGAAGTCCAGTTCACAGCCATACCGCTGCATTGCTAGAATCGCATTATGCACCCGAAGCTGAACATCATACCTGCCCTGCTTCGTGGAAGGCATTGCATCCCCGCCGCATAGCTGGATAATGTCTGCGTTGCTCATTGTGACGGGTTTTCCACGCATGAAGCGGTTCCGAAAGGCAAGGTCGATAGTCAAGGGATGCGCCCAGGGACAGGAACGTCTGTCCAACGATTCAAACTGTTCAGGCGAGATCCAGCCGAATTGCCGAAGGCTTGAAGGCCCGTCCAGGAAGGCTTCAGCCCATAGCCCTTCCCGGCCCACCAGTTGCCATGTCTGATACTTAGGAACGTGCGGCCCTCCGAAGTCCCAATACATCTGTCCGCACTCGCGCACTGTGATATTCCACAGTTCGTGCGGTCGCATGTGCGTGAAGTTGAATACTGCTTTGTCGCCTTTTATGTGCACAGGTTCCAGCACAATGCGTTGGACGTTGATGCTGCGTAACGCGGTAATATGTTCTAGCGCGCGCCTGTCCTGCTCTGAGCGGCTAATAGCGGGAATGCCTAACGCCCTTATAACTTGCTCGCGGTCGATGACGAAGGCCCGCCCATAGTCGGCTTTGTCTGTTCGCCATCTGTCGCTTGCATACGCGCAGAGCATCATATGGAGCCACGCGGTGTCAATCCCGAAGGAGTCACATACCTGCCACGCCATCTCCGGCGCTACAATCTGCGCCGGTTCGTCATCTGTGGAGGGAACGATGATGGTGTAGTAGGTTCTCCCCTTGAGGTTCCCACCGTCCGTTCGATGGACGTATACAGGTCGCCCGTAATCGTCTTCCGTCCACTGCTCGCGCGGCGCGAACATGAGCCGCATAGCGCCATACACTACCGGATTGCTTGCGAACGACATTAGCCCGTCCCCCCTCGCTGGCTTTCGGGAAGGTGGGAAAGGGTCAATCCTCTCCCCGGTCAATATCTTGCCCTCACCGGTGGCGATCGCCTCAGCCATACTACAGCCCCTCCGTAATGGTATCGGCGAGCCTGGAACGCCAGTCTATGTATGCGGCCTGCATCGCCTCGTAGTCCATCCCCAGGCGCGTCATTCCCTCCCGCCATGTGGAGGGGAGTTTTGTATACATGCCGTTTTCTACTCCTGAAACGGCGCTATAAGGCACTCCAAGAACCTGAGCAAACTGCTTCATAGAAAGGCCCCTGGCTTGCCTGGCTTCTCTAACAGGGTTAAACATAAAGGAAACCTCCTGTATCGCCTCGTATTCCGGCGCGACAGGAGGTTCATGGGCTTGTCCACTGTGTTTATGTAGTAGCCCTGTGTCTGTAAGGGTTCTTTGTGTCACGTTTGAGCAGTTTTATGCCATTTTGAACGTTTAGGATCATTAAAACGTGACATCATTATATTGATTGGGCTATACTACAATCAGTAGGACAGTTTACATTGTGTAAACTCTCTCCTTGCGGGCTGCATCGGTGGAGAGTCTACAAGTCCTGTCGCGCCGGTTGTGCTAGAGCCGGCGCGAGTTCATTTCTAGCTCTGATACTGATGATACCACAATCTAGCACCATTGTTCCAACGGTGTTTGGGATAAACAAATGTATGCGACAAATGCCGCAGCTAGCTCTATATTCTCTGCATTTCACTTCCATACCGTCAAAAAGAATCCTGCATCCGAATCAGCGCCGCTTTGTGAGGCGTTGCCACCATGTTTCCCGCTTCCCTGCCGTCTCAGGCAATGCCGTGCGCGCCTGCGCCTCCAGGGACGCACGGGCACCCTCTAATGTCGCATATGCCCCGTTGAACAGGTTCACCGGTTGCCCTTTTACGTTGACACAGGCTTCAACGATCCAGATGGGTCTTGCCAGCATGTCCACCTCCGTTTTTATACGTTTTCCCCTGATAAATGGGCCTCCAGGGCCGCCCTGGGCAGGAGTTCTCCCCCTGCCCCATAGGGCAAATACCCCCCTATAGTTGCGCCGGCCTACGTCGATTCTGGCAAGCCTCCTAGCAGGGCTTCCCTCCGAAGACCGTAAAAGGGCAGAACGTAGTCTGCCACCGGAACGGCGCTTTCGATCTCGTTGGGATGATAGCCTTTGTAAGGGCTGAGGGCCTCCAGGTCAACGTTCCTGAAAGGCGCCACATGGAAACAGCCTAACGTGCCGTCCACCATCTCCACGACAACAAGGTTCGCCAACTGCTTCAAATACTATGCATTGCGGATCTCCTGCTTGTCTGTCCCTCCCGGGCGGGTCAGTTCAGCCAGGGCCTCCCTGGGAATGCGCCACTGCCTGCCGATGGCTACGGCCTTCAAGCGGCCATCGTCAATCATTCTCCGAACGGTCTTGTCGGAAACTCGCAGAAACTCGGCCGTCTCGTCGATCGTCAGGAGTTCGGGTCTTGTCTCCATACTTGTATACACCTCCGGCCATAGAATACCACGATTACCCTCCCCTCGTCAATTCCCCCCTTGACAGGACAATACTAGACATATATACTTAGGTTGAAGTTAAGTAAATAACAGTTCTCTTAACGTGAGGAGGTCGTCAGTGATGAACGAGCTTGATGTGATCCAGGCGAACGCCCCGGCCCTCATGCCCACCGGACAGCCGGCGCTCGCGAACGTGTCAGGCGCGAACACTGACAGTGAGCTTGTCGAGCTGTGGCTAAAACAGCGCGCCCGCAGGAGCGAGCAAACGGAACGGGTTTACCGTCACGAAGTCGAGCGCTTCCTGATCGCCATAGGCAAGCCCCTGCGCGCCGTGACAGCCATGGATATGCAGGGCTATGCCGAACACCTGGAGGGGCTGAAGCTCGCGCCTGCGAGCCGCGCCCGCGCCCTCTCCACGATTCGCAGCCTGTTCAGCTTCGCCCACAAAACCGGCTATCTGACGTTCAACGTGAGTCAGGTTGTGGAGCTTCCTAAAGCGCCGGCCACGACAGAATTCAACTTCATCACCGCTCCTGAAGCCCAGGCGCTTCTGGAGGCGCTTCGCCCGCGCCTACGTGACTACGCAATGGGCGCTCTGCTCCTGAAAACAGGGCTGCGCGTGAGCGAATGCTCGAAGCTCAATCTGAGCGATGTATACCAGGATGGTTCGGGCCACTACGGGCTGAAGGTCATCGGGAAGGGCGAGAAGGTTCGCCGCGTGAAGCTCACCCCTGACGTGTTGAACGTGATCGCCGCATACCTTCGCGAGTCGGATCGCGCCCTGGATGGTTCGGAGGCCCCGCTGTTCCTGAACAAGTACGGCAAGCGCCTCTCCACCGTGAGCATGTGGAAAGTGGTCACAGCGGGCGCTGAACGGGCCGGCATTACGAAGCATGTAACGCCCCATACCCTGCGCCACTCGTTCGCCACGCTCGCAGTTGTCGGAGGGGCCACGCTCAGCCAGGTGCAGGAAGCCTGCGGGCATTCAGACATTCGCACCACGCAGCGCTATGAGCACAGTGCCCACGCCCTCGCCGATACGGCCAGTGACTATGTGCGCCTAGCGGTTTGAGAACACACATCATGCCGTGAGCATGATGAAGCGCCGGGTTAGCCGCCCGGCTTTTTGCTTGCAGGTTGGCTTGGTTGGATCGCGCGCGCGTTTTTGTTGTGCAACCGGTTCGGTTCAGTTGCAACGGTTCGGTTCGCCTGCTAAGCCCTGTTGGCAGCCGCCCTGGATGTCTCCATAGAGCAATTGTTCGGGCCATCACCTGGGTCATCTGATGTCGAGGACCGCCCCATCCCCGAAGCCGACCTGGACACCTACTTGCGCCAGCATGACCTGTGGTTCAAGGGCCAGCCGCTGACATACGCTGAGAAGCTTGCCGCTCGCCAGGCCATTGAGTTGCTTCGCAAGGCGATGGAGGCGAGCAAGGAGGAGTCGGAGGGCGAAGATCAAGAGGAAAAATCATAAAGGCATCGAAACAAGTCTGCGCTAGTGCATATATCAGACAGGCTCCACTGAAACCAAGCCGAGCGAGCGCCTGTACTACAAGATGTCGGGTGATGCTATGAATTCGCGGCAGCGACTCGCACGGCAGCTACAGACCATTCATCACACCAACGAACCACGCCAGCTCATTGAACTGCTACACATCCCGTATGCTGAGACCAAGCTGCCGGCATCCATGCACGGTTTCACATGCCGAATTGGTGGTCAGATCGGAATTATCATCAATTCTCAACTGGAAGAATCTCAACTGTCATATGCCCGTGCGCATGAGCTCGGTCACGCTCTGCTGCACGATCATACTGGGCACTATCTGATCGCCGAGAGCACGTTCATCCCGCCGGGCAGGTATGAGCGCGAGGCGGATGAGTTTGCACAGGCACTGCTGGGAGATATGCTCCCCACCGAAGAGCTTCGGTAGCCTCTGTGCGATATCCGTAGATGGGAGGAGTTGCAGGTGAGCGAACCGTTGATGCAGGCCTCCGCAGTTGGTGGACAGCTGACAGTTTTTCGCGACAAGGTGGTAATTAGCAGGCGCGGAGTCGTGGGTTTCATGACGCACGGATTCCACGGAGACAAGGAGATTCGTATCAGCCAGATCTCCTCGATCCAGTTCAAGAAGGCAGGATTAGTAAACGGGTTCATCCAGTTTGCCTTTACTGGAGGGCGCGAGGCGAAGCGTGGCATGTGGGAAGCTACTCAGGACGAGAACACTATCGTGTTCAATGTCTGGCAGCAGGATGAGTTTCTGAAAGCCAAGAATCTGATTGAGGAGCTCATGTCACAGCCTGCCATGCAACAGGCAGCTGCGGCAACTGTCGAGGATATCCCCAAGAAGCTGGAGCAACTTGCGCAGTTGAGAGAAGCCGGGATTGTCTCGGAGGAGGAATACCGGGCGAAGAAAGCTGAGCTGCTGGCTAGAATGTGAAGCAGGACGGCCTCGCAATCAGGATATGGAAGGTGGTGTCGCCATGCCGATGCGAATTGGGCTAGTTCGGCGCGCCATGGTAATCCCAGCACTATGCATTGTGCTAAGTCTGGCTAGTGCTGGATGCGGGAAAACTGAGTCGGTGGGCTCACAGAGCAGTGTTCAGCAGAACGTGGAGCCTGAGACCATAGAACCATCTTCTGAGTACGACATTGTCGACACAAAGGACCTGTCGTTCCTCAACTGCGTGCGGAAACAGGTCACAGTCCGGACTACACACCGGCTATCCGAGGTTGAGGTTACGAAGGTGGCCCAATCTGTAGTCAGCAGAGTCACTTGCGAACACAAGGTAAATGCTGTCTCCATTCTAATGTACGACACCCCACACACCACAGGGCCATACACGCTCGCATCGGTTGACTGGGCACCTGGCGGCGATTGGGCCCAAGCGCGCACGGTAAACACAGGCGACTACTCCCGGCATGGATTCACGGTCCACATGGCGCAGGAACGGCTTCCGGGGCCCGAGAGGGTAGGCGGCCTTCCACTTGCTAAGGCCAAACAGTGTTTCCTTGACATCTGCCGCGCACAGGACCGAGCCTTCGCAGATGCGCAAGCCAAGTATCCGACCCCGAAGGATTTGATGAAACAGAGTGAGCTGGCGCGGGCCCTGTCAGAGCGGTACGAAAAAACCGTGAGGGAGGAATACCGCATTACCGAAGAGCAACAGGGCGAAATCGTCGCTTTTGGAGTGATCCAGCTTTGGCCAATGGACTAAGCGTATTCGTGTAGTCTCCCTCGACATGATGCTGAGCTGTTATCAAGTGTTGGTATCTGGAGGTGTTCGCATGAATCGCGGAGGATTCTCATGGAAACGGGCTACAGGCATCTCTGGTGCCAAGGCCAAACTATCACGGAAGATCGGCATTCCCTTGACGAAGAGCGGGCGCCAGCGCAAATACGGGGCGGCTATGGGGTGCGCCACGTTTCTGCTGGCCGCTCTCGCAGTTGCTCTGATCACAGGCGTAGCTCTGTCACATCCAGGCAGGACAGACAAGTATGGCGGCCACACGGACAGCAAGACGGGCGCGTATCACTACCACGGAGGCGGATCGGCGTCCTCATTGTCATATGCCACATCTACGTACGTATCCGAAGAGCCAGTTGTTACTGTAGACGACCTCATGGCGCAGCTTCGAGAAGCATGGCTGGTGGGAGAACTGGAACGCGCCATCGCTCTGTGTGATCAGATAAAGGTCGCTCTGGCCGAGGAGAAAGCTGCCAGAGCGGTAGAGGAAGCTCCTGTGGCCTCTACCCAATCGTTGCAGAGCCCAGCGTCATTTGATGCCGGCGACGGCGTCACGGGTACGATCGAGTTTCCGGTTGGGACAGCCTACATACTGACTGACAAGTACTCGACCTATGGCGACATCAGTGGTTCTGTAAAGATAGCAATACCCGGGTCCTTGGCCGTCGACAACAAGTTCTTCAAGGTCGGAAGCTCTATCTTCACTGCTGAGTATGGCTCTTCGGACTCGAGCGTAGTATCAGTGGATGGGAATGGTCGCATGACTGTACGCAACGAAGGGCGAGCAGATATCACTGTTGCAATAGGCAGCGCCCGCATTCTCATTCCGGTCACGGTGACTAGGCTGCCGATAGGGCTGTACTCATCGAAGTCCGACATTGTGCAGGCTATGGGTTTCCCAGACGACATTACGCCAGTTGGTTATGGCACCGAACTGTGGAGATGGAACAAGCATTCGGATCTATGCTTGGCTGTTGGTGGCGTGCGCGTAGAAGTCCGCTCGAGGTGGAGTGGCAGATTCGATAGTATCTGGAAGTAGAGGTTGCCTGCGCTGCCGGAGGACTGCCCCTGCCGGTCGGGGGCTCTGCTGAGGTGGTGTCTGTTGAAGTCCTGCCCCGACTGCGGCACAGAGAACAGTGAGCTCAATGGATTCTGCTCCAAGTGCTCGGCCGCGCTGCCACGTAAGCTAAACATCTCATCCGCCCCGATTACGCCTCATGTGGAGAAACGCCAGGCATCCGATTCCGAGGCCAGCGAGACCGAGAGACTAATCAAGCGGACTGAGGGTCGCCTATCCGACATTAGCAGCCAGATGGTTTCGCACCGCTGCGGGTTGGCCGGCGCGCTCTCCGCCCTGCTGCCCGGATTGGGGCAGATATACGCTGGAGATATCATCAAGGGCATGGCCATGGTTGCCAGCTGGGTGGTCGGCGGGTTTTTCTATGGACGCTGGATTATCGCGTCGATCGGCGCCAGATCCGAGCTGTACCCGTGGGCAAACAGTTGGGACAGATCTGATCTTGGTCTTGGGCACCTGCTTGTCGGGCTTGTCATGATCGGGTTCTGGGTCTACGCCATAGTCGATGCCGCAAGCGCGCCGGAACGTCTGCGGTGATGAGCGTCTCCCTCCGCTCCCTCGCCTGGGCCTTCTCGATATGCCAGCACATGATGGAGCTGCGGGGCAGGCAACGTGACGCATCTGCAGCATAGATCGGAGGTGACGCCGTGCCACCGTACAACCGCTTTGAACGAGCTGCCTTGCAGGCGATACAGCAGGCCGTAGACGAGGCCGCCGATGGAGTCGCGTCTTTCACGTGGGACGAGCTAGCGGGAAAGGCGTCCTTGATGTAACGCCGCAATATTTCCAGGTTATCGCCATAGTAGAGTGCGTTCGCGTGTTCCTCAGCCATCGCCAAACCCTCTCCTAACGAACCGTCATCTTCCTTGCCTTCTTTCGCCAATCGTTGCTTTTCGCCTTTTCTCGAAGTCAAACGCCTTGCGCCCGTGCTGTCAGTTCGTCTGGAGCCGCTGAAACCTTGCTGCCAGCGCGAGTAGTACTGTGAGTGCGGAATGCGGCGCTTAACTGGCACCATGGGTACTAGTCGCCCAGTCAGAACATCGCGGAGCATCACGGGCCGAATCACCGCAACATTTCGCAAGTTTGCGTTACCCCCGGTCATGTGCGGGCCCTTCCGGGGTGAGCAGTTGCCCGCCTTCGGTCCCGCTTGCCGCCAGCCGCCCGCCCGTCAGGGGGGCCGTGTCCGCGCGCGTAGGGACCTCCAGAAACTCGCAAAACGCTGTTCCCCCTCCAGGGCCCATGGGGCGCTTTATGCGCACTACTCTGCCCGCCACGGTCGCAGAAGCGCCCGCCTGGGCTTTTGCGCCGGCCCCCTGCCCGCTAGAAAAACTCTGCTGCGGGCGCGCTATTGGAGCAAGTCCCTGCCTCCGGTGCCCATTGCCATGGGTTAGGTGCTCTCGCCCTGGGGGGCTGGGAACCCTTAAAGGGAGGCCAGAAACTCGCCTCAAAACGGCTGAATCTGCTCACCTTTCGCCCCATTCTACTCACGTTGCGAAGCGCGCACAGGCGCATGTGAACTACTATGTTACGCCCCAACTGGAACGCTGTGGAACAGTTCCACCTCCTCAGCGAGCTGGCCACGAAGTTTCCACCCTGAAGTGTGAACCTGTGTAAAGTTGCCACGCGCGCGTTTTGTGGTTCAGTTCGGTTCGGTCTGGTTCGCCATGGTTCGGTTCCCCCTCGATGGTCAAACCCGCTGTCATTCCGCGCTGATCCAGTCGCCCGGTGTCGGGGATCGCGCCCGCAGGGTTTTGCGCCAGCCCCCTCCACCCTGGGCGAGCAATTTTGCACCACGCGCGCCCTTTTATATGCGCTACAAAAATCGCCTGGTGGTGTTCTTCACCCTGCGCGCTCTTTTATAGGCTGTGAAAAATTCGGTTGTTGGCGTGTCAGGCCAGCGCCGGATCGCCGTGTTAGCATGGAGTTGGTGCAGCCCTTTTAGGGCCTCCGAAAATCCATCACTCGCCTTTTAGGGGCTGCAATAAATCAGCGCCCGCCCTTTTAGGGGCTTCAGAAACTCCATCCGGTCAGGGTCTACATGCCCCCGTCGCTGATCCGCAGTTTTGCCACAGGTCGCCACAGAAAACGAGCTCGTAGAATGCCCTATGCGCCCCGAAAGGCCATGCCCCTGAGTGTTTGCACCTGCCCGCCAGGAGCGCCCCGTGCCCCCGTGTAGCGTTTTCCGTCCACCCGCAGGGTCTTTTATGCCCCTCGCCCGTTGCGCGCGTCCTGGAGGCGTGTGGCGCGTCACCCGCCGCTTTTTTGTCCCGGTATGTCC